>Ga0206902_10109_pt2 | contig 21045 bp, 16 predicted proteins | sample Alteio_BWOrgHeat_44_FD_153242 | JGI IMG/M metagenome (GOLD analysis project Ga0206902, IMG submission 153242) | Enriched cells from forest soil in Barre Woods Harvard Forest LTER site, Petersham, Massachusetts, United States -... | ecosystem: Environmental > Terrestrial > Soil > Temperate forest >... | reverse complement strand
TTAGCGCTTTGAGTCCAATCACCTTTGAACCTACGTTCAAGAGTTGCCAGAAAAGCCTCCTCAAAAATTCCGAAATACTCCTTCTTGATATGATACTCACCAACATGTCGCTTGCCGAGGTGTTGAATTTCGCTTGTAATTGCCTCCCATTTATCAATTTCATTGATAAAGTGTGTCATACAATTAATAAACATCGTCGATTGAACATGGATGTCATTTTTGAACATTTCTCTCGCTCCCGGGTCTAATTTGAAAACAGCTTTGTAAAACTCATCTCCAAAGTATGGGCACCTTGTCAACAGGCTTTCCCACGAGTGTTTTATTTCATTAGCTTCAGTCCTGGTTATGGAGTTCATAACTTATAGGCTTACGTTTCCCAAAACATATTGAACATGCCAAAGGTCTGCTCGAACAACTGAAGTGCAAAGACTTAGTAAAACACTTTATCTGGATGTTGCTTAGTTGAGCGATTGGCTGATACTATGATCGGGTGGAGGAGGAACTTTACGGCTTGCGCAGGATTGACTTGCGTATAGAGTCGCCACAAATTTCAAAATAGTGATGCCGTGTTCACTCGCTGCGAAAGAGAATAAGACTGGTTCCAAGTTTATGTGCTGCTCATATTTTGGTTCAGTGGTACGTTCATTACTACCGCAGGATAAATTGATAACGTCTTCTTAGTTCTTTCGTCGTTCTTCATGAAGCTTTGTGGATCGAAAATTAACAGAGATGCTTTTTTTATGAAAAACCCAACGACCTATTATAGCAATGAAAAAATTCAGGTTTGGTCAGATAACCATTCCCCCATATTATTCATCGCTCTTCAATCGCCTATTGCCGGGCTTGAGCTCAGAAAATTATTCGAAGTAAGTAAGCCGACCTTAAATACCATACGAAAGAGGTTTGGTCAAGCGTTTATCTTGATTGATTGTCAGTTTGTGACAGAAACCTATCCGCTGCTTACATTCTTGCGGCAATCGCTAATCATTCATAACAGAGCAGGACTCCAGGCAGTCGTTAGCCCTCAGCATTGCACTAAGGAAGTGCTTGCCGCCATTCGATGCATTGATCAAAATTTGATGCCTGTTTTTTGCAGATTCGAAAGTGCTCTGGCGAACATAAATGAACTTATTTGCAATAATCTCTCAGCCAATGCTAAAATAGTATAAGGTATTATTGAGCAACTGGTAAATGTCCTCGAACTCAAAGAGGCAGCTACTAAAGCAAAGACGCGGGGTAGAATTTAGAGCCATTATGGATCACCTGTTACATAGTCATCATTTTGAGCGTATGCGGATAAAGAAAAGCGCTCGAGGATAAATCAAAACCATGTACGGATAAGTCTCAAGCAATGAGCGATATAATTCTGTGGACATTAAGTGTATGAAACATAGAATTAAAGCCTCAACAAGTTTATTACTTATCGGGGTACTTCAGGTCTCGTGTACAACGGTCATAAATTGCCCATCCTACGGACAAAGTAATTTAATTACCACAGAAGGCAGTAATGCTCAATGTAAGTACTACAGGAAAAACATGAAACGATTCAAACTCTTTGGAACACCTACAGCCTTTATAAAATGAATAACATGAAAATCGGAAACAAGCTCTTTTTATTTCTCGTATTAGTTTTTATTTTCTTAATGCTGATTTGGAATGTCTCCAATAAATAGTGATGCACTATTTTTGCTGTTGTTGGATTAAGTTGGCCGTCCTAGGAAACGTACATTAAAGGTCAGGCAATTAAATTTATGCGTAAAACAAGCAATTAATAGCATTGGAGCCTTAGTAAGAAAACATGCTCTATTACGTTGCAATCAACTGAGCGCAGATCTGTCGCAGTAAGTAACTACTTTTGTTTTAGCCATCAATTATTTATTTCGAGTAAGCGGAAGCATTATTCAGAATCGAAAGTGCCACAAAATTACCGTCACCGTAAGCAATAGATTGCCAAGTCGTCGAGTTTGGGAGTTTGAAGGTCTTCCAGCTTATTCCATCTACAGAAGTCACGACATTTGTGCTGTTATATTCGATCGCTACAAATATTCCATTTCCGAATGTAATAGACCACTGTTCTCCGCTGTACGGCAAAGTGTGTGGAGTCCAGGTTATTCCGTCTGAGGATGTTGCCGATGCATTGCCACCAGATGGTACTCCAACGAAAACACCATTGCCGAACGCCAGAGATGAAAGAGTTGAGGGGACAGATTGAGAGGTCCAAGTAATTCCATCGGGCGAAGTGGCGGCGACTGCGGTTGTTCCTGCTGTAGTGACGTAGGTATTGTTTCCATAGGCAATCGAAGTCCAATAGCTCGGAGAAGGAAGAGCGTCTTTATTCCAAGCCCAGGTAATTCCATCTGGTGAAGTAATGCATTGCTTAGAATTTGTCCCAAGCGCCACGAATTGATTATTTTCAAAAATCAAGGCCTCGAAGGCTCCTCCATCACCACGGGGCATGGCTCCTTGAGTCCAAGTTATTCCGTCTGGTGAAGTTGCACAGATACCCGCCTCGTCGGTAATTGCAAGAAATTTATTAGCTCCATACACAACGCATGTCCATGTACTTGAGATGGGGAGATTAGTGGACGTCCACGTTTTACCTGCGTCAATAGAGTAGGCCGCGACATTCGTATTGTAAGCCAAAGCGACAAAAGTGTTGTTGCCCTCAGCGACTGAAATCCATCTATTTGAATTAGGTAGCGTGCTTGGCGACCATTCGGATGCTGAAGCAACCCAATCTGCATATAAGGTCACATTAGAGGACCCAATTGCGAAACTATTTCCTGCTGTATAATTGATACCTGTTCCGTCGGCATTTAGATTCCAACCGGAAAAATAGGACCCAGATTTGACAAGACTACCCGTATTGTCCAGAACCACGACCGAGGATCCACTTACATACGTCTTCGTGTCGATCGGAACGCTGCCACTGGTGCTACCGTTGCCACTATAAGCCACTGAGTAACTCTGAGGTGGCACAGCCAACCAACTTGCATACAAAGCAATGTTAGATGAACTCATACTGAAGCTATTTCCAACGCTGTAATTAGTGCCAGTTCCATCTGGCTTTAGGTTCCAACCAGAAAATCGAAACCCAGATTTGACCAAGTTTCCAGTATTATCAAGAACAACGACCGGAGCGCCGTTCACGTAGGTCTTAGAATCCACAGGCACAGTACCACCAGTATTTCCGTTACCGTTGTAGGTCACAGCGTAAGTCGGAGGAGGCAGTGCCAACCAATTTGCATACAAAGTCATGTTAGAAGAACCTATACTGAAACTATTTCCAGGGCTGTAATTAGTACCTGTTCCATCAGGGCTCAGATTCCAACCAGCAAAACGAAAACCGGATTTGACCAAGCTCCCGGTATTGTCAAGAACAACAACCGATGCCCCTTTAAGGTAACTTTTAGAGTCAATGGGTACGTTGCCGCCGCTGTTTCCGTTGCCACTGTAAGTTATTGTAAAGGTTGGGGGGGGAGGTGTTAGAGAATGTTTTTCACATCCCAAATAAAAAACTGAAATTAAGGCTATTGCACAGATCAAAAATGATTTCATAATAATTTAAATTTACCAGCCCGTGAAAATGATATTTGAAAACGAGATGCAATTATACTTTCTAGTAGAAAACCAGACGGTTTCGAATTATCCGCCGAACGCAATTTGCTAACCAGGTGCTTTTTTATTTAGCAGTTGGTATTATTACTGGTAAGGAGAATGGTGACTTGGGAATAAATTCAGTCGTAGATCAGGTGAGGGCTCCGCTATAATGATTCATAATTTAGAGAAAAGCGAAAAAAAATCTTCTCGCTTGCCTCGTGAAAGAGGGACGACTGCGTCGTTATTCATTACGATATAACCGCCATCCTCCTTAGTCATTTTTTTTATATTATTTAGATTGATTAGGTAGGAATGATGAGTTCTGAAAAAATTGCGTGAAGATATCAGCTCCTCCACCAGTTTTAGCGTTTTTGCTACTACAATGTTCTTTCCTCCCTTGAGGTAGACCCGCGTGTAATTTCTTTCACTTGCGCAGTGGATTATTTCTGACACGTCGACAAAAACGTAGCTATCTAATGTAGTTAGAGCAATCTTATGAACGGGCTGGTCTTGCTGTAAATACTTTACTTGATCTAACAATAGCTCTATTCTATCATCCTGGTTCTGGTGGTTCTGGCCATGGTACTTCTTGATCTTTTCAACAGCTTCCTCAAGATCGACCTTATCCACGGGTTTTAGCAAGTAATCTAGCGCGCTGCAACGGAAAGCTCTTATAGCAAACTTATCATATGCCGTAATAAATATTACAATAAAACCGATAGGCTTCAATTTTTCTAACATATCAAATCCGTTCATGCGAGGCATTTCAATGTCAAGAAATACAACGTCTGGCTTGTTGTTCGTTATTGCATCGATTCCTTCAGCTGCCGAACCGCAGGCAGCGATTATTTCTACATCATGACAATACTTATGCAGTTGCCATTCTAGCGTCTTCAGGCTCGGTAATTCATCGTCCACCAAGATAGCTCGTATCATTTTCTTCAAGTTTACTGGTTTCGAAAATCGAAACTCCTCAAAAGATCAATTATTCATTCAATTCTAGTGTTGAGGTTCGGATACTATTTGCGCAATTGATATCAGGCATGGCTAACCTTATAAATTATGCCTGATTAAGCATTGCAAAATGCCCCCGAAATACTTAAGCAACAATAATAAAAATTCCGCCTGCCACAAAATTGACGATTGGCAAACCATCGTAAGCTTCTCCATGAAATTTTGATTTGTGCTATATTTATTATTTCGAATGACCGCTGAGAGTTGATGAGATTGGTCGCTCAATCAATTTTAATATTCATTTCACTCAATGAAAATGATTTGCTGCTGTTTCTGGAATTTTGATGATTTATATAAATACTAATGCGACGAGCTAACTTGTACCTAAGGATGTTTTTTTTGTTTTTGGCCATGCAAAAACTTGCGCCAAATGCATGGTCGCAGTTGGTCGAGTTTCCAAACATTGAGGTAATCACGCAAAAAGATGGGCTCCCATTTAACTCAGGGCATTGCTTAGCTCAGGATAACCGCGGGTTTATTTGGATCGGCTCATCGGAGGGGCTCTTCCGCTTCGATGGTTATTCATTTGTAAAATTTTTAAGCCAACAAGATTCAACTAAGTCATTGCCTAACAATATTATTGTATCACTTGCAATAGATCAAAATGGTGTTCTCTGGGCAGGCCACTATGGTGGATTCGTTAGTGCAATTGATCCTGCACAATTTAAAATCATTAGAGTTATAAAAATTGGCGACGGTGAGAGTACAATGCAAAGGATATTTTGCGATAGTCAAGGTACCATCTGGACCTTTCTAAAAGGTATTGGGCTTTATCGACTCGACGAGAAGACAAAGTTTACCTTTATTTGTCAACTCGACCACCTACCTGCGGGCCGGCTGGGCTCCCCATTTGAATTTGCTGACTTGCTCAGTTTTTATGAGGACCCGAACCATAAATTTTGGCTATCTACGCGAAATGGTTTGTATCAATTCGATCCTGAAAAACTGACCCTCACGTATGAGTCGTCACTGAACAAAGGGGACTATGGAACCTTGGTCTTTAATGTGATTCCACAAGGAGACAGCGGGCTCTGGTGCTCCACTTGGGGCCATGGAATTATTTATTTTGACCTCAAGAAAAAAAAATATAAATCGTACTTACCTCAAACCGGGTATGGAGGCAATAGCAATATTGTAATTGGGATTGCGCGCAAACGAAAGGACGAAATTTGGGTCGTCTCAGCGAGTGGTAAAGGAATAGGGGTATTTCGGACCGACACGGGAAAATTCACTTTTGATCAAAATGGCGACATGGAATTGGGGCCGATGTTCAAAAGTATGTTGGTGGATAGGTCTGGAATTATTTGGGCTATTTCGGACTTAGGGTTGCACAACTGGGATGGCCGCGAAAAGCATTTCACTTTCTTTAAACTGAAGGTTACACACAGTGATAACCGAAAATATTATCGGGTTGTCAAGACCTTATACGATTCGGCTACCGGAAGAACCATTGTTGGAACAGCTTTCGCTGACGGTGTTCATGTTCTTGAGAGAAGCGGCCGAGAAGTGATTATTAATTTTGACCATTCGGCTAAGGCGGAACCGTTTCTCATAGTACAGGATATCGTTCGATGCAAGGACGGTAGAATACTAATTCTTACACGTGACTATTTGTATGAACTGACTCGTAATAATCGCCTTGTCAAAATTGATGACTTAGACCCATTATTTCTCTTGGCTTCTGGGAATCCGAGATATACCAAAATAATACAGACCGAGGATGGGGACCTGTGGCTGACAAGCTACAGACATGGGGTTCTTCGTTCCACTCAAAAAGAGAATAAGTGGAAACGATTTGTTGTTGCCTCTCCGAATGTATTGGTAGATGACTATGTAATTGATGTGATGGAGGATGCGAATAGGAATGTCTGGGTTGCGTACCTTGATAGCGGCATTACTGTGATAAACAACTCAAGAACAGGCGGGCGGCATTTCAAACACGATAAATATAATCCCACTTCTCTTGTCAGTAATAGTTTTAGCGACATTACAATGACTCCACAAGGAGATGTTTTCGTTTCTACGACATCGGGGATTTCGAAATTCAATCCTCAAACTAATTCATTTGAGAATGAAACCCTTACGACAGGATTGCCAACACAAATAATTTACTCAGTCTGCTCAGATGACCATGGGATTCTCTGGTGTGTGACAAATCGAGGCATTCTTCGAATAGACCCATTAAAAAAGAAATATGATGAATTCTCAGCAAAGGATGGAGTTTCAGGTATTTACGAAGATCTACATGTCCGATCGGTGGGTAACGGAGAGATGCGCATTTTCGGGCTTCAGGGATTTTATGTTTTTCGCCCTTTGGAGATATACAAAAATGTACTTCGCGATGCACCAATTTTAATAACTTCAGTTAAAAATCTGACCACCTCAGTGACAAACTTTAATGTCTCTGATCGATTTCTTTTTAGTTATGATGATAACTCGATTAGTATCGAATTTGCCTTGCTTAATTATTGGAACTCGTCCAAAAACAAATACAGGTATCGGATGATAGGCCTCGGCCAAGATTGGTTGGAGACTACTGAACACATAGTAAACTACTCTAACTTGGCACCTGGGACTTATCACTTCGAAGTAGAACTCAAGGATAGCGCTCCAAAAATTAAACAAGCTTCTGTCGACATTGTTATTGCGACTCCATACTGGAAACAAAGCTGGTTCGTAATAGTAGAAGTCTTACTCGCCGCCAGCTTGATTTATTTGGCATATCGATTAAGGTTGAGCCAGGTCCGGCGTGAAGAGCGATTTAAGTCAGAATACAGTCAACAATTAGCAGAGGTGGAAATGAAAGCCCTTAAGGCTCAGATGAACCCTCACTTTATTTTTAACTCGCTTAATTCCATCCATTGGTATATTGTAAAATCAGAACCGGAAAAAGCCTCGCAATACTTGACTAAATTCTCAAAGTTGATTCGCATAATTTTAGAAAACTCAAATCATAAAATTGTGTCACTAGAAATGGAACTTGAAGCAATGCGGTTGTACATCGAACTTGAGGCACTTCGCTTTTTTGGAAAATTTGAATATACCATCGATGTTGATCGAAATCTACAACCGATGATAGTTGGTGTTCCTCCTCTTGTTGTGCAACCTTTTATTGAAAATGCCATATGGCACGGACTCCTTCATAAAGACGAGCCTGGACGACTTGATATTAAAATTAAAAAGTGCGAGGAAGGCGTGCAATTTGCCATCACCGACAATGGAATAGGCCGAACGGAAGCTGCAGGACTTAAAAGTAAAAGCGCTAACAAGGACAAATCATATGGAATTAAAATAACTCGTGACCGATTGTTGATGTTGAATAAGGAGTCGAAGTCACCGGTCTTTGAAATTTACGATTTGCGGGATGAGGGGGGTGCCGCTCGAGGTACGAAGGTTATCGTCAAGGTGCCGTGGACCGAGATAGAAGACGACTCTTGAGAGAGATTTTGTAGATTAGGTCATGCTCTTGAGGTTTAGATAACACCAATTTGCAGTAGAAGAACAGTCGAGCAAATCTGCCGCATTGTACATATTGCAACCGTCCTGAACGAGTTGTCGCCAAACTCCCTTCCAAGTCGCGCGCAGTGAGTTTATACTGCCAGATAACAAAAACATCCACTGGATAAATAATAAAATCTCAATCCATGATTTATCAATTCCTTTGATCGTGCAGTGAGAGCTAAAGATCCTTTTGCCGGTGCTGACTTTCGTCAAGCACTGATTTTACATAAGTAGAAAAAGACTTTTATAAAATGAGAAAACATAAATCGCGTAAATTTCTAAAAAGCTGTTTACGCTTCCGAAAACCCATAATGAAATATTTTATTTCCTCGTTATGTATTACTCTCGCGGGAGTTGTCTCAGCTGAGCCGAATTTTACGTATCAACCTACAAAACCACAGTCTGGCGATGCAATTACAATTACTTACACTCCTGCTGGGATACTTGCGAATACGTTAAAGAAAGTTGAAGCTGTTATTTATGTCATGCAAATTGGAGGCAAAATAGTTGCTAATGATCTTCCGTTAGTCAAGAAAGGGAAAGTTTATACAACAACAATAAAAACAGATACGTCTGATAACTTTATTCAGATAGGTTTTTATGTTGATAGAGATTTTGATAATAATTTCAATGATGGTTATTATGTACTGCTCTACAAGGGGGATAAAGTTCGGGAAAGTAGTTTTTTAAGTTTATCAATGTTTTATGATGGGTATGGACATTCCACCGGGGTTGAACCAAATAATGAAAAAGCAATAAATGCGGTTGAACAGGAAATTGCTATCTATCCAGAAAGCAAAGCCAAATATTATAATTACTACTACTCGTTGCTGGAGAAAATCAAACCGGACGACGCTCAATCACTAATTGAGAATGAGATTGAGAAAAAATTGAAAGGCAACGTCAAGATTGAACCGGATTACTCTCAGTTGGCAGATTTATATCGCCTAGCAAACCTGCCCGAGCAATCAAGATTTATCACTGAATTGCAAAAAAAGGCATTTCCTCAAGGAGAATGGCAGGTTAATGAAGAGTTGAATCAATTTTACAATGAGGGCGATGATAATAAGAAATTAGCTCTAGCGAAAGATATTTTAAATAAGGTTGAAGTGAATGACGTTTGGAAAAAAATAAGTTGTGATGATTGTTATGTTTCAATTTTTGAAAACTATATCAAAAAAGAGCAATGGTCACTCGTTAAAGAAGAATTCGCTAAGAGTAAGCTCAAAGTAGAGTTCGCTCAAACGTTGAACAACTTTGCCATGGATTGGCAGGAAAAAAATAATGACATTGATAGAGCAATTGAATTTGCTGAAATGGCTACCTCAGCCATTAAACAAGAAATTAATAATTCAACAACTCTCAAACCAGGTTATTTAACTGGAAAACAGTGGAATAAGCATCGTGAATTGATCTATACTACCTGTGTAAACACATATGCCCTTGCTTTGTTCAAGAAAGGAAACTATAAAAAAGGGTATGATTTGGCGAAGGAAGCTGCAATTGCCATTAGTAATGGAAGGAATCCAGGTTTTAACAGAACATATGCGTTACTCGCCGAGAAAATTTTGTCAACCCGGGAGTGTAAAAAAGAACTCGAGCATTTTGTCAGAAACGGAAAAGCATCTTCTGACATCAAGCAAATATTAAAAAAGATCTACATCGTTGAGAGGAAAACTGAGGAGGGATTTGATCAATATATCATGTTATTGGAAAAGGAGGCCTACTTCAAAATGGTGGATGATATTCGTAAATCCATGATTAATAAAAAAGCATCATCATTTGCTCTTAAAAACCTCAATGGAGAGTCTGTAGAGTCGCAAAGCCTGATCGGGAAAATAGTTGTTTTGGATTTTTGGGCAACTTGGTGTGGGCCTTGTAAAGCTTCTTTCCCAACTATGCAAAAGGTAGTTGATAGATATCGAGACAATCCCAATGTTGTGTTTCTGTTTATTAACTCATGGGAAAAGGAAGATAATAAACTCAAGAATGCTTTCAATTTTATTGATGGAAACCACTATACCTTTAATGTGTTGATGGACGAAGATAGTAAGGTCATAAATTCGTATTCGGTCACTGGAATCCCATCCAATTTTATACTTGATAGATCTGGTAAGATTCGTTTTAATACTATTGGATTTGGTGGAAACGAGGATAAACTCATAAAGGAAATGGATGTAATGATTGGGTTATGTGAAGATCCTTCTAAAACATTCTAAATGCTTTTGATCAAGCTAGTATTTATTATTGGGGATGTCCAATGCTTTAGAGATAGTGGATGTTAGTAATCCCGCTTCACCGATCCATAAAGGGAGCTTGACAGACAGCAAGGGTGGAGGAGCTAGTAGTCCAATGAGTGTCTTTGTACTAGGTAATTATGCTTATGTAGCTAGTTTTGCTTCAAATGCCTTGGAGATAGTAGATGTCAGTAATCCGGCTTGGCCGGTTCACAAAGGAAGGTTGACGAGTAATGCCGGTGTGCGCTGATTGCCCCATTTTGTGTTTATGTTTCTGGCAACTACGCCTATGTTGCATGTTTCTCTGACAGATTAGATATAATAGATGTGAGCGATGCCGCTTCACCATTATATAAAGGAAGTCTAATTGACGGTGCAGGTGGTGCTTTTCTCAAGACGCCAACATCTGTTTTCGTCTCCGGCAACTATGCATACGTCGCTAGCTACGGCTCTAATGCTTTAGAGATAGTCGATATTAGTAACCCATCTTTGCCTCTACATAAAGGGAGTTTAGTTCATGGTATAGGTGAGGCCATGCTCCTAGGACCAACGTCTATTTTCACTGCTGGGAATTATGCATATGTCGCAAGCAATTCCTCCAACGCTTTGGAGATAGTTGATATCAGTAACCCATCTTTACCTATTCATAAAGGGAATTTAGCGGACGACTTAAACGGGAAGTTGCTAAATAAGCCAATATCTGTTTTTGTTTCTAAGGGCTACGCCTATGTCGTGAATACCTCAAATTCTCTTGACGTAATAGACATCACCAATTCGGTCGCCCCGATACACAAAGGCAGGTTAGCGGGTTTCAATAATCCAACTTCTGTTTTTGTTGCTGGGAAATATGCGTACGTGACAAGCGGCAACTCCAACGCCTTGGAAATAGTTTCAATATTTCCACCGTGAGTGATATTCTGAGTGTGCTAAACCGAAATTCTTCCCAGCAGTTCAGGGAATAATTTTTACTAAATGAGATGTCAGCCTTTAAAAGTTGATGATTAGGGCACCGGTAACTATTGATTAAGCGCGAGATGTTAGCTTTTATGAATTGCAATACTTACCAACCCAGAAGTTGGGATGAATGAAAGTATGGATGGCGAGAGTATTGCCACATGCTTTCTGCAAGAAAACACGCTCAGACGAAATGCAACCAAGACAAACAAGAATAGGGTATTTTTTGTCATATCCGTGAATGTTTTGATAGCTAACTTCACAGTCACGTCTAAAATGAGAGAGATTACGGACTGATCTTTAAAATCGAATTTTACATTTTACGCTCAAAAGGAATTAAGTTGAGAGTGATTATTTCAAACTATGAATAAAGTACCCCTGACTTAACCAGATGTAGTTTTATCAATTCATTGCAGTAATGATGTTTGTAATTGCCGTAGGTGTCATTGCACTCAACTCGCACTTCAGAAAAAAGCTATAACGACAGAGCAGGCAGTAACTGGAAATTTAGAGGTGTGCAAAAAATATAGGTACTTTTAAGACATATTAAAAAGGAAGAACTCTTGTCCTCAATATCAGTATATTCATATTTATCGTTTCGCTTGAATAGATATTTATTTTGATGCTTCACTTACTTTTAGTCCCTTAACCGCGAGCGCACAGATAATTAGTTTGATCTCGCCATTAAAGGCAATTGGTAACCTCCGTTTGATATTCTCTTTCAATTTATCTTTTTCTGCTTCCGTTAGTGTTGACATAAACTCTGTAACTGATCCCTGAGCACTTGCTATGGGTAACCAATAGTCATCAAAGTTTTGGAAGGTTGCAATTCTTTCTATCGTTGTAAACTGCACACTATTCAAGCCTATTCTTTCAAACAATTGAATCAATTTTTCTTTCGTACAGATGTCAAATTTTTTTCCGGCATCAAATTTTTCTCCATCTGGCGTCACTTCCTTGGCTGCATCCCAGAAGTGACGCATAGGTTGATAATGCCCTCCATAATCCCAAACAAATGATGACATCTGACCTCCGCTTTTTAAGTTATTCATAAGATCGCGAAGCAATTTTTCAGTTTGAGGAACGAAATTTAGAACGAGACCCGATGTGATGTACTGAAATTCCTCGTTCAAACGGTATGAGCTTAAATCGGCATTTAAAAAGGAAACATTACCTGAACTGATATTTTCTTTTGCCTTCTCAAGATAACTATCAGATTTGTCGATAGCCAATAGATAGGAGGGTGAACATTTTTGAGCAATTACCTTTGTTAAAGCCCGGTGCCACATCCAATCTCCAGCCATTTGCAATTAGATTGGGAATTGAGCCATTCGACGAAATCCAAACTTAAAAAATTACTCCAACGACCAACATACATATCATATCCTTGTGTGTCGTTCCATTTTTCCGTGACCTTGGTTGAAATCATGTTGTTTTTATTTGTTAGAAATTATTCCACGTATTGAAAGAATCAGCTTCGTAACCAATTGATTTTCAGTTGCTCGAAATATGTTAAACCTCTTGCCTAAGTCAATGGGGTTTTAATTTATAAACAAGGGGAAGTTCAGACTGATCTTTCATCGACACTTTCAAATCCTTAATCAAACCGTTGCGGATATCGTAAATCCATCCATGCACCCATGGGCCTCCACGTTTGACCCACGAATTTTGTATGATCGATGTTTGACTCAGGTCGAATACTTGTTCGATGACATTGTATTCGGCAAATGCATTTTCGCGCTCGCGCGGATCTTTGATTGCCTCGAGTTCCTCATAGTACATGTGATAGACATCCTTAATATGACGGATCCAGTTATCAATAATACCAAACTGTTTGTTACTCATAGCTGCTCGAAGTCCGCCGCAACCATAATGGCCACATACAATTACGTGTTTTACTTCAAGAACATTCACTGCGTAGTCCACAACGCTTAGCATGTTCATGTCCGTGTGCACTACCAAGTTGGCAATGTTTCGATGCACGAAAATTTCCCCTGGATCAGTGCCAGTAATCTGGTTGGCGGGTACGCGGCTATCTGAGCAGCCTATCCAAAGGAATTTTGGTGTTTGCTGCTCTGAAAGACGGTTAAAGAAAGTGCTGTCCTCAATATTTCTTTGAGCTACCCACGCCTTGTTTTGAAGCAATAATTCTTCGTACTCTTGAATCGTTTGGTCCATCATTTATAAGTAAGTTATGATTTGTAGTTTTAGAAAACAGACATCCTTAGTAAGTACATTTAAAGGTTGTGTAGAAACAAAGGCTCATCAGGATTGAGTCACTTCATGTGACCGTAAAAATACTATTTTACTTGCGCATCAAACTACATACTCAAGAGAGCTTGACTGAGTAGGGTTGCGAGCGAATCTCCATTTCGTAAGAATTTTTAATGGCAGAGCACGCTGAGATATGACTCCAAATTCTTTCTCAAAGCATTCGTGAGAGACGGATAGACAATCCATACGCGAAATGGTTTGATGAACAGCATGTACAATTTGCCGAACCGTCCTTTGGGTCTCCCATAAACTGCCACGTGAATAGTCCAGGTATCCTGTCCACAAGATGAGCTTGAGAGAAAGATTGACTCATTGCTAAACCAAAGGAAATCGGCATCATTTAGTAAGAAATTAGGCGGGCGAAAAATCATCATAGTTGCACTCAAATCGCCAACCAGAACAAATGATCCCCAATAGGGCTCGGGATATTTTTCGCGGAGAGAAAGCTGCGCTTGTCGGAATGCCTCTCGCGGACTTTTACTGCTAAGCCAATTCCCGTAGAACATTTCTATTAGTTCCTGCGTCGCGTCATCGGAAATTTTCCGAGGCTCATCAAAATTGTTTTGGCGCCCGCTTCCTGGAAGGCGCGTTGCAAACCGTACACACCTTCGCCATTGCTCACAACGCCAAGACCCGTTTCGCAAGCAGACAATACAACGAGGTCTGTTTGATTCAGCTGAAGACTCATCGCTTCATGTGCTGTTAGGATTCCGTCCTCAGTATTCTCATCGTGCGACTGGGGCGCCACCGCCATGATGCTGAATGAACTAAGGATGATAATTCGCGAAATGTAATTGGGTATTAGTCAATTGTCACTGGTCAATAGGCATTAGCCAAATAGGCACTAGGAATTGGGTATTAATAATTGGGCATTGGCAATTGGACAATCGGTCATTGAAGATAATTTGAATCCATTAGGATTATACAAAACGTATATCATGTTCTAAGGATAAGAATGAAACTGATATTTTTAAATGCCGCGTTACTACTTTTCTTTTCAGTATCGGCACAGCGTATCAGTAATACTGCATTATATAGAAACATAGCTTCACCAAACTACTTTCGGATTCATTACGAGAACGACTACTTTTCAGGCACCGACTACTATTATACACAAGGCATTAACCTCGAGCAGGTTCACCCCACAATAGGAAAGTACATTACCTCTAAACTGTTGATTCGTTCATCATCGAAAGAAACAAAATTTGGAATCTCCCTTGAGCATGAAGGCTATACTCCCACCAGTATTTCACACCCGGAAATATTGTATGGCGACAGACCTTTTGCTGCATGCTTGTTCCTAAAGACTTTTTCCATAATGAATGACTCTTTATGCAAGGAGCGAATTTCTTCGGCACTTAGTGTAGGTGCAATTGGTCCGGTTGCAGGCGGCAAAGAGATCCAGGAATCGATTCACCATTGGATTAATGCCAAACAGCCGCAAGGTTGGCAAAATCAAATACAAAATGATGTCATCCTCAATTATCAGGTAGAGTATGAAAGAGGGCTTTATTCAATAAACGACTATTTTTCTTTTTCAGGAAAGGCAGGGGCACGTGCTGGCACATTCAATACCAAAGCTTATGCGGGAACAATTATGATGATCGGCTATTTTGATGATCCTTACATTAATTTTTCAAGGCAGAAAAAAAAGACTCAGGTGTATATCTATGCTGAGCCTTTGGTAAATGTGGTGGGTTACGATGCAACTTTGCAAGGAGGAGTCTTCAATAGAAGCAGTCCTTACACAATTGGCAATTTAGATATCAGTCGGTTAGTCTTCCAGGGAAATGCAGGTCTTGTTATTAAAATCAATACTATCCAACTCGAATATTTTCAAACCTTCCTTAGTAAGGAATTTATTACCGGCAGCTACCATGTATGGGGCGGGGTAAGGATTGGGTGGTATGTGAAGAAATAATACCTGTTCTTTTTCCTTTATGTTCGTGTCCTCACGAACCTGACATATAATTTTCTGTCATTCTCCCTGTTTGAATTCATTAAGAACATTTTGCAGCAACTGTATCGGCCTCTCAAAGCTTTTCTTGTTTTCAGATTTAATGGCTATTGCACATGCTAAAAGCGAGATTATAAAAGTTATCGTTGCACCTGTTACATGCCCGTACACACCGCCAGGCACATACAATTTAAATATGAGAATCACACCGATGGCAACACTTACCGGAATATGAAGGTACTCGTACCATATTTTGAACCTGAAAAAGCTGGTTAATAATTGCTGCTGTTGTAATACATAATCGTAAATAGAAGCTGCAGCATTATGCTGTTGTGAAGGTTTCATAATTGCCAGTCGTTTAAATTTCTGCATGAGTATAATAGTGAAAGGAAGATATAATAAAGCAACCCCGATGCTGAGCCAGAGTATATCTGAATCGCGGTAATTCTTTACAATCACATTGCTGAGCAACCCATAAACTATCATCTGCAAGACAAACGCTGCCCAGAAGTAGTTCATCGAGTCTTTGGTATGCTGGTTTATCCGTCTCTTGATAACTTTAGTAAAAGACATGTTATCATATGCTGATTGATTGGGTGACGAAGATGGTTTTTCAGCCCACTTCATTTTTAGTTCCTCAAGTGTTTTCATATTAATTCTGGTTTAAAGTTTTGATCTCAGTTGTATTTCCAATTCCTTTCTTATTCTTACGAGCCGCACGCTTACATTTGATCGCGACAGCCCCGTCACCGATGCTATTTCATCATAGCTCATGTCCTCCAGATACAGCAACACAATAGCTTTGTTAACCGATGAAAGGTTAGTGATAGCCTCTTGAAGCAAAGCAATGGTTTCGTCCTGATCAGTAGAAACTACGTCAGGAATCTGCTGATGGCCCGGAGCAAGCCTTTCCTTCTTTTCCTTCTTATTTTTCTTCCAGAAGGTGAGAGCTGTATTCAAACAGACACGATACATCCAGGTAGAGAACTTTGAGCGGCCGTCAAAACTTGCATAAGACCTCCATAGCTGATACATCATCTCCTGCTTTACATCCTGTTGCTCGTCGGCATCCAGGAAGTAGATTCGCGCCACTTTGTGGGCAATATTCAGGTGCTGATTGATAAGCTGAATGAATGTAGTATCCAATGGACCTGCCATCATACCTTGTTGCATTTTGTATTCTAAGGTATTAGTAACCTTGATAGCTAAAAAGCTACAAAGAATTCCAAATTTTTTAGTTGTTCGGGCTGAATTGAAAGTCAGATCAGTCCATTTCTGATGAATCAGGTGCAGGAAAATAATGTATGACGATGGTTTTTGAAGTATTCGACTGTCGCTTAATAAAATAATTGATCGGTTCAGTCAGTGAATTGGTGTGCTGAATAAAGCCCGGTTTTAGCGAAAAGTAAAAGTTGTTTATTTCCATTTTCGGGAAAGTGCCCGAGAAATAAAAACAGGCAGTACAAACAATTTTTAACCTTAAAAACAGAAACACAAATGTCAGGAACACCAGAATCAGGCCATGCCAAAAATGTAGCAAACTTTGAAGACCTTATCAGCTTCTGTACCAGCTACGGCGACACCTACAATCCTACCAAAGAATCGCTCAAACTGTCGGCATTGACAGGCTTGCTTGCCACCGTGAATACTTCATTGCAAGCACACAAAGTAGCTAAGACTAATTTCGACAATGCTACCAATGCACGCAAGTTGGCATTCCATCCGCTCAAACAGTTGACAACCAGAGTGGTCAATGCCCTTTCGGCAACCGATACCATTCGACAAACAGTCGATGACGCAAAATCTATAAACAAGAAGATTCGCGGCAAGAGGTCAAAGGCTGTTATACAACCTGTCATTGTTGAAGGAGGCCCGGCGCCAGCACCCGTAAGAACCATATCCGTTTCACAACAAAGCTTCGATAAGTTAATTGATCATTTCTCACAGCTAATTCAAACCGTCTCTGCTGAGCCACTTTACATGCCCAACGAGGCTAACCTCACGGTGGCCGCGTTAAAAGCCTTGCTCCTGGATTTAAAAGCCAAGAATACCGGGGTAATGCACACGTATATTGCCACCAGCAATGCACGTATCGCTCGCGACAGAGCCATGTATGCTCATGATACCGGCATGGTCGATACTTCTGTGAGTGTTAAGACGTATGTAAAGTCGGTGTTTGGTAGTTCTAGCCCCGAGTATAAGCAATTAAGCGCCCTGAGGTTTACTTACAGGTCTGGCGTTTAAGAAACATTCATTGTTCATTTGAAAGCTGGCAGCGTTACCTGGAGTAGCGCTGCCATTTTTATGGACACGAGTTACTTAATTGAGAAAGATTGCACCTCAGTTGAGGAAACTTGTAACTTCATTTAGTATTCTTCTATGGTCACTTGTATTTCTGGCGATGTTATTGAGTATTCTCAATAGATGAGTTAGGAAACTATCGAAACGAGGGAGAGTTTATGCATGCTGTTTTAGGAAATCAGTAGGCCCTTTGAGGTTTTTAGTAACATTATTTAGAAAATAAGCATGTCCATCCTGGTATCTTAAATTGTATTCGAGGAATTATCGGAGTTTGGTTTGGTTAGTTGAAGTTGCTATCTGGAAACTCATAAGAGTACTTTAGTAATAAAAAAGATCGCCCCGAAATTCGAGGCGATCTTTTTGCTTAATTACTTAAGAAGGTGGCTTAACGCTTTTTGCCTTTTTTAACCGGCTTTTTCTTTGCAGCTTTTTTCACTGCTTTCTTTGCAACCTTCTTAGCAGGAGATTTCTTCGCTGCCTTCTTTACAGTTTTCTTTGCGGCTGGCTTAGCTTTCTTTGCAGATTTTGCAGGAGCTTTGGTAGTCGCTGCCTTGGGTCTTGATTTACCCATAGCATTCAATGCACTACCAGCTTTAAACCAGTCAATCTGATTCTTATTATAAGTATGATTGACTTGTATCTTCTCAATCTTGCCATCGCTGTGATGAATTACAATAGTTAATTGCTTCTCAGGCGCGAATGTCATCAAGCCTGTGATGTCAAAAATATCGTCTTCACGTATTTTATCATAGTCTGCCTTGTCAGCAAATGTCAATGCCAGCATTCCTTGTTTCTTCAGGTTGGTTTCGTGAATCCGTGCAAAAGATTTTACGAGGATAGCGCGTACACCGAGGTGCCGTGGTTCCATTGCAGCGTGCTCGCGCGAAGAACCTTCACCGTAGTTTTCGTCACCAACTACAATAGAGCCGATACCTGCAGCCTTGTAAGCGCGTTGTACTTTAGGTACTTCATCATATTGCCCCGTAAGGCCGTTACGCACACTGTTGATTTTTTCATTGTAGAAATTAGTAGCACCTATCAGCAGGTTGTTGGAGATATTATCCAAATGCCCGCGGTATTTCAGCCACTTTCCAGCCATCGATATATGGTCGGTTGTGCACTTTCCTTTGGCCTTAATAAGCAAACGCAGTCGCGAAAGATCTTTGCCTTCCCATGCTTTGAATGGCTCAAGCAATTGCAAGCGATCAGAACCCGGGTCAACGATAATATTTACTTTGCTTCCGTCTTTGGCAGGAGCGAGATAGCCTGGATCTTTTACGTCAAAGCCTTTTTTAGGTAACTCGTCACCGGTAGGAGGGTCAAGTTTTACTTGTTGGCCCTGCTCATTAATTAGAGTGTCGGTGATCGGGTTGAAATCCAACTTGCCGGCAATTGCTATAGCTGTAACTAATTCCGGCGAACCGACAAACGCGTAAGTGTTTGGGTTGCCATCGTTGCGCGATTGGAAGTTTCTGTTAAAGGAGTGAACAATTGTGTTCTTTTCCTTCCGCTCAGCGCCTACACGGCTCCACATCCCTATACATGGCCCGCATGCATTGGCAAATACCTTCGCTCCGATTTTATTAAATGTCTCAATAAAGCCATCACGCTCGATGGTATAACGCACTTGCTCCGAACCTGGCGTAATGGTAAACATTGACTTGGTTTTCAAGCCTTTGTTGGCCACTTGTTTTGCCAAACTTGCGGCACGCGAAATATCTTCATAGGACGAATTGGTGCATGATCCGATCAAACCCACCTCAACTGTGAGAGGCCAGCCATTCTTTTCGGCGGCTTCTTTCATCTTAGATATAGGAGTGGCAAGATCTGGAGTGAACGGACCATTCAGGTGTGGTTCGAGTTCGCTTAAGTTAATTTCTATTACCTGATCAAAATAGTTAGCAGGGTTTTTATAGACTTCAGGATCGGCTGTTAAGTGTTCTTTAATTTTGTTTGCCATTTTTGCGATCTCAGCACGGCCAGTAGCGATAAGGTAGCGCTCCATTGAGTTGTCATAGCCAAACGTAGAGGTAGTCGCCCCGATTTCTGCACCCATGTTGCAGATAGTACCTTTGCCAGTGCAGCTTAATGAAATTGCGCCATCACCAAAATATTCCACAATAGCTCCTGTGCCGCCTTTTACGGTAAGTATGCCGGCGACTTTTAAGATCACATCTTTGGCAGATGCCCAACCGTTGAGCTTTCCTGTCAATTTTATGCCAATCAATTTGGGAAACTTTAGCTCCCAAGCCATTCCACTCATTACATCTACAGCATCTGCACCGCCAACACCGATAGCTACCATGCCAAGGCCTCCTGCATTCACTGTGTGTGAATCCGTTCCAATCATCATACCTCCGGGAAAGGCGTAGTTTTCAAGCACAACCTGATGGATAATGCCGGCACCCGGCTTCCAAAAGCCTAGTCCGTATTTTGTAGAGACAGAAGAAAGGAAATCGAATACTTCTTTGCTCTCCGTATTGGCCACCTGCAAGTCGTCTTTGGCATTCATTTTTGCCACGATGAGGTGATCGCAATGCACAGTAGAAGGTACGGCTACCTTTGCTCTGCCGGCAGACATGAATTGCAACAACGCCATTTGTGCGGTTGCATCCTGCATGGCTACGCGGTCGGGAGTAAAATCAACGTACGATTTGCCACGGCCGAAATTTTCGAGTTTCTGGTCGGCGTGTAAATGGGAATACAATATCTTTTCGGAGAGTGTCAGCGGTTTGTTCACGGCTTTCCTTGCCTTTGCAATGCGGCCCGGGATGGCAGCATACAACTTCTTAATCATGTCTAAATCGAATGCCATATTGTTTGTGTAATAAGGTTAAGGTGCTAAACTAATAATTTATATCAGGATTTTGATCGGTATTAATCGGATTTTCAGGAATAGCATCATTATATCCTGATTTTTAGCAAGTTATGGGAATCTAATGAACCTGAATTTGCATCGCAAAGGAGGTATAGAAAACCTCTAATTTGCCCTTTCGTAAGCGTTATAAACGACTTATGCTTCTTAATTATAATTACTTAACTGAATTGAGGCAGGCTAGATTACGATTGCCTGATCTCTGAATTTAAATCGATGATCTCTTTCAATTCAACAAGGGCCGTCTTCTCTGATTCTTCCACTTTGCCATCAGCATTGACTACGTCATACATATCCGTGTAGATGATGCACTTCATGCAACCCGCGCAGCT
>Ga0206902_10108_pt2 | contig 21120 bp, 20 predicted proteins | sample Alteio_BWOrgHeat_44_FD_153242 | JGI IMG/M metagenome (GOLD analysis project Ga0206902, IMG submission 153242) | Enriched cells from forest soil in Barre Woods Harvard Forest LTER site, Petersham, Massachusetts, United States -... | ecosystem: Environmental > Terrestrial > Soil > Temperate forest >... | reverse complement strand
GCGCGCCTAGGCCTTATGAAGAAGTTCAAGCTCAGCGACCTGCAGGCGCGCGCTATTCTGTCGATGCAGCTGCGTACGCTGGTCGGCTTGGAGCGCAAGAAGATCGAAGATGAGCTGGCTGAGCTAGTCAAGCTCATCAAGGAGCTAGAAAAGATCCTTGGTAGCGAGTCGGAGATCTTGCGTGTCATCAAGGAAGAGCTGGCCGAGATGCGCGAGAAGTACGGTGACGACCGTCGAACCGAGATTATCCCGACCGAGCTGGGCAAGTTTAGCGACGAAGAACTCGTGCCGAACGAGCAAGTTATTATTACCCTCACCACTGGCGGCTATATCAAGCGCATCCCATCTAACACGTACAAGAGCCAGGGCCGCGGCGGCAAGGGCATTATGGGTATGACGACCAAAGAAGAAGATGTCGTTGAGCACCTTGTACTCACCCAAAACCATGATTACATGCTGTTCTTTACCAACAAGGGCCGCGTCTTCCGTCTCAAGGTTCATGAAATTCCAGCGGCTTCGCGTACCGCCAAAGGCCAAGCGATTGTGAACATCCTGCAGCTACAGCCGGAGGAGCGTGTGACTTCACTAGTCAACCTGGCCTCTGATGCCAAGACCGGCTACTTGTTTATGGCAACACGCATGGGTACCGTCAAGAAAACAGCACTCTCGGACTACGCTAATGTGCGTGGTGGTGGACTCATCGCCATCAAGCTTGATAGCGGCGACGAGCTGCGTTGGGTCAAGCAAACGACAGGCAAGGACGAGATTGTGATCTCTACCATGCTTGCTCAAGCTCTCCGTTTCAAGGAGTCTGATGTTCGGCCGATGGGTCGCGTGACTCGCGGCGTGCGAGGCATTCGCTTGCGCACTGGCGATGTTGTCGTCGGCGTTGATGTCGTATTGCCAGAATCTCAGATCTTGGTAGTTATGGAGAATGGCTACGGCAAGCGCACCAAGATTGAGCAGTTCACGACCCATGCCCGTGGTGGTGTGGGCATCAAGGCCGGTGTGGTCAGTGACAAGACGGGACCAACGGTTGATGTCCGGGCCATTACCGATCTCAACGAGGACCTGGTTGTGGTGTCGACGCAAGGCCAAGTCATTCGTTTGGCGCTCAAGGATGTTTCGCTCATTGGTCGCGCTACACAGGGCGTTCGCGTGATGCGTATGAAGGATGGTGACAAGGTTGCCTCGGTGGCTCTGTTGGGCGAGCAAAAGCTAGAGGAAGAGCTCAACAATACTCCAAGTAATGTTACTATCGATGACGCTCCCGAGGATGAGGCCGCAACCGCTCCCAGCGAGGAGTAATATTCCTCGGTTACAACAGATTAGTATTTGACTGTCACGCTTTTGGTCAAAGTTACAATAATCACATATTCTCATCCTAATATTTTAGTAACATTTTACAGTAGCGCATGAGTAGCTTGGGGTATATGCTGGATACATCTGTACGGGCGAACAGTAGTTCGTCTGTATGTTTTTGTGAGGAGGTTTGGTGGTACGGAAATTCGGTAAGCTCATCGCAATCTTGTTAGCTACTGGGGGAGTTTCTCTCCTGGTGCCTATCGCTGTCTACGCCGACGCTCCTACGCCGGTGAATCACGCTGTGGTGAACGATCAGCACTCCGAGACCGTTGTTACCAATACTTCGAGCTCAAACGTTACTACTGGCACATCTGGCGACAATACCAGCGACGGTATTCCGTCCGGTTCTGTGCAAGACACCAACTCGACCGTTCAAACCTCCAAAACCGTCACCACAGGGACGACGAGCGGCAGTGACACCAGTGACCAATCACTGACATCAGACAAGACATCTGTAGCGGTAACTAGCACCAGCAATGATGGCTCGGGTACGGCAATGACTCCTACCGCAAGTACTGCTCCTGCCGAACAGGTCGTCGCAGATGCAGTAACTACCAACGCTCACATTGCTACGGCGCTGCGAGCTAGTGCCGCCCAAACGCTAGTGAACACCGGCCAACCAGCTAGCGCGCCTTCAGAGGCCCCTGCTTCACAGCCAGCTTCCAATCACCAATTGCCACCAGTACAAGGCGCTTTGCAGGGCCTGACAGGTGCGCTGGCAACATTCGTTGTACCACAGACTGCCAAGCTATTTGGCTTCTTCCAGGCGGCTCATGACTTCCGAACGACAAGCACTGCCCCAATTCAGGCAACTCTGGTTATCATACTGACAGTGCTTGTCGGCTCCTTCTTTGTAGACTTTCTCCGACGCAGTGGTTATCACGGGGCAGCCCGTGGTGATGATGTGCACAGTGCTCTTCTATCTTTTGCTACTCCAGGAAAAGTGGACGTTATTTGGGCAACAAAGCCCAGCTATACGGCCACTTTTTTGGTGTCAGAAATCAAAGCCGTAACTCAACGCTTTTAGGAAAGGAGGTGAAGTAGATATGACGATCAAACGAATTTCAGCAGTCGTAGCCGCTTCGGCAGTTGCATCATTCAGCCTAGCTGGGTTTGCAAGCGCCGACAGCGTCAACGTTGGCGACACTGGTCCCAACTCGAACAACCAAGTAACGATCAGCAACAACACGAACGTTACCGAGACCAACAACAACAACGTGACTGTCGTGAACACAACCGTACAGACCGCAACATCTGGTGACGCCAATGTAAGCGGCAACACCAACGGCGGTAGTGCAACCACTGGTTCAGTTTCTAACAACTCAACCACGACCACAGCCATTGGCATCGGTAACTCAGCCCCAGTAGTACTGGGTGGAGTCGGCGGCGCAGGTGGTGGTGCAGGTGGCGGCGCAGGCGCGGGTGCAACAGGTGGCTCAGGAAGCCTCCCAGCAACTGGTGCCGGCTCTGTCGGTACATCAAGCTTTGGTAGTGCAGGCGGCTTACTGCCAAAGACTGGCCCAGAAGATAACCTCGATGTTTCAGCTTTGCGCAACGCAGTCCTGCCCGTAGCATCCGCAACGCCAGAACTCGTCAAGAAGACCAACACTCTTTCAACCGAGCTTCTGATTGCAGCAGCGATCCTCAGCCTTATCGGGGCCGTAGGTAGCGCACTGTACGTCAGCAAGCGCGAGAAGAAGTTGGCCTAAGGAGTAACGATGAAGAGGGTAATTGAACAGTTAAAGATCTTTCGCGGGCCGTTGGCCCTCGCCGGATTGGGTGGCAGCATTCTACTTGGCCTCGCAGTAGGTAGTGTAGGTGCGAGTCACAGCAGTAAATTGACAGACACCACGGATCAGTCAGCACAGGCAGCAAGTTCAACTTCGGTTGCTTCGGATGCCGATGCACAACCCTCGGTCGTCATCGATGGTACGAAAGTACCGGTAGATACGGACGGGCAGTCAACGATTGATACGGCTAATGGTCCTGCCAATGTCTCGGTCAGTGGCAAGAGTGTCACCGTGACACAAAACAACCAGACGAACTCGAGCAGCAGTAACGACGGATCGGTCCAGCTCAATGTATCGTCCAACAACACTACGGCGAGTTCTGACAGTACAGGGTGGAACGGAAACAATTCCACGACCACTAGTTCACAGCAAAACGTTTACAGCTTCGGCTCCAACAACGTTTACACATCACATTAGTTAGTATCCCTGCCTTGTAGGCAGCGGGCCCTCGGGCCCGGTACTAAGAAAAAATAATTTAAAGAAGGAGTTTTCTATTATGAAAACAGCACACGTTCTTCGCTACGCCGCTATTGGTGTCGCTACTCTTGGCCTCGGTCTTGGTGTAGCCGCTGCTAGCACCGTAAGCGTTGGTGACACTGGCCCAAGTTCTAACAACCAAGCCACCGTCAACAACAACAACAACCTAAACCACACCAACAACAACAACGTTGGCGTCGGTAACATCGGCCTCCAGTTCGCTGGAAGCGGTGACAGCAACGTAAGTGGCAACACCAACGGTGGCTCAGCTACCTCAGGTGCAGCTAACAACAACGCCGTCACTACCACCGCAGTAACTGTCAGCAACTCTCCAGCTGCTGGTATGACCTTCGGTGCCGGCTCAGGTCTCGATGACATCAACCTTGGTGACACCGGTCCTAGCTCAAACAACCAGGTAACAGTCAACAACAACAACAATGCGACTGTCACCAACAACAACTCCGTTCAGCTCTTGAACCTCAGCGTTCAGGCAGCCGGTAGCGGTAACAGCAACGTTAGCGGCAACACCAACGGCGGCTCAGCCACCACTGGTAGCGTTTCTAACTCAAGCGTAACGACTTCAACCGTTACAATCAGCAACTAATTTAGTCGCTGAATAGGGCCGCCGCCCGGCGGCCCAGCAATTATCCGCGAGTATTCACTCGCAACAGTCGGGGCGGTTCGGCTGGGAGATACACGTAAACTAACCGGGGATACAATATGAAACGCACACAGCTTCTAGCCAGCTTCTTCATCGGCCTGCTTCTGACAAGCCAACTGTCCTTCGTGGCATTGGCCGCCGATGACACAAGCACACCAACACCGACCGATCAAACCGTCGTAACGCCTCCTGCAAGTCCGGACCCCACTAGCACCCCGGCTAGTGATCCATCGACCACAGGTGACCAAACCACGACTCCCCCAGCAGACACCTCAGTAACGCCTCCTGCTGCTACCGATCCAACAACTCCGGCCGTTACCGATCCGGCACCAACAACGGGCCCAACGGGTCCTGTTGGCCCTCAGGATCCAACTGGCCCACAAGACAAGACAGGTGCCGATCCTACCAAGACGGGTGCGACAGACACTGGACTGATCCCCGATTGGGTTTACAACGCCAGCACCAAGAAGTGGGAAGCAGCCGACAAAAGCTCATTTACCTGGGACGCTACCAGTGGGTACTGGCTCTCGCCCAAGTATTACTACGACAAGCGCATCGGCTGGTACGAGATCTTGCCGCCTGCTCAGACCGCCCCGGGCGGTAGCCTGCCATCCTACTTCATTACGGCACCACAGCCACCAGCCTATGTATCTACGCCTTATGGGGACCTCAAGGTTGGATCTCCAGAGTACAAGACAGCATTGGCGCTGGGACTCATCAGTGATCCATCAATTTCCAACACTGGTGCCAACTCGACCAATGACGCGACACTCAACAATAACAACAACGGCTGGATCGATCTGACCAACCTAGTTAATGTCATCAACACCATTCAGAGCACGGCCAATAGCGGTAATGCCAATGTTAGTGGCAACAATGGTGCAGGCGATTCCGTAACCGGTGCTGCCAATGTCCTGGTCAACTTACTCAACCTCCTCGCATCGGCTTGGTCCTGGAGCAATGGCGACCTTAGCTACTTTGTCCAAAACCTCTTTGGCAACAAGCAGGGCGACATTAACCTCAACCCAAACGCGGCTACCACTGGCGGTGGCGGCCAGCTAGGGGGTCTCAGTACTACCAATAACACCGGAGCCGGCTCTTCCAACAACGCCACAACCAACAACAATAACAATCTGAATGTGAATAATAGCGATGCATCCAACATCACCAACAATGTGGATGTGAACGCCAAGAGTGGTGACGCCAACGTTGGCGGCAACACCAATGGTGGTAGTGCAACCAGTGGAGATGCCTCTGCAGAGGTTAACATCATTAACCTCATCAATTCGTTCATTAATTCCGGCAATTCGTTCTTCGGAATCCTGAACATCTTCGGGGACCTCAACGGTAACATTCTGTTCCCAGACGGTTTCCTCGACAGCTTGACGCAGAGTAATGGCACACCAGGTAGCGCGAGCGCAACCGATGCTAATACCGGCCCCAATTCCAACAACAACGCCACCGTCAACAATAACAACAACGCCAATATCAACAATAACGTCAACGGCACGGTCAACAACAACATCATTAGCACAGCCAACAGCGGTGCCGCCAACACGAGCGGCAACACCAACGCCGGCTCCGCTACTACTGGCTCGGCTACTACAAACAATGCGCTCTTCAACCTTACAAACACCAGTGTCTTCGGTGACAATGCGGTGCTCGTCATCGTCAACGTCTTGGGTCACTGGGTAGGCCGCATCATGAACGTTGGTGGCGATGGTCAGTCCGAAGCAGCACTGTTGACGGGTAATGCCACTGTCAGCAACACCAACACCGGTCCTAACTCCAACAACAACTCGACGGTCAACAATAACAACAACCTCAACCTCAATAACAACGTCAACGGCACCATTACCAACAACGTCAATGCAACCGCCACGAGTGGTGATGCCAATGTCAGCGGCAACACCAACGGTGGTGACGCCACCACGGGCAAGACCAGCGTCGCAACCAACGTAGCCAACATCTTTGGCAGCGTACTCAATGTGAAGCACTGGTTCGGAGTACTTGTCATCAATGTCTTTGGTAACTGGATGGGCTGTGTCAACGAGCACTGTGACAACACTGCTCCCGTTACGGCCACAGTTGCTACTACTCAAGCCCCAGTCGGCATCACGCCGGCAGCAGCTCAGTTGGCAGCACAGACTGGTACTTACGGAAGCGGCGGGGCCGCAACCCCAGCCACGGTTGCCTCGGCTGCCAACACTTCGTCGAGTGATCTAGCAGTCAAGACGCTTGCTGCTCAGAATACCTACGAGAAGGCCGCCAAGTCCAACGCGCTGTGGCCAACACTCCTCATTGGCTTCTCGGTATTTGCCATGATCCTGGCCGCTGGCCTAACGGGTCTTGAGCGCAAGTTCGGGGCCAGGTCCTAAGGCGTAACGAGCGCTTGTGCTAAAATAACTCCAGTAATAAGACGAGGCACATGTACAACCCCTACATCGTCATCCCGCTTGCGACATGGCTCATCAGTCAGAGCATCAAGTTTGGCCTAGCCGCACTTCGCGGTGAGCTCAACTTCAAGTACTTGTATGCTTCGGGCGGTATGCCTAGTGTACACTCGGCTGTAGTATGCTCACTGGCTACAACCGCACTTTTGCTAGACGGCAGCAGTAGCCACATATTCGGATTCACGCTGATATTTGGTGCTGTAGTAATGTACGACTCATTTGGAGTCCGCCGTTCGACGGGCGAGCAGGCGGTCGCGATCAATATGATCCTAGCCTCGCTGGATCGCGACCGCGTGAAGCTCAGTACTCCGGACATGCATTTGCGCGAAGTACTCGGGCACAAGCCCGCCGAGGTTGCTGCTGGTGCGGTATTGGGTATTGTACTCGGGCTATTGTTCAATCTCAGCTATCTCACAACGCAGCTCAACTTCTTGTCATCGCTTCCCAATCACTGGGAGTTGGTTACCTACATAGGATTGTTTGCGCTGACGGTCGTGGCAGGCTGGATTACCGCTGTTGTACTGCGGATGCGCTACAAAGGATCGGCCATAATGCAAAAAGTCGGCCAAGCGGTGCTCAGTATGACACAGACGGTAGGTTGGCTTGGCCTGGTGGTAGCCTTTGGCCAGTATCAGCACTTGCCATACCTGTTGTATCGCGGTTGGTCGGGTCTGTTGCTGGTAGTACTTGTGGTATGGAAGCTTGCACTTGTCAGTAAGTATTGGTCTGTTGTACCAGGCGAACTCAACGCCGAGAGCGAAAAGCAGCGCAAGGGGAAGTGGCTCGGCAGGTCCAAGAAGAAGCGCAAGTAGAGTTTTAGCCATAAGCGTTATCAGCTATAATGTTTAGCGATGGCAAGAGAATATCATTTTGAACACCACAGAAGGGAAGCGATGGTAAACAGTCGCCGTTTTGCATTTGCAAATGTCCTGCTCCTGGCGGCCGCTGTTGTCGTGGGAAGCTTGGCGTACCTGCAAACAACTCATGCCGCGGTCACGATCAGTGGCCGTATATATGACAGTCGGACGGGGACTGGCTATGCTGGCAAGGTTGTCCAAGGTCCTGGCGTACAGGCCACTACGGATGCCAACGGTAATTACCAGCTGATCCTTGCCAACAATGGTGACGCAGCTTCGGGCGGGTTTAGTATTCAGCTGAGCCCTGGGCAATACCCCGCGGGCGTCAGCGGGCCAAGACTCAACAATCAGCCGGAGCATGCCAATGCGACATCATATGATTATCAAGTGGCGGGTGTTTCGTGTTACCACACCATCAGTGTTCTGTGTCCGGCACCTGGGCCTGGCTCGGAGTGGTTCTATTGGGACCGGGCCAGTGAGAGTAATTATGACTTTATATTCACAAGTCCAACCCCAGCCCCCACTCCTACGCCTGCCCCGACTCCCACGGTAGCGCCTACGCCAAGTCCTACTCCGGCTCAATCAAGCTCCGATACAACTGCACCGTCAGTACCCAAGAACTTTGCAGCCACGCTCGTGTCGTCTGGCACCAACGTGAGCCTGCACTGGGATGCCGCTACTGATGATCACGGGGTCAAAGGTTACTTCCTGGAGCGCTCCACAGATCAGAAGAACTGGAACGCGCTGACCGACCCAGCAACCTTTGCCGACACCACCTATCTAGATACATCCACGAGCTTTAGTATCCATTACTTCTACAGGGTACGGGCGCTCGATGCCGCCAACAATCAAGGCGCCCCGGCTACAACCGACATTACCACCAAGGCGTTTTCGGCAAATGTCCGCGGGGGGAGTGATGCCACGGTGACATCAGATGACGGAGTCGTCACTGTCACAATTCCGGGCAGTGCTGCGACCACGGACAATAGCTGCAGTATTGTCAGCGATAGCTCGAACACCGCCGCCCTTGGCAGTACCAAGAAGATCCTGGGTGCCGGACCGTACAGCCTGGTGTGCAAGGACGCGAGCGGCAAGTCGCTCGATCAGTACGGTGCCGATCTGACTATCAGTGTCTCGACTAGCAACAAGAAGTTTTCCAAGCTCACCAATCTGCAATTCTTCAACTTTGATCCGGGCCTTTTGGCTTGGGTGGGGTTGAAGACGTCCACAAACACAAAGAGCAAGGTTATCACTACTACAACTCGCAACCCAGTAGAGATCGTGGTGATGGGCACGACCCAGCCAGGCATATCGGCCAACTTGATCGCGCTCATTGTCATCATCGTGCTTGTTATCCTTACTTTACTGGCTATTCGTGGGCGCCGGATCAAGAAACATCAGTACAATGAATACATCCGGCGCAAATACTACAACTACTAACAGGTTGGCATTGCGCTCAGGCTTAGGTATACTATAAGCATTAATACTATGCCCACTCACGAACCACATCTCCCACACCACAAGAAGGAAGCGCTGATAGCCAGCCGCCGGTTTACCTTGCTCAATGCCCTGCTTATAACATTGCTCGTAGTAGCAGGAGGCTATGCCTACTACAGGGCAACGCACGCGGCGGGGGCCGTGATGACGTTGAGTGTGTCTGGTGCGCCCAACGGCAACTGTACTACCATCGATGCAACGGACAGTAATGGCACGCATCGCAGCATTGGTACACAGACAACACCGTTTACCCTCTGTGGTTCTGCAACCGAGTCAGGCAATCAGATTGGCCTAGCACCGGGGCAGTCTGGCTATCCGCTTACTATCAGCGCCTATACTATTGGAGGTTACCAAGGCCCCTCGTATACGCAAAGCGAAGGCAACTGTGATAGCAGTGGTTGTGATGTGTACCTGCCAGGCGGACAAGAAAGCTTCTCTGTACAATACTTTCCCAACCCCACGCCGCCTCCTGTAGTAACGCCTCCACCGGTGGTAACACCACCACCAGTCGTGACCCCGCCTCCTGTAGTAACACCTCCACCTGTGGTAACACCACCACCAGTCGTGACTCCGCCTCCTGTGGTAACGCCAACACCGACACCAACACCAAGTGGTGGCGGCAAGGGCGGTGCTACGCCTCCGCCGGCTGCCAAGCCTACCCCAGCGCCAGGCTCCAAGACTCCAACCCCGGCACCCGCTACACCGGACACGACTCCTCCAGGCATTCCTGATGGCTTCCAGGCCACCAGCGACAGTACCGGTATTGTTAGCCTCAGCTGGAATGCCGCCACGGACGACAGGGGCATCAAGGGCTATGTCGTGGAGCGCTCGCTCGATCAGAAGACCTGGGATGTACAAGTTGGCGCCGATGCCCTGAGCGACACTTCCTACACCGACAAGTCGACGACCTTCAATGTTCACTACTACTACCGAGTACACGCTGTCGACACTTCGGGCAATCAAGGTGGGTTGGCGACAACCGATGTCACGACTCAGAGCTTCCAGTCCAATACCTCGAGCGGCTCCGACACTAGCATTACCTCCGACGACAACTTGCTGGTGGCTACCATCCCAGCCGGCGCGGTGTCCTCGGACGCCAGTTGTACCTTGCTGGGCGATACCTCCAACAAGACGAGTTTGCCCACCAAGTATGTTCTAGCCGCCGGCCCCTACAGCTTGGTATGCCGCGACTCTACCGGAAAGTCCATCGACACCTTCAACACCGATGTCACCATCAGTCTCAATACCGGTTCCAAGCAGTTCTCTAATCTCGAGAAGCTAACGTACTACCGCTACAGCACCGACAGCTCGGCGTGGGTACCTATGCCCACCAAGACCGATTCGAAGACCAAGATCATCACCACAACCACCAGCATCTCCCTGGAGCTGGCAGTACTAGGCTCTACCAAGCCAGGTTTCCCATTCCAGCTGATCTTCATCATCATTCTCATCTTGCTCATCATCGGCGGCTTCCTGTACTTCCGTCAGCGCCAGATCAAGAAACAGCAGTATGACGAGTATATCCGTCACAAATACTATGAGCTGTAAGACATGAGTTCGCGTTACTCAAAAGCGCAGGTTACCGTACGGATTAAGAAAAACAGGCTCTCTCTTCTTGTAATAAGCACCTCAGTAGTCATCCTGGCATACTTTGTTCGGGGCTGGTTGCTTATCGGTCCTATATTCGCTAATAACCCACCACCACAATCACTAGCCATCACGATTGCAATTGTGATTGCCACGGCAGTTCTCAGCCTCAGCCTACTCGCTCTTGTGGCCACATTGTATCTCTTGGCTTGGATGAGCCAGCATCGAGTTCTATGGCTTGCTGTATTGACGACACTCATCGTGGCCATCGTGCTCGGAGTCGCGTGGTCTAACTACTCGCAGACCCGAGCGGACTCCCAAGCTTGTAAGCAGGCTCGTGAGGAGAACGGCTTTGTGCCCAGAACACTCGGCATCGGTGATCGTGTCATACTCTGCGCAGATTATTAGCTGTTGACACCAGAAGAACGTATCCTGTAGAATAGACCAAGTCTTGAAATGTGCGCGGGCTTATAACGCTAGCAATCGGGAAACTGGCTGCTAGTATTAATTTGCGCTCTTTTTAGACACCAGCACTTTGAAAGTTTAAGTAGTGCAGTGTAACAAGAAACAAAGTCCTACTGGTCTCTCTGTGACTAGTAGGCACCCTTCAACTCAATTGAGTTAACAAAATTTAGTCAGTTTTTTACTGACCATTTCAAACAATCTTTTTGGAGAGTTTGATCCTGGCTCAGGATTAACGCTGGCGGCGTGCCTAACACATGCAAGTCGAACGGACCTTTATTTTTGAGAAACCTCAACCTCGAGGAGTCTCATAAGTAATGGTTAGTGGCGGACGGGTGAGTAACACGTTGGTACCTGCCCTCTAGTGGGGAATAACTGGCCGAAAGGTCGGCTAATACCGCATGTGATCTTCGGATCAAAGCATTTATGCGCTAGAGGAGGGGCCTGCGTCTGATTAGCTTGTTGGTAGTGTAATGGACTACCAAGGCGACGATCAGTAGCTGGTTCGAGAGGATGACCAGCCACACTGGGACTGAGATACGGCCCAGACTCCTACGGGAGGCAGCAGTGAGGAATCTTCCACAATGGACGAAAGTCTGATGGAGCAACGCCGCGTGCAGGATGACGGCTTTCGGGTTGTAAACTGCTTTTATATGGGAAGATTATGACGGTACCATATGAATAAGGACCGGCTAACTACGTGCCAGCAGCCGCGGTAATACGTAGGGTCCAAGCGTTATCCGGAATTACTGGGCGTAAAGAGTTCGTAGGCGGGATCTTAAGTGTGATGTGAAATCTTGCGGCTCAACCGTATAGACTATATCGCAGACTGGGAACCTTGAGGACGTGAGAGGCAAGTGGAATTTGTAGTGTAGCAGTGAAATGCGTAGATATTACAAGGAACACCAATGGCGAAGGCAGCTTGCTGGCACGTATCTGACGCTGAGGAACGAAAGCGTGGGGAGCGAACAGGATTAGATACCCTGGTAGTCCACGCCGTAAACGATGCACACTATTAGTATGGGGTATCGACCCCCTGTGCTGAGAAGCTAACGCGATAAGTGTGCCGCCTGGGGAGTACGAGCGCAAGCTTAAAACTCAAAGGAATTGACGGGGACCCGCACAAGCAGAGGATCATGTGGTTTAATTCGAAGCTACGCGAAGAACCTTACCAAGGTTTGACATCCTAGGAATCCGCTAGAGATAGTGGAGTGCCTTCGGGAGCCTAGTGACAGGTGCTGCATGGCCGTCGTCAGCTCGTGTCGTGAGATGTTGGGTTAAGTCCCGCAACGAGCGCAACCCTTATCGTATGTTGAATTTTTCATGCGAGACTGCCCGGGCCAACCGGGAGGAAGGTGGGGATGACGTCAGGTCAGCATGGCCCTTACACCTTGGGCTACACACGTGATACAATGGCCGGCACAACGCGTTGCCAACCCGCGAGGGGGAGCTAATCGCATCAAAGCCGGTCTCAGTTCGGATAACAGGCTGCAACTCGCCTGTTTGAAGTTGGATTTGCTAGTAAACGTGGGTCAGCATACCACGTTGAATACGTTCCCGGGTCTTGTACACACCGCCCGTCACGTCATGAAAGTCGGGGGCACCCGAAGTGCTTATTTACTAAGCCCTAAGGTGAACTCGGTAATTGGGACGAAGTCGTAACAAGGTATCCGTACCGGAAGGTGCGGATGGATCACCTCCTTTCTAGGGATATTTACACAGCAATGTGTACCGTGGGCTAGACCCACGGCCAGACCAGAGAATGTAGAGCTGTCGCAAGATGTGCTCCACTCCGAGGCTGCGATATTACCAGGTCGATCTACTCGCCTAGGTGAGTATGAAGTTGCACTGCACTACTTAGATTTTCAAACTAAAAAGCCGCCCGGTATGGGCGGCTTTTTAGTGGCTCGCTTGTTAGTTGGGGAGGTACCAGGGGCGAGTAGCTCCTTGGTAACACGTCTTCCCTGAATTCGCACAATAAGCTACTTGCTTTCCGTTCCAATCAGCATGGTCTCTGTAAAAAGTCTTGTTTGTAGGTGCCCATATGGAGTTAGCAGGGAACCTACTCAATGTATTGATACATGAAGACTGTGGTTCCGAGTCACTGGATATCTGTACCATTGAGCCATTAGTGTACTTGCCGTATATTTTACAGCTGCCGTACGTACTTGATGCTACTGGTGGCGGCGGCGCCGGGGATACTGCATTGGCCTTGTAGTTGGCGTAGATATCTAACTCGCCGGAGGCATACTGTCCTTTGTTACACGAAGCACCACTATAGCTTGTGCTATCGCAGTTAGTCCATCCGCTAAAGGTGTAACCAGGTACAACTGGGGCTGTAATACTAACTGGACCAATTGTGTTGCCTGGGCAGTCAATCGCACCCAATACCGCAAATGATCTGTAACAGAGTCCGACATCATGGGTTTTACCATCATATGGATTGGGTCCTGAGGTGAAAGTAATGCTCTGATTAGAAGGCCCGTTTACGTGCAAAATTAAGTGTGCTGGGTAGCTGGAGGCATGCGTCAGCGCGAAGGCGACGATGCCGACGACGGCTAGAACGGCCACTAATGCTATGGCCTGGACCTTGTTGAACTTGACCTTGGCTCCAAGGAGCGACTTGTTAGGTTTTTTCTTTGCTGTTGCCATGATTTTCCTTATGTTACTTGATTAATGATTGTGAGCTAGAAGTGGAAGACACCCTTGAAGAAGTTATAGATTCCAACGAAGGGGCTAGATATGGTGGTGGTGATCGTCTGGGGAATTGAAGGTGCTGGAGGGGGAGTTGTATTACCTTGCGAGTTTCCTACCGAGACCTTACCGCCAGTATTGTTGACCTGCGTGCCGGTGTTGTTGACTTGGGTACTGGTACTACAGGATCCGGCACAGATGACGCTACCTGTCTTGGGCAGCGACGCGACAGTTGTAGGAGTAACGGTCGATGCTGAGCTCCCTACTGCTATCTGGCCGCCGGTGTTCACCGTCTGGCCTGGGCCGGCGGTTGCATTGGGAGTAGTCACCGTAGCTGTGGGGACAGGGGTGGGGCTAGGAGTGGGTTTTGCTACGGGAGCCGGGGTAGGTGCTGGGGTTGGAGTTGGAGTCGTACAGCTCGAGCCAGAGCAGCCACCGGTACCACCAATGGTGTAGTAGACGGTCATGCTATCTGCTTCGCCTGCGGGTTGATTGATGCCGCTCGGGGTACCGTCAGTAGAGCTAGTATTACATCCTCCACGGCCGGTACTTCCGCCGCAATACTGATACTCGACATATGTTTTACCACCGGCTTGTACGGTCTTGGGCCAGTGTATGAGCGTATCCCCGGCCGACGTGCCAAGGCCAAAGTAGCCGCCAGTGCCGTTGGGCCCACTTGAGCAGGTCTTTGTACTCCCTTGCGTGACAGTCCAAGACCTGGCGCAATCACCAATGTCGTGACCCGTAGAGGTGAAGCCAACGGCTGTACCGGCTGGTAAGCCATCGAGAGTGAAGGCTAGTGTGGCCGGCTTGCCGGTTGTTGCCACAGGCGCCGGAGGAGGAGTGGTAGCTGCACTATAGTGGGCAGAAATGTACTTCGTGTTATTGGTGTACCCCTGGATGTTGCACGAAGCACCGCTCGGGCTTGTGCCATCACATCCCGTCCAGCCACCAAAGGTGTAGCCGGAGCCTCTCAAGTCGGGTGCGGTGATGCTGACCGGCCCAATGGTGTTGCCGTCACATTGAATAGACCCACCACCCGTAATGTAGAATGACCTGAGGCAGGTTCCGACATCGTGTGTATTGTTGTCGTATGGATTGGGGCCAGATAGGAAGTTGAGCTGTTGGTTGGTGGGGCCGCCAGTCGCATAGATTGTGATATGGGCAGGATATGCCGCAGCGTGTGTTAGGGCAAAGGCCACAATGCCAACCACTACTACGACAGCGGCTAAGGCTATTGCTTGGACTTTACTAAACTTGACCTGCATGCCGAGCAGTGACTTCTTGTGGTTCTTTGTTTTGCTTGTGATTGCCATAGGATCCCCTGATTATCTGATTATTCTGGTATTCCGACGATGCCGTAGACATCACTACCACCAAGGCGGCCGATCTTCCACTCGATATAGGTAGAGGTACTGTCGAGGCATTCGTAATGAGCTGCTGGATTGGAGACATTAAGTCGTATCACGCCAGACCAGCTGCCGGGCACACCGCTGTAGATGCGGCGCCATTGCACAGAGATGTCGCCGCCAGAGGGCCCGTAGTATTGGACGGTGGGGCAGGTAGATCCTTGTTGAGCCACGACGTGATCGCTGCTGAGATCGGCGTAGCAGCGATTGGAGACACCGCGGTGAGCGGTAGAGTACTTATTGCATGTAGCCAAGGGAGAGCTCGAGGACTGTGGTGGCTGCGTGGGTGTTGGCGTGTTGCTACGGTAGACGGCGGTGATGTACTTGGTACCGCTCGAGTAACCTGCTAAGTTGCATGAAGCTCCACTGGGGCTGGTGCTATTGCAGCTTTGCCAGCCGCTGAACGTGTAGCCAGACACAACAGGTGCGGTAATGCTGACTGGACCGATGGTGTTGCCATCGCACTGGATTGCGCTATGAACAGCAAATGATCGGTAACACGTCCCGACATCGTGGGTTTTGCCGTCGTAGGGGTTGTTGCCAGAGGTAAATGTAATGCTTTGGTTGGCCGGGCCGCTGACAGTTAATACTAAGTGTGCCGGGTAGGCTGCGGCATGCGTTAGCGCAAAGGCCAGAATGCCGACTGCTGCCAGTACGATCACAAGTCCAAGAGCTTGGACTTTGTTGAACTTTAGCTTCTTACCGAGTAGTGGCTTTTTCTTGGTAGTTTTTTTGGCTGCAGCCATGGTGTTCCTTTGGTGTTTTGTGTTTTTTGTAACGGTTATGCTTAACTTTAAGCATTCTCTCAGATACTGTCAAGTTTTTGGGATTTTTAGAGGGTAATACTGAGTTTATAAACGCGGTCGCGGGGGAGGGCAAGGGATGTGGCGACGGCGGCTACAGCGTCACGCTTGCTGGAGCCCAAGGCTAGCTCTGCCTGGAGGGCTTCGATGATAACTACATCGCTGACCTCGATCGGGGTGGCTGCGACACCCTCGAGTACGAGTGTGTACTCCCCGCGAGGTGGCGTTTGATCCAGATAGTCGGCGGCTTCGGCGAGCGTACCGCGCCACACTTCTTCGTGCAGCTTGGTTAGCTCGCGGCAGATGGCAATACGACGCTCGCCTTGTTCGGTGCCTGCTAGGTCGTTGATAGTCTTGGCGAGGCGCTGGGGAGATTCATAGATGATGGCTGTGCGCTTTTTGATGGCCAGCGCCTGCAGTCGCTCGGCACGTTCTCGGCCGCTACGCGGCAGGAAGCCCTCAAAGGCAAAACGGCTGGTGTTCATGCCGCTCAAGAGCAGTGCATGAAGAGCAGCGGTGGGACCGTTGACGGTTTCGACGTCAAAGCCGGCTTCGATGACGGCTGGCACCAGCCTGGTTCCTGGATCGCTGACGAGGGGCAAGCCGGCGTCGCTGACGAGCGCAATCGACTGACCTTCGCGGAGCATATCGAGCACCTGGGCGGTGCGGCCGCTCTCATTGTGTTCGTGCAAGGAGACGAGGCGGGGACCTTTGATGTCCAGGTGATTGAGGAGCTGCAGGCTATGGCGAGTATCCTCGCACAATATGACGTCAGCGCTGCGCAAAGCTTCGGCGACACGGGGACTAATGTCGCCTAGATTGCCGATGGGAGTTCCTACAATAGTGAGTTTGCCGTTCATAGCGGTTAATTATAGCCTCCACAGAGCCAAAAGGCTAATGTGGGAAGGCGTTGGCGATGGGGGCGACCAGCCAGTCTAGGACAGTGGGGCCAAAGCCGGTGAGGTAGAGTAAGCCGCCCAGGACGAGTGCGACAGAGAGGATCTTGTATACAAGATATGTGGAGCCAGAGCCGAGCTTGCTTTCGATAAAGTCGAGCCGAACGGTGTTGTTGACGAGCTGATAGTTGTACTTCAGGCTCACTACACCGAGAGCGACTGCAATAAACCCATAGACAATTCGTTGGATAAGCATAGCTGGATTATATCATGGGCCTAGGGAGCGACTTAATAAACATTGCTTATGCTTGTAACAGGAGTGGCAATCAGCTTTACTACTAGGTATGGCTACCGCAACGGTGACAAAAACGACAAGAAAAACAACCCAGAATACGGAAGCCTACCAGGTACGGTTTCGCCGTCTTGCCGATCCTGGTTATTTCCCGGCGCTTCTATATATATACTCTGGTCTCGCCATCCCGTACCTCGCCTGGCGTACTGGCATCGTCAACTGGCACATCTGGTATGGGCCGATGATGTACATGGCCGATGTCTACGGCATATTTACAACCATCCTGTTTCTCGTCATTGCTCAGAAGGCCTACAAGCCGGTGCACCGCTCCATGACGCCAGGCAAACGCATTGTTGATGTACTCATTCCAACCTACAATGAGCCGCTGTCGGTGGTGGAGCCGACGGTACTCGGTGCGCTCAAGGTCCGCGGCATCCGCAACGTCCTCTTGCTAGACGACGGCAATCGGCCCGAGATGCGCGCCATGGCCCAGCGGCTGGGCATTGCCTATCATCCGCGTACAACCAATGAGCATGCCAAGGCCGGCAATATGAATAACGGGTTGAAGTACACCGATGCCGAGCTCCTTATGACGCTCGATGCCGATCACATTCCGCTGCCGGAATTCCTGGAGCGCACCCTGGGCTACTTTGACGACAACGGTGTGGCCTTTGTGCAGACCCCTCAGACGTATTACAACACCGAGTCGTTCTTGTTCCGTCGTCGTCGTGGCACCGTCGACTGGAGTGAGCAGGTGATGTTCTACGACTGCATCCAGCCGTGCAAGAATCGCTGGAACTCTAGTTTTTTTGTTGGTACCTCGGCCGTCTTGCGCCGCGCCGCGCTGGATGATGTCGGCGGCTTTGCGACCGGCACTGCTACCGAAGACATTCATACCTCGCTGCGCTTGCATGCCCGCGGCTGGAAGAGCGTCTTTGTCCCGGAAGCCCTGGCATATGGCCTGGAGGCCGCCAGCCTTGCTGAGTTCTACAAGCAGCGTCGCCGCTGGAGCGCCGGTAGCCTCGGCTTGCTGTTCCGCTCGCCCGATTCGCCGCTGCGCGCCCGAGGCCTGAGCATAGGGCAGCGGCTCAACTACATTAGCGCTACACTTGCTCACCTGCAGGGCGTCCAGAAGCTTATTTATTTTGTAACGCCTGTACTCGTCATCACAACTCTGGTGGGCCCTGTCAATATTGCCTACGCCAGCTTCAATCTTATCTTTGTGGCCTTCACGGGTCTTGCCTTGTGGGTCACTCACAAATACAGCCGGGGCACTTATCACTTGCTCTACACCGAGAGCTACAGTCTCGCCAACATGATGGCGCACTTTGGCGGCATCAGAGGCATCATTCGAGTGCAAAAGAAGTTTGTCGTGTCCCGCAAGACCACCGCGCGTCATGAGCGCAGCTGGCTGACGCCTACCATGTGGGCTCTTCTGGTACTTGGCTTGTATGGTATGGCGCGCAGTTGTTGGCTGCTGGCCGGCGGCAATCACAGTGGCTTGGTTCTCTCGGCGCTGTTGTTCTGTACCTTTAACAGTATGATTTTGCTCAATTTCTTGGTTTATCTTGGTCTCTACGAACGCAACGACCCGCAGTTGCCTGTCCACGCTACGCTCGAGCCACCAGCCAAGTATGAGCATATCGCCGGGAGCTTTGGCGAGGCTGTCTTGTCCGAGTTTGCCTTGGCCGACGAGGAGTAGACGAGAGTCCGGAGCCTTGCTAAATCAAGCTTTTTCTGCTTAAATACCAGGGTTGTGGGGGCGCATAGCTCAGCTGGTTAGAGCGCGTCACTGATAATGACGAGGTCCGGGGTTCGAGTCCCTGTGCGCCCACCATAATAGATACGGGGATGTAGCTCAGTTGGTAGAGCGCCTGCTTTGCAAGCAGGATGTCGCAGGTTCGACTCCTGTCATCTCCACCAAAAGCGCCTGACTAACAAGTCGGGCTTTTTTGTGCCAAAATGAGCACATGCTCCTCACCAACCATGTTATGACCGGCGCGCTGATCGGACTCAAGGTCCAGGATCCGATCCTGGAGGCGCCGACCGCCTTTGCGTCACACATTGTTCTCGATAGCTTTCCGCATTTTGGCTTTCCAGAGCGCTACATGGCCGAGGGATTCAAGGGGCGATTTGGCTTCACCGTGGCAGCACTTGATGTGACCATTGCGTCGACGGCCTACCTCCTACTTATAATGACATTTCCGGACAGGTGGCTCGACATTACCGTTGGAGTGTTCTTTGCGGCATTGCCCGATCTCGTCTACATCCCGCAACACTTTTTCAATATTACGATCGGAAAAGCCTTTCTTAAGTTTCACAGTGTCGTGCAGTGGGGGGAATTCCCGGCGGGCATTGCTGTTGATGCAGCGTGGTTTGGCCTGGTCTTGATGCTAATCTTGCGGCTGCCCCGCTAAACGACAAAACCCCTGGTACGAGACCAGGGGTCGTCGCACCAGGGGCTGGTGAGTTCAGAGCGAGTCGAAGAGCGTTGGCTGATCGAGGGTCGGCTTCTTGGCACGCTTTGCGGCCTTGTGGGCCCGTTGAGCCAGTCTGAGCTGGCGCTTGCGGTCCGGATCACCCCCAGCGATGGGACTGCGCGTGCCGCCAGTGCGTCGTGCAGCCGACTCGGTGTTGGGTGGTACGCCCTGGGTTTGGGAGTAGTTACCCGCGAGTACCGGGCTGCGGGATCGTCCCTTGGCCTTCTTCTTGACGGGCGGAGCACCAGGCACGGTCTTGATCCAGACGACGCCGCGGTAGTCGGGCCGCTCGATCAGCTTGTCGTAATAGGTGTTGATCGCCACGCTGATGGCCCGGCAGATCCGGAAGATCGCATCGCGATCCCCGTTATCGGCAGCGTAGCGAACTCCTTCCGGAATCCAGATGTCTACCTCGTACGGGTCGCCTTTCTGGTTGGGCTCACGGTACTGAACCGTGTGCTTTGTCCCTCGGAACCTCGAGCTTGTGGCGATGTTTCCATCTCCTATGTAAGGTGCGGATAAAACAAGAACTCGTGATTATTATACCATCACATAGCGTAGTCGGCAATCGTATAAGGAGAGCAGAATTTCTGTCAAAAATCTCAAAAATCTTTCAAATTCTCTAATCTGGAGAGGTCATTTTTATCCTTACAGAAGCCATAAAAAAGTACTATGCAAGCGCAAACCGTAAGCAGTATAATAAAGCCCTCAAGCAATAACAAAAAGGGGACACGTTATGACCGACGAGCCACAAGTCCAGGAGCAGCCCACCATCACGCTGCCCGCAGACTTCGACGAATCGCAGATCAAACTCTGCCGAATCGACGATCCATCCTGCGAATCCTGCCAGTAGAAGTACGCAAAACAAAAAGTGGCCCGCCCCAATCGGCGGCCCTTTTTTGTGCGAACTTGTATTACAAAGAACCGCCAATTTAACTATTGACCCCGCCACTCCTTATTTGCTACACTTTCACAAGGTTAAACGAGTTCACGTATGAGTAGACAACAAACTAGCTTCGTTGGAGATCATATTTCCCAGTAGTTTTGTTGCCTGTCTGAATGTGAACTCCTCGCCAAAACCGAGGAGTTTTTGAATCTTGAAAAGTGAATAGAAATTAAAGATTCTCTAGTAACGTAGAGAATCTGGGTAAATGCAATTTCCGTTCATTATGATCGCAAGATCGTAGTGGGCGAAGATTCACAAATTTGAACTTGTAATTTGGCGAGCGGGGAATGGCCCCGTTTGTGTATACAAATTGCTAGTCAAACTCTCGTAAAAAAGTTACAGAAGAGCGCATGAAGGATGCCTTGACATGAGAAGCCGAAGAAGGACGTAGAAGGCTGCGATAAGCCTCGGTGTACTTCAACCCGTTATTCATATTGCCGGCCTTGGCATG
>Ga0206902_10049_pt2 | contig 21128 bp, 19 predicted proteins | sample Alteio_BWOrgHeat_44_FD_153242 | JGI IMG/M metagenome (GOLD analysis project Ga0206902, IMG submission 153242) | Enriched cells from forest soil in Barre Woods Harvard Forest LTER site, Petersham, Massachusetts, United States -... | ecosystem: Environmental > Terrestrial > Soil > Temperate forest >... | reverse complement strand
TGAGGATTCTCAAAGGCTTTCACACTATACTGCAGATAAGGTTAATTACTATCGCATTTCTGTGCTTCAGCGTGCTCCTGATGAAGAAATCATGACTTTTGCTGAAGCTGATTCTGAAGGCGTTTTAGACCAACTTCTGGACAAAAAACTGGAAGCCTACTACAAAAAAATTCGCGATGCCTATCCAGAAAAATTTCAATCAGAAGATAAAGAGTGGAAGCCTTTTGAGGATGTTCGAAATTTAGTGGCAGACCGCTATTTTGAAAAAGTTTTGAAAGAAATTCGTTCTGATTATGCTGAAGTGCAAGGAAAAGAAGGGCAACAGCCTTCAACAGGTGATCTTAGCGCAGCTTTAAGGTTATATGCTTATATGAGAGGCCTTCAGGAACAGTTACAAACTAGTCAAAATCCTTCAGAATATTTGAAGAATGTGTCAAAAGAGAATTCTCTATCCAGTCAACGGCTACCGTTGTCAGACCAATGGAAATTGGAAAAAATGGATTACACCACGACTCGAGGATCTGACGAGGATAAATTTAATCATGAAGAGATGATTGCTTTGTCAGAAAATCAATGGTCATCAGTTGGTGCACCTTCTAATGGCGATCTTTACTTCTTTCAACTGAGATCTAAAGGCAATACCCTAGATTATGAAGAACTAAATGAACAGCTCAAGACTTCGCATCGTCAACTAGCTAATGCTGCAGAACGCAATTACATGAATAGCCTTGTTGCCTTACTAAAAGACAAAAAAGCAATTTCCTTAGAGTACCTCGATAACAATGATTCTGTCCCTGAAATCGAGTAAAAAAGTAAACAGTATACAGTAAACAGTAAACAGTAGATATATTTTGTGCCTTTAGGTTTGCATGGAATTGTGTATTGGTCCTGAACTTTCTACTGTTTACTGTTTACTGTATACCGTTTACTTTTTTTTATGTTTGAAGAAGAACGAGAATTTTCATTAAATCCGATCAACTTTTTCCAGATCAGCGCGGATTGCCTTGCTTTGCCTGAAGCAAAAAAAGAGTCTTTCCCTCTGTTATCTTCACGAAATTATCATCGTTATCTACTTCCAGACACTTCTGCCCTGTGTATTCAAAATGCATTTGCAGAAGTAGCATTAGGATGGTCGCGTGAAGGTATCGAGGCATTCATTAATATTAAAGAACAGTATCAAAGTTCTCAATACCCTAATGTCTCTTCTGGCGATAGTGTAGAGCTGTTTTTAGACACTCGCGATGTCAAAACCTCCGGACATAACACGCGTTTTTGTCACCATTTTTTCTTTCTTCCAGAGTCTGTGGAAGGGCATAGCGCTGGAGAAATTACCCGATTTCGAACAGAAGACACGCATGAACTTTGCAATCCTAAAGATCTAAATGTCAGTGCTCAATTCAAAAAAGATTCCTATCAATTACAAATTTTTATACCAAGTCAATGTCTTAATGGGTATGATCCCGATCAGTTTGATCGTCTGGGTTTTTCATACCGTATCAATCGTTTTAATGGCGAACCGCAACACTTCTCAGTTACCTCAGACGACTACCAAATAGAGCAGCAGCCCTCTTTATGGAGTAGCCTGCGGTTAATAACCTGAGTTTCTAGAAGAAAAACGGCGTTGTTGCACAAATAATTTTGTATTGCTTGTGTTAGCCTCAAGCTATTTTTGTTAACTCTAAATTTATCGCAAAGGCGCAAAGGCACGCAAAGACGCAAAAAGAAATTATGAATTATGAAGTATGAAGTATGAAAAATGGACATGATTTCTTTTCATAATTCATACTTCATAATTCATAATTTCTCTTTGCGTCTTTGCGATAAATTTAGAGTTTGCGGAAATAATTTGTGGCTTGTCTCATGATTTGTGCAACAATGTCAAGAAAACGCCAAAACTCAGGTTAAAAAAATGAAGACACCACTTTACGATCGGCACTTGGCTTTAGGTGCTAAAATGGTCGACTTTTGTGGATGGGAGATGCCATTACACTATCAAAGTATCGTTCAGGAACATCTTGCAGTTAGATCTCATGTTGGAATTTTTGATGTTTCCCATATGGGAAGAATTTTAGTTCATGGACCCGATGCAGAATCATTTCTAGATTATTTATCCACTAATCTCATCACTGGTAAAAAGGATTATTCTGCTATTTATACTGTTTGGAGTACCCCTGAGGGCGGTTGTGTTGATGACGTCATCATTTATAAACAGGACAAATATCATTTTTTTGTCATTGTAAATGCTTGTAATCGTCACAAGGATTTGCAGCACTTGCAAGATGAAAGCGAGTCGTTTGATGTCTATATTGAAGATCGTTTTGCTGAAGATGGAATCCTGGCTATACAAGGTCCAGAAGCAGACAATGTCATCAAAACCATTTTTCCAGCAGCGTGTGATTTAGAACAGATGCATTTTATGCCTCTAAAGTATGATCAAGAAGATATCATCTTGTCTAGAACTGGGTATACGGGCTCTGGAGGCTTTGAGATATATGCTCAGGGGCGTAATATTGTAAACCTGTGGGACTCTCTTTTAAAAAATGGCGCACCTTTTGGCATAGTACCTGTGGGTTTGGGAGCTCGCGATACTTTACGATTAGAAATGGGTTATGCCTTATACGGACATGAAATTAATGACAAGATAGCTGCTAACGAAAGCGTAGCTTCTTGGACAATTAAATGGGATAAACCCAATTTTTTAGGCAAAGCAGCTTTAGAAACATTAGAAAGAAGTAACAATAAAAGACACGAACATGGTGCCATCCTATTAGATCCTGGAGTTGCTCGTTCAGAGTGTCTTGTTTTCAAAAATGGAAAAGAGATTGGCATTGTGACATCAGGTTCCTATTCTCCAATTTTAAATAAATCCATTGCTATTGTATTACTATCTGAAACGGTAAAAAATGATGACATTATTGACATTCAAATTCGTCAAAAAATGTGCAAAGCAAAAATTGTTAAACTCCCATTTCCAAGGAAACTATGAAGTACTCAGAATCACATGAATGGATTCGAACAGAAGATCGCACCGGTCTTGCGACTGTCGGCGTTACAGATTATGCCCAGCGGGAGCTTGGAGATATCGTCTACGTTGAGCTGCCTATTGTTGGAAAAGCAATTCAAGCCAATAAAGAAGCAGCGGTTTTGGAATCTACAAAGGCAGCTGCAGATGTGTATTCTCCGGTCTCAGGTACGATTGTAGAGGTAAATACGCGTTTAAGTGAGTCGCCTGAACTAATCAATAATTCTGCTGAAAATGAAGGATGGATTTTTAAAATCAAGCTCACAGATGCTTCTGAACTAGATAAACTGATGGATAACACTGCTTATAATCGCATAACAAAACACAAAACTTAATAGTATTCATTCTGAAATAAACGCAAAGGCGCAAAGAACACAAAGTAATTTTTAATTTTTTAAACAGGATGACATGATAGTCAGGATGTTTTTTTTTAATCCTGCCGCCAAAGGCGATCCTGTTATCCTGTTAAAATAATCTTCTTTTTTTATCTTTGCGCCTTTGCGCCTTAGCGTCTTTGCGTTATTTTAGACGTAACCTGAATAAGGCTTTCATGGACTTTATTGCTAATCGGAAAAAACAAAACGAAGAAATGCTTGCTACTATTGGCATTAAAAGTGTCGATGAGTTATTTGCAGTTATTCCAAAGCAAATACGATTCGAGAGACCAATAAATGATGACGGCATTTCAGAGAGTGAAGGGCTGCGTCATATGGAAGCTTTGGCGGATAAAAATACCTTTCACCATTTTGATAACTATTTAGGTGCCGGTGCCTATGAGCATTATGTTCCAGCCATTGTAGGGGCAATTTGTAGCAAATCAGAATTTCTGACTTCCTATACGCCATATCAAGCAGAAGCCTCTCAAGGCATGTTACAAGCCATGTTCGAATTTCAATCTGTATTATGTGAAATTACAGGATTAGACGTAGCTAATGCTTCACTTTATGATGCCGCCTCTGCATGTGCAGAAGCACTCTTAATGGCAATTCGATCGAAAAAAAGAAATAAAGTGTTAGTTGCCGGCAATGTGCATCCACACTACAGAGCAACAATCAAACAGTACTTTGCGCATCCTGAACTTGTGTTAGAAGTAATTCCGATAAAAGATAACGGTTGCATTGACGACGAACAATTTGCTGATATGCTTGACGAGCAGACTGCAGCAGTTTTAATTCAATATCCGAATTTGTTTGGAGCTATTGAAGATATTAAAACAATGAGTGCTTTATCAAAGCAAAAGGGGGCTTTAACGATAGTGTGCGCTAATCCTTTAGTTTACGGTTTATTCTCTTCAGCCAATGAACTAGGCGCTGATATAGCTGTAGGAGATTGTCAGCCTTTCGGTATTCCTTTACAGTATGGAGGACCTTATGTGGGTTATATGGTATGCAGAAAAGAATTAATGCGACAACTTCCCGGTAGGATTGTCGGTGAGACAGCAGATTCGAATGGCAAAAAGGGATTTGTTCTAACCTTACAAGCTAGAGAGCAACACATAAGACGCGAAAAGGCCACATCAAATATTTGTACAAACCAAGCTTTGGCTGCACTGGCAACGCTTATCACACTCTCATGGTATGGTAAAGAAGGGTTTAGACAACTTGCTTTGACAAACTTTCAGCGGGCAGCTTATTTACGCGAACAGTTGCAACAGATCACTTTGCCAACACCCTTTAGCACATTAAATTGTTTTAACGAATTCGTTGTGAAGTTTGACAGGCCAATGGAACAAGTTTTAGAACATTTTCGCAAACATAAAATTGAACCGGGCCTAGATTTGGGTCGTTTCTATCCGCAGTTTAGAAATCACCTATTAATCGCAGTGACGGAAATGAAAAGCCGATTGCAACTAGACAAATTCATCCGCATTGCAAATAGCTTATAAAAGAATAAGCGGAAAAAGGGGTCAGACGTGGAATCGTGGAATTCTAATCTAAACATAGCAAAAATAATTCTTAGAATTCCACGATTCCACGTCTGACCCCTTTTTTCCAGGAAAATCAAGGTAAGATATGGCTAAAACCATTTTTGAGAAATTACAAGAAGGGCAACGCGCTTATAGTTTACCCTCTGATTCGCTTGATTTTCAAAAATATATGCCTCCACAGAATATCCTAAGATGTAAACAAGCTATTTTACCAGAAATTTCTGAGCTTGATTTAATGCGCCATTTCAATGGTCTTGCCAAAAAAAACATGGGAATAGATACAAATTTCTATCCTCTCGGTAGCTGCACAATGAAATATAATCCACGTATTAATGAATTGTGTGCCAACCTCAAAGGATTTATCAAAACGCATCCATTTGCACCTGAGAATAGCGTACAAGGCAATTTACAACTCATTTTTGAGCTCATAGAGATCTTATGTGACATCGTAGGAATGAGCGCAGGCACGCTATTGCCTAATGCAGGAGCTCAAGGAGAATTCGTTGGGATTCGAATGATTTCAGAATATCACAAGAAAAATGGAGAGCTCCAAAGAGATGAAATCTTGATTCCTGACAGTGCTCACGGCACAAATCCAGCGACAGCCCAAATGGCAGGTTTCAAAACAATTCCGATTCGTACCAATGTCGAAGGAGATATGGATCTTAATGAATTAAGAAAAGCTGTTTCCAATAGAACTGCAGGGCTAATGTTAACGAATCCCAACACGCTTGGCTTGTTTAGTTCTGCAATACATGAAGTATGCGATATTATTCATGAACATGGAGGCCTGGTCTATTACGACGGAGCTAATCTGAACGCAATTATGTATATCAGCAAACCTGCTGCAATGGGTTGCGATGTCATGCATATCAATCTACATAAGACATTCTCGACTCCACATGGTGGTGGAGGCCCTGGATCTGGCCCCGTTCTCTGTAATGATAAGTTAAAGCCGTTTTTGCCATTGCCTAGAGTAGAAATGCATGATGATAACTATTCTCTCGTATGGAATGACCAAGCAAGCATCGGCAATATTGCGTCTTTCCATGGAAATTTTGCTATTTATCTGCGTGCTTATATTTATGCCAAACTTCATGGAAAATATGGCCTCAGGCGCATTTCAGAGCAGGCTGTATTGAATGCCAATTATTTGAAAAAACGACTGAGTAAACTCTTTAAAATTCCATTTCCGCAACCCTGTATGCATGAATTTGTAGCGCAAGCAGACAATTATTTACAGTATGGTGTCAAGGCACTAGACATCGCAAAACGACTTTTGGATTACGGCCTTTATGCTCCCACTATCTATTTTCCTTTAATCATTCGTGAATGCATGTTGATCGAGCCTACAGAAACTGAATCGAAAGCCACTTTAGATTTCTTTATAGATACCTTGGAAACTATCGTTCAAGAAATTCAAAACAATCCCGAACTAGTAAAAACTGCTCCCCATCACATGTCTGTTGGGCGTTTAAATGAAGTGCAAGCAGCAAAACATCCTATCCTCAGAGAAATTATGAATTATGAAGTATGAATTATGAAAACAGTAATTGCCTAAATAAATTTACCGATGAAAAAGGTGTTAACCATTGCAGCTAAGCCCGTTAGGGCGTCTGATTTTAGCCCACAGTGACCGAAGGGAACTGTGGGTAGAAATATATAAACATTTGAGCCCGTAGGGCGATTGAAAACAAGAAAATCAGTCGCCCTACGGGCTAGCTACACATATGCAACGACGTTATTCCAATATTCATCATGTAAATGTATCCTGCCGCCGAAGGCGAGCTTGCTGTCCTTGTTTTTTTGTTAAATTAATAAAAATTAATTGAATTTTTCTAGTGACTTGATCCATGTTGGCAATTGGACTCAGTAACTGGAGAAATAGACCTCTTTCGAAATTGATAACGGCCTAGATTCGAGTTCCTAGAGAGAAAATAATCTCGAATATGGACCATTAGCAATTTCGAAAGAGGTCTAATATGTTCCTGCGCTCTGTTCATTCCTCACCATGGTTAAAGTTTTTTACCGGATTTTTTGTGCTTCTTGCATCTGGAACATTATTTGTAGGATTGCAATCTGATCCCGAGAAAGCCTCTACAGAGCAACAAAAACAATCTGATGCTTGGTTAAAACCGATTGACACACAGCTGAGGGCTATTAGAGATCAAGATTTTATCTCGGCATATGAAACTACAGCGAAAGATTTTAAATCCGCGACGTCCTTGGAAAAATTTATCGAGTTTGTCAAAAAGTATCCCATTCTTAGTACACATACGAACATTGTCGTGCATGCCAATACGATTAAAGAGGATACAGGAGAAGCCACAATTATTTTGGATCCTGATTCGGATGCCATTCCTATCAAATACACTTTAGTTGTAGAGAATGGAAAGTGGAAGATTTGGAACATGAATATCATTCCACCATTTTCTCCAAAAGTAGCAAATTTGCTTAAAGATCTGACCACGCTTAAACCTGTTGTAGATAGTCAGCTTCAAGCTTTAAGAGATAAAGATTTAGATAAAGCGTATTATGAGTATACCTCTAAGCAGTTTCAAGAAACAACATCATTAGAGGAATTTAAAAAGTTTTTGATCGAGTTTCCTGCATTGACAACTTATGCTGCGACAAATTTCAAAGATCCAAAAATTAACAAAGGGACAGGAACCATAGTAGTCGAGTTGTACGATAAAAATGAAATTTCCACTTTGCTATACACGCTAGGAATTGAAAAAGAGCAGTGGAAAATTTGGGGTATCAGTGTGATTAAGCAGACTCCAAACATATCTGAAGAGGCTTATGAAGTGATCCCACACGAAACATCTACACCATCAAAACAAAGTGATTTTGAGTTTACGAAGTTAGAAGTTGGAGATCAAGTTGACAGTCAAGGAGATATCCTGGAGCCAAAAACGAAGTTTGAATCGGCACGACAAGTGATTTATGTGAATGTTTTTGTAAACAATGGATATCAGGAAAAAGTGGTTGTTAATTTGAAACATTTGGAGTCAAAAGGCATTTTACCTGAAGTGTCTACAACAATACAGAAACCAGGTCCAACTGTGATTTCTCTATCATTTGCACCCCCATTAAAAGGATGGCCTAAGGGTCATTACCAGCTTGATGCTACCTCCTCAAGTGGAGCTCAGCGCAAACTCCTCTTTACCATAGAATAATTCAATTAAGTACACCACAAAGACACAAAGAACACAAAGACACAAAAAACAAGATATGCAGGATCGCTTTGGCGACAGGATAAGAAAGATAAATTATCTTGCCCATCTTGCTGCCGAAGGCAATCATGTTTATCCTGTTTGTTTTTCTTTTTTCTTTGTGATCTTTGTGTCTTTGTGGTGACTCCAAACGCTTTTCAAAGATATCTACTGTCTACTTATCCCTTCACAACTAGGTGTGGGCGGAGTCTTGCGACCATTCGTGCAAGATTGGCTTCTTGTACCGCTTCTACAACATCGTCGACATCTTTGTAAGCGTCTGGCATCTCTTCAGCAATTGTTCGATAGGATGACGCTTTTAATAACACTCCTTTTTCTTCCATAAATTTGACAGGATTTCTTCCTTGCCACGCTTTCAATGATTGCACGCGACTTTTAGCGCGACCCGCTCCATGACAAGAGCTACACCAAGTTAATTGATTGCCAACTCCAACCATCAAATGACTTGCGTTGCCCATATCTCCAGGCACTAAAACAGGTTGGCCCGTTTTTCTATAGATTTCTGCTAACTCTGGCTCACCAGGTCCAAAAGCCCTTGTAGCGCCTTTTCTATGCACACACAACTTTCTCATTGTGCCATTTACTAAGTATGTTTCAAATTTAGCTATGTTATGACATACGTCGTAAATTAGGCGAATCTCTTTACCGCCAATTTCCAAAATTTTTGAAAATGCCTTTCTCACATGATGGAGAATCTGTTGTCGATTATTAAATGCAAAGTTTGCTGCTGCTGCCATGGCTGAAAAATAGTGCTTTCCTAATTCACTTTGAATTGGCACGCAAACAAGTTGAGGATCTGGTAAATCTTTGGAATAACCATGTTTGATAAACACGTCCAAACTATCTTGACAGACCTGATGGCCGAACCCACGAGATCCTGAATGAATCAAAATATATGTCTGACCTTTTTCTATATTCCAGGCAGCTGCGATTTCAGGAAGGAACAGAGTCTGGACTTCGCCAATTTCAACAAAATGGTTCCCCGAGCCAATAGAACCTAACTGTTTTCTTCCTCGTTCTTTTGCGTATTGAGAAACGCAATGAATGTCTCCTCCAGCTAGGTTTCCGCGGCTTTCAGTATGTTCAAGATCTTCCAAGAAACCATATCCTTGTTCGATTGACCATTGTGCTCCTTTTTTTATAAGTTGCTCATAGTCTTTATCGGTTAATCCTTCAGATTTATGCCCGTGACCTACACCTGAGGGGATACTGCGAAATATTTCATTGAGGAGATTTTCTTTCTGATGCTGATTTAAGCTTTTAAATTGGATTGGAGCTACGGCTAATCGTACGCCGCAATTAATGTCATACCCTACTCCACCAGGACTTATCACTCCACTTTCAGCATCTGTTGCAGCTACACCACCAATAGGAAAACCGTACCCCCAATGGATATCTGGCATGGCAATGCTATGCCCGACAATGCCTTGTAAATGAGCAACATTTCTCACTTGCTCGAGTGGCTTTTCAATTTCACTATTTTTCAGTAATTTTTCTGAAGCAATGATCAATCCAGGAACCCTCATAGCGCCTTCTTTAGGCAAAATGTAAGTAGAGGGAGCAATTTTTTGTAAATTAAACATCGATGATCATCTCCCAACTTAAAACCGCATTTTGATCGCTACTGATGCTGCCATGATAACTCACAGCCTTCAAAGGACAACCTATATCAGCATCGGCTTTTGTGACACTGTTGTTGAGATCTTTAATAATGTCATCTAAAGAAGCGAAATTGTGATTATTGTTTTGATAATTTAAAAGTTCAGGAAAACGAAAACTTAGTGCTGTAGTCGCATTCTTATGGAGCTGTTTTAGGCTTTCTCCATATATTGTGAAGCCGATATCTGCAGTATGTTCAATTTCTTCAAACGGAGAAAACAATTCATGTGTCCATATCGATTTGTATTGCATATTTCCTAGACTTTCGTAGAGATGAAGATTCTTTAAGATACAAGGGAGGACAAAAAAAGCCTTTTTCCATTGTTGTGGATTAAAAGGTGAACGACAGATTGTGACATGAGGAAGAAATTCCGCATGTTGTTTCAGATCGAGACCTTTTAATATTAAATCATTTTGCAATACTGTAACGTAATCAACAAAACGGTCAGCATCTTCCCCCAGATTCATTCTCCAAGCTGTGACATGAGGATGACGTGGGGGTAGAAAAAGACAGTGATCAAATACTCCTGACAGTCCGACCGAAAATGAAGGTAAAGGAATCGATGCCAATGCATTTACAATAGCATCGTCAGTTATGTTTCCCAAAAAAGCTACAGTAAGATGTCTGGCTGACTCTGACAGAATACGCCCTGAGGGATATTCCAAAGGCCATGGAGCAGCAACTTCGAATCCAAAAAACACTCGTTTAACGTCAGTCATAAAAATTCATTTTGTAAACAGTATACAGTAAACAGTAAACGGTAGAAATTACGAATCTTGTTGTAAAACAAAGTATTTCGAAAAATTCTACTGAGTACTGTTTACTGTATACTGTTTACTGTTTCTTGATTTTGCCGACGATAAATCGATAAACAAAACAACGATCGTCATGTTCCAATTCGTGTTCTAATTTATGATCTCTTTGGAAAAACGGTTTCACATCATGAGGAAGTTGATGAAAAGAACAAAACTCTCGAATAGAGAATTTTGCACCAGGTTTTGCTGTTCGATGAATAGCTTTTGTCAATCGATGAAAATCACTTTCGCTTATGTATGAAGCAACATCAGAAACAGAAAAAGCATCAAAACTATTGTCTGGGGCATTTTCCAAATAGGTGATGACATCACTTGTTTGTAAGGAGATTCGGTCTAATCTTTTTCTTATGACATTGTATCCTTGCTCTGTCAAATAGGGAGGAAAAGCCTCTTTTTCGATCTTTCCTTTTAACAGTAGAGAAACCAAAAGATTCTCTTTTGCTAAGTGTCGCATTAGACAGGAATTCATGCGCTCACATATGTATAAGCCAGGATTTGACGTATGCGATTTTGTCAGCCCAGGATCTTTGAATATGTTTTTGGAAGTCCAACCTGCTACTTCAAATATCTTTGTCCAAGTTGCTGTGTCCCATTTTTCTTGAACAAACCTTCGTTGCTCTTCAAGGTCTTCATGATCGAAGAGCCGCTCAATTTTTGAGTTACGTAACATTTGAATAATGATAGCAAGTTTGCGTACCCACTTTTCCATTGCCCCTTGGTAGAGAACCCCTTTCTCAACAGTGTTTACATGGGCATTCCAATACGCTCCCATCTCTTCAGTCATATGAGGCATGAGTTTTTTTAATGTCTCGCGCCTATCTTTTTTTGATCCAGGAAGAGCTCCCAAAAAAGAAAGGTAGTGATCATAATCTAAACAATGCATAGCTGCCATTTTCAAACCACAAAGATGATTTTGTGATTGATTTGCGTCGACAGCAACAACTCCTTTGCAGTTGTCAAGCAGTGTATGTAAGGGTCGATCGCCACTTGCTGTTATGCAAAGAATCCTATCTTCCGGTTTAATTTGCAGCGCACGCTGTTCTGTAGACCAGTCTTCATTGCCAAAACTGTAATTTAAGCGTGAGAAAAACCGCTCGTTTTTTTTGTCTTTTATTTTTGAATTCATGTTTTGTAATCCTACTGACGGCCATGACGGTCGATTTCACCTTCTCTTGGTAACAGACGGACTATTGTTTTCATGAGATCATTCCACTGACGATTTTGGATAAGTTGCATAAAATGGCTTGGATCTAAATTAAGACCTCTAGCAAAATCTTCAATGTATTCGACTTTCATATTTTTTTGATTGGAGGTTTCTTTTTCTAGATTTTCAAAAAGACCCTTATCGAAGAATTCTCTTTTAACCTTTGAAGAACCTTCTAGGATACCATATAGATACGTTCTCAACGGATACCCTTTCTGGGGGTCATCTTTCAGCATAAACTGTAGAAAGCGCAAAGGATGAATGTGATCAAAACGTTTTCCTGCTTTTTTTAGAGAATCTTCTTTTCTCATGAGTTCAGACCAAGAACCTTTTGCCAGCGTTTTCAGAACATATGTGATATCTTCTTTTTCAGAACCATTGACGGTACGATAATAATCTCTAGGACCTTGAAAGGATTTACGGCATTTGTCCGAAGAACCAAACATGTAATCAATCAAAAATCTGCCAACAGATTGCTCTGCAAAGCGATCATCTTTTTCCACATTGTTCACTTGTTGGCCAACACTTTTCATTACATCTGAAAAACTTTCTTCTGAGTTAACTTCAACGGTTATACTATCACCAGAGGGCGTTCTGACAATTACTTGTTCGCTGATCAGCGAAGAAAAGTTCATGCATAAAATTGAAAGAATGGTTGCAAATATAATCTTTGGCTTGGACATTGTTGCTCCTAAAAAGACTTGCTAAATAGCAATGGGATTTTTAAAATTATACCTCTTCAACAACTCTGGAAATGTAAAAATTAAGAAATCAAAACAAATTGACTATCAAATTTTTTCACAACTTCATAAGAGCTAAGAAGTGGTTTCTGTTTCTATGCACTGGATCTATATCCAATCTTATGCTTAGAATGCAAGGTTTTTTCCTCAGGCGAAGAAAAGTAAATGGCTTGACAATTTTATTTTCACATATTATCAGCAAACTTATTTGAACGGAGATCGTAATGAGAGCACTTTTGAAATTCGGAATTATTTTTTTTTCAGTTTTAATATGTTGTGAAGTTCCAGCCTTATTTAGCAATTGCTGTTCTCCAATTTTCCCACACCAGATTTATATTGGACCCGAAGTTTGCTATTTTCACCGATCTATTGAAGGGGCGAAGCAAGATGGCGTTTTATTCGGAGCAAGAACCGGATATGATTACATTAAAGGGAATTGTTTCTATGCAGGGTTTGAAGGCGTTTATTTATCAGGCAGATTACATGGACATTCTGACATAAATGGAAAGTTAAAGTCCAAATTTAGAGATGCAGAATTTGAAGGACGATTAGGTTATACATTATTTCGAGATTGTGGACGTCAAGTTTATTTAACTCCATTTATTGGTGGAGGCTATGTTGATGAGAGAAACAACTTTATCAACCCAAGCCTGTTGACAGCCCATTATAATATGCATTACGGATATGTGTGTGCAGGATTTCTATCGAGTATTCATCTGTGTCCACGCTTTGATTTTGGAATTAACTTCAAGACGAAATATATGATCAATGCAAGAAATGATGTGACGCATGATCCAGAATATGAAGACGTCGTGATGCATGTGAAAAATGAGTTTCATTATCGCGTAGAACTCCCTTTAACATATCGAATTTACGATGAATTTTATTTGCGATTAGTCCCATTTTATGAATACAGACTTTTCGGGGGTAAGGTGAACTTTCCCTTTGATTTTCACGAAACACGTGAGCACTTGGCTGGAGCAACCTTAAAGCTGATGTATTGCCTATAATCAGTTAGGTTTATTCACAATAGCTTTCCGAACCCTTTATGACATTGCAATCGTGAACGTGCCCGATCACTGTAACAAAAACATTAAGAGCCAAAATGTCATCACCAAAATTATACAGCAGTCAAAATATTGACGAGATGTCGTGGCCGACAACGAGTGATGGCGAGTACGCCAAGAATTTTTTAACTCCCTTAATTAAAAATGGCGTACAACATTATATCGACAATATCGAAACGGAAATGAGGGTATTGCAAATTGACGATCTTGCGTTACCTGTTACGATTAATAACACTGAATATCACAATTCTTATGTGTGCTCGCCCTATGGGCAGTATGTCTCATATGCACAAGAATCGTTGACTCCGGTAAAAAGTAAATTGCTTAAAAAATTGCTCTCCAGCTTATTGTGGGGCCTTGGTAAGCTTTTAAAACTAGGCAAAGCCAACAAAGTAATTATCGTTAACAATTGGATGTTTTCGACAAATCTCTATCCAAAATTAACACATGAACAGATAAAAAAAATTACTGAATTTCTAAAAATAAAATTTCCGGAACACGCCATTATTTTTCGTTCTATCCATACCTATGGAAAGGAAAATCTGTTTCAATCGCTTGAACGCAATCATTTTGAATTGATCGCGAGCAGACTTGTCTTTTTTATGGATACTGAGAATGAGAATATATTTACATCACGCATATTTAAAAGTGACCTTAAGCTACTGCGTGAAAGCGAATACCAAACGATATATAGTGATGAAATACCAGAAAGTGAAATTGAAAAAATTACAACACTGTACCGCTCAGTATATCTAGACCGACATTCTACGCTAAATCCTCAGTTAAACCGCAATTTTATTAAGTTGGCTCTGTTAAATCAGGTGCTTTCTTTAAAGGCTTTAAAAAATAACCAAGGTCAAATAGATGTTGTTGTTGGATATTTTCATCGCAACGGCATTATGACATCTCCGTTGCTTGGATATGATGTGTCGCAACCCCAAAGCAATGGCCTTTACAGGCTAGCGTCGACGATATTGACATTAGAAGCCAAAAAACAACAGAAGCTTTTTCATTTAAGTTCCGGAGCTGCTTTCTACAAAAAAATAAGAAAAGCAGAAGGCAATATCGAGTATACAGCGGTGTATAATCGCCATCTTTCAATTCCACGAAGATTTCCGTGGTTTGTTTTGAAAAGCATTTGCAATAGTGTCGGAATCATGTTCATGAAAAAATTCGATCATTAAATTGAGGTAACATTATGGTTTATACGCTAATCATTTCATGCACGCTTTTATCATTGCTAGTGAGCATTATCGCCATGTTTTTCTTTTCGAAGCCAATACGTGTGATGGTGTCATCGATATTGCCTGATGAGCTAGCGACAGCGTGGTCAACGTTTATGCGTTATATGATTGTAGTGATTGGTGTTGGCGGCGGAGTTAGAATCTATAATTATGAAAAGTACCTTGACACAGGTGCTGCAGACCATGTTCCTGTTCCATTGACGAGCGGAAGATGGGCTCTAGAATTATACGACACTCTCTTAAATACGCTGAGCTCGATTGGTTGGTTAGTCTTTTGGCTATTCGCTATCGTGATGATTGCTTATGTAATTCTCAAGGTGCGTGAGAGAAAGAAAACATCAACAGAATGATTGCGATTACAAAAAACTGCGCGAAGTATTTGAAGTCTTCAAGAGTCTACGCGTTATATTTCCTTGAAGTAACAGAAATGTTATTTAACGCGAAGCGAACTCCCGAAGGGAGTTATTCATTTGTAGCCCAGGGTTCACAATGCCCTGAAAGGGCGTTGTTAACCCTGGGAAAGATTCAAAAAGAAATTGCACCCCCGAAGCGGGGTGCTTTTAATTGTTTGCCATCATTGAAGTACCCCACTTCGGGGGTACTATGTCATTCATATTTTACCCAGGGTTAACTAATGCCCTTTCAGGGCATTGTGAACCCTGGGCTACAATTAAAAAACCCCTTTCAGGGGTTTCTTTGTGTTCACAACCCATTTTCAATTCTGGCTGAGATATTAAATGTTACTTGAAGGGTATATATTATCAAAAATGTCAATATTCGATAATAGAGAAGGTTTTTGTCACCACCAATGAAAATAAGAATGATCTCTATTATCGAAAAACTTATTTATCGATAATAACTATTATCATTGCCAATGCGCTGAAAAGATCCCGAAGTTCATAACATAAACCCAAAACTCAGGTTCATAATCTTTCTAATGAAAAAGTGGCTTCCTGTGTGGTTATGGAATGCCTTTTTCGTAATAGACCAGACTGCAGATTGAGTATGAGCACAAAGATAAATTGCAAGGCGATGGTGCAGACGACCAATCCTGCTGTGGATAGTGCTAGACCATGATATGTCAACAAATGCCGAGATAAGGCAACGCCTATAATAGCAGCAGAACAACCAAAGGCAATTGCTAATAAAATCATTCTTTTCAAATCATGTGTCAACATCCTTGCTGTTAACACTGGCCCTGTCATAAATGCTAAAACCATTAAAACGCCAACAGCACGAAATGCTCCTACCACTGTTGCAGAAACCTGAATCATCATCAAATAATTGAAACAGATGACAGAGATTCCCAATGCTTTTGATAGGCTTGGATCAAAAGTTGTAATCTTAAATTCCTTAAAGAAAAGCGTTGTGACGATAATGTTGAAGGCTAAAACGATTAAAACTAGTTGACAATCTTCCAAATGCAAGGCATCGACATTGCCCATCACAACTTCTGTGCTGAGATGCACATTCCTTGTCAGCATAGTCACAAGCACAATTCCTAATGCAAACAAACTTGTGAACACTATACCCGTACTTGCATCTTCTTGCAGTTTAGCAACTTTACAAAAGAAATCTGTCAAAAATGCTGTCACGAGTCCCATAATTAAAGCAGCAATGAGCAATACATTAATATTAAGACTATGAGTACCCACATTTTGTGTGATCAAAAAAGCCACTACAAGCCCTAACAATATCGTGTGAGATAGAGAATTGGCTAACATGGTCATTTTTTTCAAAACAAGAAATGATCCAACTAAGGCCGAAGACGCTGCTACACATACCAAAACGATGATTTGAACCTCATCCGTTGCCAAATCAACGACTCCAATATTGCCCGTCAATAAACCCCAAAGCCTTAACAATAACTGGAAAAAGAATCCAAAAAAACCAACATCACTATAAGGATGACTAGACATATTCGTACGCCTCCTTTTGCGGTATCCTTTGATGATGAGGGTCCCACTTTGGATCTTTTAAAAGAACAGTCAACTCACGTTCTATTTCTGGCGTCAATATATGTTCCATCTCTTCCGCATTACGGTGAACGCGTTCACTACCAACTCCAAGGTATTCCGCCAAATACACTTCCCATAAGCGATGTAGTCGGACAATTTTAGCTGCTCTTTTTTTTCCATCATTTGTTAGTTGATAAGAGCCATTAACAGTCTGAATCCATCCATTGCGTTTTAGTGTGTACAAAATGAAGCGTAAATAAATGACCGAAATGTGTTGTGATGAGTAGATCGTTTTAATCGTAGCAGCATGCTCTCTATCTAGTCTCCAAAGCGATTTCAATATGTTTTCGCTTAAACAATTAAATCGAAAATAGGATGCTCTCATAAAGCGCATGATTAATCCACGTTCTGGAGCAAACAACAGTGCAAAAATACAAATCAACGTCGCTACAAGAATGATCATTGGACCAGACGGAATAATCATTTTGCTGTTTGGATATTCCGCTGTAGCATGGTGTGAAAGAGTAATGGAAAGATAATTTCCAAAATAGCCGCTAATGATGCCAAAAAAACCTGCTAGGAAAAACAACACGGGTAATCGATGACTAAATTGCCTTGCAGCAGCAGCTGGAGCGATAAGCATTGCTGACAGCAGTAACACACCTACTGAACGGATACCAATAACTATTGCCAATACGGTTAAAATGCAAAAAATACCATTGATATAGCGACTAGAGATGCCAATGCTTTCGGCAAAATCGGGATTAAATGTAAGAGTTTGCAATTCTTTGAACATGAGGATGATTGTGAAAACTACGATAAGTGCCAGAACAACATAAATATAAATATGGATGTCATTCATTGTTGCTGCTTGACCAAACAAATACGCCGGCAGTTTTCGAAATAATGATGTATAAGAAATTTGGACCTGACTTGCTAATGTGAGGCCAATTCCAAAAAAAGTAGATAAGACAAAACAGAGAGCTGAATCGCTGCGAATTCTCCATTTCTTTTGAAGATAATTGATGCTCCACAATCCAGCTAAAGAGCTTACGAATGCTCCAAACATAATCATTGAGGCAATTGTCAGATCATTGCTTTCATCAATAGAGAAGATTCCTGCTACAATAACCCCAAGAATAACTCCTGGATAGGCCGCATGAGATAATGCTTCACCAATCAAAGATTGCTTACGTAAGAAAACAATCACTCCAACTAAAGCTGCGACAAGACACATAAGCATTGAGCCTATTGTCGGGCCACGCAGGACAGGATCTGTAAAAAAACCAAAAAAATCCATGATGCCCTAATTAAAGTAGACCTGAAGCTTTATTATTAGAAAGTTTTAAGGCTTCATCAAATAGTGAGTAGCTTTTTCCATAAGTTTTTTGCAAAGTGTCAGAGTTATACGCCTCTGAAATAGCTCCACAAGCAACAAGACGTGTGTTTAACATAACAATCCAATCAAAATAGGTTTGGACTGTATTTAAATCATGATGGACCACAAAAATTGTTTTCCCTGACTGTTGCAGTTGTCTTAAAATGTTCATGATAACAGTTTCAGTGGCGTGATCGATTCCAGACAATGGTTCGTCCATAAAGTAGATATCTGCCTCTTGAAGCAAGGCTCGAGCAATAAATACGCGTTGTTGCTGTCCCCCAGAAAGCTGATTAATTTGTCGGTCTTTGTAGGCTGTCATCCCGACTTGGTTTAAGTAGTACTCCGCAGCCTCTTTATCAGCTTTGCGTGGCCATTTAAATAATCCTAATTTTCCATATCTTCCCATTAAGACAAGGTCTTTAACTGTAATCGGAAAATCCCAGTCCACAGTCTCGCGTTGAGGCACATAAGCCACTTGTAACGGGACTTCTTTTAGTGGCTTGCCAAAGTAAAAAAAACTTCCTGAAATAGGTTTTACTAATCCTAGAGCGGCTTTGATGAACGTGCTTTTGCCAGCGCCATTGGGTCCAATGATTCCCACAAGCTTGCCAGAAGGCACTTTTAAAGAAATGTCCCAAAGAACAGAGGTCTTGTCATAATTGACAGTCACCTGATCTGCTTGGAACACAGGATGTGTTAATTTGTCTTCTTTTTGCATATAATTCACCACAAAGTCACAAAGATCACAAAGAAAGAAAAGTAACAGGATAACAGGATCGCTTCGCGGCAGGATAATTCATAAATTACAAAAAAATATCATGCCGCGAAGCGATCCTGTTATCCTGTTAAAAAATTATATTTGTTATCACTGTAATTAAACTAATGAGATATTATACACTAATAAATTTATTATTCAATAAGCTTATTTATTGTATAATAAACCATTTTTTATTATTAAAGCATTGTGTTCCATCATCTTAAGGTAAGTGTCCCCTGCTGATCCCTGAGGTCCCATGGCATCAGCAAACAAAGGAGAGTCAGCAACAATAAGATGTAACTGTTTTTCATTGCCTGCAGACAGAATTTTTCTTATGGAATCTTTACTGACGTTGGATTCAAAAAAAAGAATATGTATCTGATGCTCAGAGACATATTTAATGATGTTCTGAATATCAGCGGGGCTTAATTGACTGTCCGGAGCCAATCCCTCTGGAGAGGCTGCTCGTGAGTTCCAAAGACCATTTTTTCTTTCCTCAGGAGTTGCTAAATAGGCTTTTGCAAAGTAGTTAAAAGCATCATGACTCGTCACCAGGTAGCGTTGTTCCGGAGGGACTTCATTTAAAATATCTGTCATCTGAGAATGTTTGTTTTGCAATAATAATTCTAGATTTTTTCCGTTCGTCTCATAGTTGTGAGCATGCTGAGGATCAAATTTGCTTAAAGTTTCGACAATAACGGGAACAGCATGACTCCATAAAGAGACATCCATCCATATATGTGGATCTATTTGTTGATTAACATAGATAATTTCATCTGGCGCTCGACTACTAATTGCTTGTCCTAGATTTATCGCTTTAGGATTCTCATAAAGATAGTGATGTAACCCGGGCCCATGTTCTAATCCAAGTCCACTAAAGAAGATTAAATCAGCGAATTGAAATTTTTCATCATCCCCTTTTACAAGAGTGTATGAGTGAGGATCTAAATCCCCTTTAATGAGTGGCATGGAATCGATAAATTCTTTTCCGATTTCTTTCACAAGATCATCAACAATTCTTGTTGTTGTGAGGACTTTTATTTTATTATTCGCTTCTTTCCATTTGTTTAATTCATGAGTGCGGTCGTTATCACTAGGCCCTGAACACGCTGTAAAGAGAAAAAGAAAGAAAGTTAAAAGACTTTTTGCGTAATTAGCTTTGTTTGAAAAAATTGATGCTTTTTGAGCAGATTTATCGATAAATTTTGAGAGCATATGCGAACATCTGGTCGAAAAATTTAGCGATAAAGATGCCAAAAAGGGCAATTTTAGCAAACAAATGTAATTACGCAAGAAGTCTAATATGAAATTCATTGTGATCCTTTTTTAGCAGTGAGATAAAGAAAATCAAGTCCGTATATCCCACTTGAACATCCTGATGTGAACTGAATTTTCAAAGCATAACGACCCACATTCATTATTTTGACTGCACGTACATCGTGATTTGTGTGACTTCCATGCGGAAATCGTTTTCCTGTTGTTTCATCAACACAATTTGCACATGGACATTGCCTTTGAATATCGCTGAGACGATAGTCTGCATGAAATCCATCGTTCCACTCAATAGTAAATTCGTGATTGTTTTTTTGATAAATTTTACGGATTGATTTCATTGTCATTGCATTGTTAAGGGTTGTTGCATAAATAATTCACCACAGATCACACAGGAAATATGAATTATGAAGTATGAATGGCGTTGTTGCATAAATATTCACCACAGAGACCACAGAGAGCACAGAGAAATAATTAAAATAAATTTCTTTCGTTAATTCAATACAACCTTTCTCTGTGCTCTCTAAATAACTCTGTGGGCTCAAACATTGCAGTTCAGAATCTAAATTCAGTAATTCGAACACAGAGTTTGGTTGAGAACACAGAGACAATTTTTTTAATTTTATTTTTTTTCTCTGTGCTCTCTGTGATCTCTGTGGTAAATTATTTGTGCAACAACGCTATTATGAATTATGAAACAAATTCAGCTTTTTCCTAGAAAAACATAACTTATTCTAACTTTCATCAAAGAAAACTGGTTCCACTTTTTCATAATTCATACTTCATAATTCATATTTCCTGTGTGATCTGTGGTGAATTATTTATGCAACAACCCTTAACAATGC
>Ga0206902_10121_pt1 | contig 21153 bp, 14 predicted proteins | sample Alteio_BWOrgHeat_44_FD_153242 | JGI IMG/M metagenome (GOLD analysis project Ga0206902, IMG submission 153242) | Enriched cells from forest soil in Barre Woods Harvard Forest LTER site, Petersham, Massachusetts, United States -... | ecosystem: Environmental > Terrestrial > Soil > Temperate forest >... | reverse complement strand
CAACAGCATTTGCCTAAGGAATAAAAATGATTTTTCTAACAATGCCTTCTTTCATATTTCAGATTTCAGATTTCAGATTTTCTTCCGACTTCTGACTTCATTTCATAATCGCTTTAACTAAAAACAAAATTGTTTTGTCTCCATGCTTCGTAAATGCCTATACCGACGGATGTTGCGAGGTTTAGGCAACGCACACCGTCTTTCATGGGGATTGTGACAGCGCAATCGGACCAGTTCTGGAGTATGTCTGAGGGCAAACCGTGCGTTTCTGCTCCAAAGACAAGTATGTCGTCTTTGCCATAAGTGACATCTGTATAGCTTATTTTGGCTTTGCTTGAAAATAGATGAATCTGCCCTGTGGTCTGTTCTAAAAGGGATTTGAGGTCGTCCACGATTTCCACACTGACTCCTTCCCAGTAATCCAATCCAGCACGCTTTAGCCAACGGTCAGTCACGCTAAAACCCAGCGGACGCACCAGTACAAGGTCACATCCGGTAACAGCACATGTGCGGACAATATTGCCTGTATTTTGGGGAATTTGTGGTTGAAACAAGACAACTTTCATAAATGGAGAAGCCAGAAGTCAGAAGAAAATCTGAAATCTGAAATATGAAATCTGAAAAAAGACAACGCTTCGCGAAGATAAACTTAGTTTTGATTTGTGCAACAACGACATTATGAATTACACACTTTCTTTATTTTCAGATTTCATATTTCAGATTTCAGATTTTCTTCTGACTTCTGGCTTCCATTTAATTAGTTCTTGTTCTCGTCGGCTTCGTCTTCGTCCATGGGCTCATCGTCTGTAGCAGAGAGGTCATCTGCATCAGCCGCTGCTGCTGGAGCATTAGCTTTAACAAGTTCGACTTCAAAGATCAGCAATGAGTTAGGAGGTAGTTGTCCTGTCGTGCCATAACCCATATCTGGATGGACATACAGTTCTCTTTTTTCTCCCTCTTTCATGCCAAGAATTCCTTTGCTAAAGCCAGGAATCGTTTGATCAAGAGGAATCGTTATCGGTCCACCGGCTTCTTTTGAGCTACCAAAGGTAGAACCGTCTAAGTATTTCCCGGTGTAATGAATTTGAGGCGAATCATGTTCTGTAACAGTAGCGCCTTGACCTTCATGCATAATTTTGTATTGAAGTTTACCTGGGACGATTTCAACAACTTTATCTTTCTTACTGTTTTGCGCTAAGAAATCGTTTGCGGCTTTCAGATTGTCCGCTGACAATTGCTTGTAAGCTTTTTCCTGAATACGCGTCATCATCACTTCATACTCTTTTTCGTTCATTGGAGAAGGCTGTCCGGCGTATCCGTTACGAATTCCTTTCACTAAACTTTCCAAGTCGAAGTTCATGCCTGGAGCCTTTAAGTTGCGACCAATAAAGTTTCCGAAAGCTTCAGAAACTTTTTTAATATCTTCCTGAGTGATTTCAGGCTCTGGTGCTTTAACAGCAGGTTCATTTTTCTTTGATGAGCCTTCTTGCGCACAAGCAAATCCACAAATGAGCATCACGCTTGCACCAAAAAGAGCAATTAAATGATTTTTCTTTAGCATAATTTTGTTCCCTCCAAAAAAGTAAAAGATCGAATGTAGCTCATAGCGTCAATAAAGTCCAGAAATAGAAGTCAGAAAGAAAATCTGAAATCTGAAATATGAAATCTGAAAATAAAGAAAGTGTGTAATTCATAATGTCGTTGTTGCACAAATCAAAACTAAGTTTATTTTCGCGAAGCGTTGTCTTTTTTCAGATTTCATATTTCAGATTTCACTCTTCACTCGTTTAGTAGGGACTTCATTATTGTGGCAGCTGTGTGAAGCTTGTTTGCCATGTCGCTGGTTTGCTCGATGGATCGATTGATTTTATTAATGAAAAACTTCGTTTCCCCAGGATTGTCAAAGGGCCTTGCCATATCGCTCCACATCTGGATAAACTGATCTCCACGCGTTTCGATTTGCAAAATTCTTATTAATCCATCAAGGGGTACCTTGGTGGTCTCTCCTGAAGACATCTCTTTCAATTCTACTTCTCCAGATGCCAGTTCGTTTTCTCCGATGATCACAACATACTGGGCATTCAGCTGATTTGCTGTTTGCATGGCTTTATTCAATTTTTTGTTGCTGAAATCCATTTGAGAGCTGATTCCATTCTGTCTGAGGTCATGCAAGATTTTAAATCCTGCTTCTTTTGCTTGATCTCCTAAAGCGATTAAAAACAAAACAGGTCTTGGAGGTTGCTGTAAGGGCACATTTTGTTTCAGTAAGGTTTGAATGATGCGTTCAATACCTGTTCCAAATCCTATTGTGGGCACATCTGGGCCTCCAAGTTGCTTCAGCAAGCCGTCGTAGCGACCTCCGCCACCCACGCTGTTTTGAGCTCCCAATTCCCCTGCAGTCACTTCAAAAACCGTTTTGTTGTAGTAATCTAGCCCTCTAACTAGATGTGGAGTCACATCGAAAGGAATGTTCAATTCCTTTAATAACCTTTGTACTATCTCAAAATGATCTCTGCTTTCGCTGTTCAAATAATCCAAAATCGACGGCGCATTTTTCAAAATTTTACGATCAGCAGGGTCTTTAGAATCCAAAATGCGCAAAGGATTGGTTTCGAAACGGTTTTTACTATCAGTGGAAAGCTGCTCAAAAGAGCTCCGTAGATACTCCTGCAACGCCTTTCTATAGGCAATGCGGCATTCTGAGCTTCCTATCGAATTGATACAGAGATTTAAATTTTGCAGTCCAAGGCGCTGATACAGCGTGTAGAGCATGTCTATGATCTCTACATCCTGTTCTGGAGAGCCATTTCCAATCGCTTCTGCTCCAAACTGATGGTGTTGACGATATCGTCCCGCTTGTGTGCGTTCGTAACGGAACATCGGCAAAATGTAGAATAGCTTTTGGCTCGAGGCATCTTGTGAAAGCTGATGTTCAATATAAGCGCGAATCACCGGAGCTGTCCCTTCAGGACGTAACGACATGGAGCGATCCCCTTTATCTAGAAAAGTATACATCTCCTTCGAAACAATGTCTGAAGTTGCCCCGACACCACGCTGAAAGAGCTCTGTTCGTTCAAAAACCGGAGTTCTGATTTCGCGATAGCCATAGTCATGAGCTGTTTTTCGCATTAATTCTTCGATCTGATTCCACAAGTAAGAGCTGCGCCACTGCTCTTTTGCATCCAAGGGGATAATGTCGAAGACTCCCGGAGGCGATGTAATGTTCATAAACATCCTTTTTGTTGAGTAAATGCTCCATTATTGATAAAGCAGTTTTTTAAATAAATAGACTTTTTGCGTAATTAGCTTTGCTTGCAAAACTTGATGCTTTTTGAGCAGATTTATCGATAAATTTTGAGAGCATATGCAAACATCTGGTCGAAAAATTTAGCGATAAAGATGCCAAAAAGGGCAATTTTGGCAAGCGAATGTATACCGAACGTGACTCAAAAATTGGTTTTTTGCTGCGTCGGCTTTGCAGCCCATTTTTTTCTTTCACTCGCGCCTTATGCTCGCACAATGGTCGCTCGCTCCAAGAAAAAAAATGGTCGCAGCCTTCTTGCAAAATTCCCAATCTTTGAATCACGTTCGGTATAATTATGCAAGAAGCCTAAAAAAGGAGAAAATAACATGACGAAAATCTTGATATCTGTTTTAATTGTTGTTTATTGTTGAATTTAAAAAAAAGTTGTAAGCTTTTTCATAGCTTTAAAATACTTAAAATTAGGGGAGTTAAAATGACGATCAGACCACTAGACAAAACACCTTTTGATCAACGTGTCCATGACTTTGTTGCTGAGATCTCAACTCATTCCTTGTACATTGATGAATCTGGAGATTGGGTGCAAACGTCTGCATTGACGCGCGCCATCCGCTGGTTGTTTTCCTGGATTCCATTTTCTAGCTACGTGATGGATAGTACAGTCGATCGTTGCAACAGAGTGTCCTTAAGCTATATTGAGCAACAGACAACACGTGCGGATGAAGCGGGCAAATACGAGATGCTGATCAGAATTTTGGAAAATGGAGAACGTCGACCTTTTCTTATTACGATTGATACTGCCTACACGAAACAAGTATTTACTGAAGCGCTGCGACCATTGTTAGCTGTTTACCACCCAGGCGAAGTACGCAATAAGATAAATATGGTAGATGTAGGTGATGTATACGCACATAATGGTTCTTTGGATCGGATGATTCGAAACATTGATGCTGGCTTTAAAGAGCAAAGTAACCGAGACATAGATGCAGCTAAAAATGCGGCCGAAGCAGAACAAAAAAAATTAGCCGATACGCATGCAGGTATTGTTGGACATAGAGATCTGACGATCAAAGGTTTGAACGATGAAATCGCCAAATTAAAAAATGAAATAGCTGAGCTGAAGCGAACAGTAGAAGCGGATGTTAAAGCCGATAAAACTGGTAAAGCTGCAGTACCCCCTGCTCAAACTGTCAACGCTCCAACTGCAGAAGCCGATACTAAACTCATTGCTGAGAAAGAACTCCATATTGCAAGTCTTAGTGAGCAAATAGTTAAACTCGAAGCTGAGGTAAAGAGACAAATAGATTTAAATGGCACACTAAAAGTTGATTTTCAAAAAGCTGCTACTGATAGTAATGTGGCGAAGACAACAGCAGTTGCAGAAAAGGTGGCTGCACTCAAAGCAGAACACGACAAACAAATAGAAGAGATAAACAAAAAACATAATGGAATGGTTGCCACAGTAAGATCTGGATTAGAAACTACAATAAGAAAACATCAGACAGAGCTTACTGCAAAAGAGGAAAGAATCAAGCTTTTGGAGTCAACAGCATTAAGTACAAGAACTCAACATAGCAAAGCGCTCTCTGAAAGAGATGCAGAAATTAAGGGTTTGAAGGCTGCAGCTGCTAAAGTGCCTGAGGAAACGATAAAACGTGTTAACGATGAGCTAGAAAAGTTAACAAGAATGTTAAATGATAAGAATGCGGCTGTACTTAAAGAAAAAGAAGACGAAATATCTTCCTTGCGTGAAAGAATCCAGCAGTTAGACCTGTTAAAGAGTTCTGGCATCCTAGTTAATATGCCGGATGGAACTGCTTCTTCAGTAGTATTGCTCCCACCCTCAGCTTCGTCTTCAGCGGTACTTTCTACGCCAACCGCAACGATCTCTGCACCAAGTGGTGTTGTGAGCGTGATAGATAGAGTGAATACAGAGCCGTCTGCTGCTATGACAGCATCTAAGGGGACGGTAACAACAGTGCCACCATATAATGTTTCTCCTGTACTTCCATCTACAGTGCCACGTCAAACTGATACACCACCACCTCCGCCACTGCCGGCGACACTGACTCCTTTGCCTGCAGCAACAACGCCGACGCCGCCATTGCCACAAAAACCAGCTGAGCAAACAGCGGTGGTTAATGCAAGCACGGCATCTGCAACAGCGACTACAAGTACAGCAGCTGATAATAAATAGTTTGAAGCTGTGTATGGTCCAAAACACACATAGGTAACAGTTTAACCAATAGACATAGGTTACACTTTCCACAAGTTTATGTTTTAACCTATTTAAACTTTAGTACTAGCTCCCCCATGGGGGAGCTGGCAAAGTTTAAATTTTAATTTTCTTCCTTCCCAATCTTCTTTCAAATTCAAGATTATTCTCTTTAACTACTCCTAAGAGTATAGAACCATAATATGCTTTCAAAACTTCTTCTTCTTTCAAACCTATAGGTTCACCTTCAAAAGATCTACCAATGTAAATTTCTTTATTTTTCCAGCTCATCTTTCCACAGCTTTTTACTTTTCCCACTTTGTATTCTTGGGAATATTCAGGAGATTGTAATTTACCGTTCCAATATCTTGAAGATGGTTGATAGATATCTGCAGGACACTTTTGCCTTAAGGCTTCATGTGGTCGTATAAAGTTATAGTAGTTTGTAAATTCATCCAATTTCTTAGTCTGTATGTCAAAGTCATTAATAGCATCTATTGCTTCTTGTTTTAATGTAAGATGCATTCTTTCATGACGTCCATTCTGCTGAGGTTCTCCTGGATCTATCCATTCTGGTTTAACGCCTGCCTTAATTAATTTTATAGACAATCGCGAAAGTCGTCCTGGCCCTAATGTAGCAAAAGGGGGACCATTATCGCTTCTAACTCTTAAAGGTAAACCATATTCTCTAAAGAGCCTTTCAAATACAGCCCAAACATGTTCTGTGTTATTTATATTTAGGTGCTGACAATACAATAAAAAGCGACTGCAAGCATCCATTAAGGTAAAAGGCTCAATTTTCTTATTGTCTTTTGTAATTGACCATCCTTTAAAATCAATGCACCAAATATCATTACAATCGTTGCATATGCCAAGAGGGTCTTTTCGTTCAGCCAGTCTCTTGCGTAACTTTCTTTTTTCAACAAGACCATGTTTTTCAAGTATATTTCCTATAGTCGTTGAAGAAGGCCACAAAATACCTGGAGAGGTGTTTTTTAAGTAACCTAATACTTTTTTAGGTCCCCATTTAGGCCTAGTGTACTTAATTTTTAAAATAGCATCGACAATATCACATGAAGTGGCTTTAGGACTACATAAAGGGGTTCTACTACGTTCTTTAAGCCCATCCCAGCCCTCTTCTTCAAATCTGTTAATCCATTTGTAGGCACACTTTCGACTAATCCCGAACTGCCTACAGATATCTGCAATGCAAAATCTCTTTTCAAGATAAGCCTTAATAAATAATTGTTTTTGTTCTTCCACCTTAACTTCCCTCCAAGCCATAAATCCCTCACAATAAAAGGGATAAAGTATAGCAGAAAGTGTAACCCATGTGGGTGTGTTAAAGTGTTACCTATGTCTCTTGGTCGGACCGTTTTGGAGTGCGGCGACTTGTCGCCGCTTTGGCACACCTCGATTTGTCGAGGTGTTTTTTTTTACATCACTCAAAAAAAAGACAGTGTAGGGATAATAATGGCTGTGCATCCATTACAACAGGCAAACTTCGCAACTCCTGTACTTGATTTATTTGTTTCAAATTTTGTTAAGACAGCTTCGGAACACAACATTTATTTCGATATATATTTTGGTTGGGAGCAAGTATCTGCAGAAGAACGGTTAGTTCGCTATATCATTTCTTGGATTCCATTTTCTCACTACTTTATCGATAGTACTGTTGATAAATGTAACAGAGCTTCATTGATGCACATCCGACGAGCGTTTCACCAGTGTAATGCTTTGAGTAAAAAATACAGTTACTTTCAAAGTGTGTTAACAAATGGGCGTGACAGACCATTTTTAGCTCCAAATCGCGGTAATGACTATACGCGAGCAATTTTTATCAATGCATTGCGTGAGTTTCAACACGAATACGATAGAGTGATTGGTTCAAGCCATAGGTTGAGGTTCTTAGATGCAAGCCTTGCAAATAGGAACATTCAATTTCTACACATGAAGCAAGCAGCAGCTGAAGTTCGAAGTGATTATGAAAAATTGGGTGCTGCTTATGAAGAGGCATTAAGTCAAGAGAAAGAAAATGAAGCAGAGTTCTCTAGGCTCCAACAGTTCAACGAGAAACTTGCTAAGAACAACCGCAAGGCATTAAGAATGTTACATTCTAAAAAAAGAAAAGGAGCCAAAACAGCAAGCTGGATGGGCAGGATAAGATTGGAGAACTCTAATAAGGTTATGCAAAGAGCCAACAGACGCTTGAGTTATCGTCCGATACTTACTGCAGCTCAAACCGTTTCTGAAATAGACCTCAAGGCTCGTGATGTAAAGGAACACAGTGCTGCAGCAAGTGCAACTGATAATGACGGATTGCCTTAGCTACACTTTTATTACGCGAAGTGAACTCCCGAAGGGAGTTATTCAATTGTAGCCTTAGCCTAGCGTTCACAATGCCCTGAAAGGGCATTAGTTAACCCTGGGTATACGACAAAAGATATTGGCACCCCCGAAGTGGGGTGCTTCAATTGCTTTTTTTAAAGCACCCCGCTTCGGGGGTGCGATTTTATACCTAATTTGTCCCAGGGTTAACTAATGCCCTTACAGGGCATTGTGAACCCTGGGCTAATATAAACAACTCCCTTCGGGAGTTGGCATTACGCTTTGACAGATAAGCTTAAGTGGGGTCTGAAAGGCGTTGTTGCATAAATGTGATTGTGTCGCCGTTTCACGGCTCAATGTTTTGTTGCATTTAACCCCAGGCTTACGCCTTAGCATTACCCACATCTTTTATGGGTGTGAATATATTTTGAAAGCGTTTGATACTATAAGAAATACATGTTTATGTAGATATAATTTTTTTTGACAAAATGATTCTTCTAAACTAGTTTAGAACAAATTTTTTTAGGAGGAATCATGAGTCAGCTGCTTAACAAAGAACTTTGGATCGAAGAAAACTTTGGAGAATGTCGTTTTGGAGATAAACGTTTAAATAAAAGGTTGTTAAAAATTGTAAATAAAATGAGCGAACATCCCGAAAATAGTATTCCACAACAAATGGGTAACTGGGGTGATATAAAAGCTTGTTACAAGTTTTTGAGAAATAAGAAGGTTACACATAAGCGTATTCAAGGCCAGCATCGAGAAAGAATAAAAAATCAAAATATAGGAAAGGTAACAATATATCTTCAGGATACCTCTGAACTGGATTTTACTAATTTGGAGGAAAGCAATGGTTTGGGATTCATTGGGAATCATAACAATAAAGGATTGATGTTTCATAGTTGTCTTGCAATTGAGCCCGACGACAATAATCCAAAAGTACATGGACTTGCCAATCAATTGATATGGACACGAAAAAATGTTTCATTAACCAAAAATGAAACAAGATCGCAAAGAAATAAAAGGGCTAGGGAATCAGATATTTGGTTAAAAAATTTAAAGACTATTGGATCCCCGCCTGAAGGAAGCTTATGGGTATCTGTAGGAGATAGAGCAAACGATATTTATGAATTTTTTATAGAATCGAAAGCTTTAGGCTGGGAATGCCTTGTAAGGGCTAGTCAAGACCGAAACATCGAAGTAAATGGTCATGAAACAAGCCTCAAGAGTCACGTAAGATCGCTTAAAAGTAAGGGTACAAAAGAAATTAAAATTCGAAAAGAAAATGAAACAAGATCTCGGAACATACTTTTAAATATCACATGGGAAAAGATCGAGCTTAGAGCACCTCAACGGCTAAAAAAGAAAGGACAAACAGATAAATTAACTTTTTCAGTAGTCAGATGTTGGAATGATGAAGAGAATCTGGAATGGATTCTTTATTCAAGTATAGCAGTAGAAACACTTGAGGATGCGATAGAGAAAATAGAATGGTATGCACATAGATGGATTATGGAAGAATATCATAAATGTTTAAAAACGGGCTGTCGAATACAACTTAGTCAACTTGAGACAAGAAAAAGCTTAGAGGCACTTTTAGGTATATTAGGAATTGTTGCGACTTTAATGTTGCAATTAAGGAATACAGCCCGAGAAGAGGGTGAAAGGCCTGCAAAACAGTTTGTAGAAAAGGCTGCATTAAACATCATATGTAAGCGTTTCAATCTAAGTCCTAAAATAAGTATAAGGCAGTTTTGGCATTCAGTAGCAAAACTAGGAGGCTTTATAGGAAGAAAATCGGATGGAGAACCTGGGTGGCAAACGCTGTGGAAAGGTTGGGTAAGACTTACAGATATGATGTGGGGCTTAGAATGCTATGGATAAGCTGTAGGCTATAAAATTATCTAAAAGATGGTTTATAAGATAGTGTGAAGGTATATAAAATAAAAAAAGATGTGGGTAATGCTAAGGGCTTACGCCTGGGGTCATTTGTTAGTTAGAATATTGAGCCGTGAAACGGCGACATAATCTTGATTTGTGCAACAACGCCGGTCTGAAAGCACAATTTCCTTGCGCACTCCTAAGTGACCCTATGTTTTTCTCAGGCCAAAGGCCTGGAATTTGAAAGCCTAGGGCATCGCCCTAGGTATGTTGTAAGAAGGATTGCAGGCTGAAGGCCTGCGATATCATATGGCAGGCCTTCAGCCTGCAAAATCTATTCTACAATCCACCTAGGGCGATGCCCTAGGCTTTCAAATTCCAGGCCTTTGGCCTGATGATTAACAATTGTTACTTGATGGATGTAAGAGGCAAGACTCTTGAGGGCTCCAAACGCTTCGCGAAAAAAATCCCCAAACGGGACTAGTCGTTGTCGGCGATATTGTCTAGATTAGCTTGTTTGAGATAGCCTGTGAAGGCTTCTTCTGTCACATCACTATATTCGTGATTGAGCTCTGTAATTTTGTTAAAGATTTTTTCCTCTTCCTCTTTGTCGACCTGTTCATACTCCATGAGAAGATCATAAAAAGTCCCTGAAAATTCAGAAAAGCCACTTTCTGTATGCTTTTCTAAAAGCGCAATCATCCTGTCTCTGATAGGTTTTAAGGCCTCTTTTCTTTCATTCGAAATTTGTTTTAACTGTTTTAAAACAGGATGCATCTCACTTTCTGTCGCTCCAATTATGACTTCATTTTCCAAGGCAATGGGCTCCTCAATATTATTCCAACTAGACAGGGCCTCTGTAGTTAATACTGAAGGGCTTTTTACATCATTTTCTGCGTCCAGTAACAAATGACTTCCTGTCACATTACCAGCCGCATCCAAGTTAAGATAAGCCATTAAAAATTTCACGTGTGGAGCAAACTTTGCCAATGCGCGTTGTGATTCCATTGCGTTTTTTAGTCCATGCGACGAATACAAAATAAAGTGATGAAATTTCGATAGATCTGTGAATTGTTGTTGCAGCCTAGCTACTTCTGGGTTATTTGTAGAGGCATTTAACAGTGTGATTGCCTTTTTTAATAACGACTCTCCAAAATAGTAATAACGTGGGGCATTGTAAATGAGATTTTCAGCTTCAGGTCTTACCAGAGCCAAAGCTTTAGGAGGAGCAAATCCCTTTTTTTGTCCAAGTTCAATTAGAGGGATGACTTTTGCTTCATTCATCAAAGTCGCGATATCAGCAGAGTGAGATCCATCAAGAGTATTTGCATCCACCAAGATACGATTTAAAGTGCGCAAGTCGCTGATCGATCTGATTTCCATATGAGTGGAATCGACCACCAGAGTTTCATTATTCAAGAGGGATTGTAGGAAGTTGGGTTCAGGTTGTGCGATAACAAGAAATTGTGCCAGATCGTTACTTGTGTAAATTCTCAAAATATAAGGGCAATTTTTGAAGTGACCCTTGTTGTCAATATTGACAAAGCTTGGATATTCTGCTGACAATACTGCTGAGAGGTTATTTTTGATGAAGTCAGGATCGGACCAATTTTGTTTTTGCGGAGTCAGATGATTGACTTGAGCATAAGCTAAAGCAATTGCAACGTCGGCGATGCCTTCAGCAGCCATTTTTCTTTCATTGGTGTTTTTATTATAGACATGGATAGAAAATAAAGTGAGACCAAAGATCAGGCAGGTAAACAAGAATAAACAGCTAACTATTAAAGACTTCCAATTGCGCGATTTCATTTCTATTTTCTGTGTTTCTACAACGAAATCGTTTTTCTGAACAACTTCTGAAGGGGTTTCAACTGTTTCTGTTGTATCTGGAATAGGCTCGACATTATCTTGAACTGTTTCAACTGGTGGATTTTCTATTTCCAATGGTTCATGAAGGGGAATGATTTCTTCTTTTTCTTCAAAATTATTGACCTGTTCAAATAGTTCTTCAATTTCTTTCAGCGAAATTTCCTCTTTGATTTCGAGTACAATTTCCTGTTTTCCGATTTTTAAAATGTCGCCATTAGCTAATTTTTTTCTGCCAAAGGGCATTTCATTGATCGTAATAAAAGGGTCGTTAGGAATGTTGAGAGCTATGTAACAGCCGTCTCGATTGACAATTTTTACAAAAATATCATCTGAAGGGTTACCTGCAATGGGAAAATCGGTATGAGATTTTAAACCGGTGCCGAGAGTAATGAGAGTTTTAGTAAAAGAATATGTATATGAGTTTTTTGAATTTGAATTAAAAATAAAAGTTATCATAAATCGTCGCGTATTTTCTCCTATATACCACAAACAAAAGAAATCTGAAATCTGAAATATGAAATCTGAAAGATAGCCATGCCGAAGGTGATCCTGTTATCCTGTTAAAAAACCCAATTCTTTCATCATTTTATATATACAAATAAATTTAAAACGGGTAAAATATAAGATTCGTCTTTGAGAAAAATAGGATAATTGTCATCATGTTAGGCTTGAATTTTGTATTGTATAAGGAGTGCTCGTGAAATCTCTATTGAAATTGCTGAGGCCTGCGCCGCACATTCCAGAAATCACCGATGAAAACGTTGTTAAAGAGGAATATAAGTACTGGCGCTATCGCACGCTTTACTCCATGTTTGTGGGGTATGCTCTCTATTATTTCACTCGAAAAAGCTTCACTTTCGCGATGCCGGGATTGATTGAAGATCTCCATTTTGACAAAGGGCAACTGGGTTTCTTAGCAAGCGTTCTCTCCATTACTTATGGAATTAGCAAATTTGCTAGTGGCGTCCTTTCAGATCAATCTAACCCACGCTATTTTATGGCGATTGGGTTGATGCTCACAGGGGTGTTTAACATCTTATTTGGGCTTTCTTCCTCTCTTTTTATGTTTGCTGTGTTTTGGGGATTAAATGGATGGTTCCAAGGGTTTGGATGGCCACCCTGCGCACGCTTTCTGACGCACTGGTATTCACATTCTGAGCGAGGCTCATGGTGGGCCACGTGGAACGTTTCACATAACGTCGGATCTTTTGTGATTCCTTGGATTGTAGGTTTCTGTTTGTATTACTTTGGAAGCTGGCGTTATGCGATGTATGTTCCTGGAGTGTTATGCATTTTGGGTGGATTCTTCCTCATTAATCGGTTGAGGGATACTCCACAGTCGTTAGGGTTGCCTCCGATTGAGAAGTTTCGCAATGATTACGGTTCATCTTCAAAGAAAGAGGTAGGCGAAGAGAAAGAGCTATCGACGGGCGAATTGCTTCGAGGAGTGCTCCAGAATAAGTTTATCTGGATGCTGGCGATCTCTTACTTTTTTGTGTACATCGTGCGGACAGGTATAAACGATTGGACAGCGCTGTTCTTGTTGGAGACAAAAGGGTATAGTCGTTTAGGCGCAAATGGGTGCGTATCATTGTTTGAAGTGGGTGGATTTTTTGGCAGTTTGTTTGCCGGGTGGTCATCAGATAAGCTCTTTGGAGCACGTAGAGGCCCTGTTAATGTGATTTTTGCTATTGGGATGTTAATTTCTATTGTTGCCTTCTGGTATGTGCCTCAGGGTTTTCCGTTCATAGATTCTGTGGCGATGTTCATGGTAGGATTTTGCATATTTGGTCCTCAGATGTTGATTGGGGTTGCAGCAGCAGAGCTTTCGCATAAAAAGGCGGCGGCGACAGCCACCGGTTTTGCCGGCTGGTTTGCGTATATGGGCGCAGCGATGGCTGGGTATCCTTTAGGTTCTATTACGGACAGTTTGGGATGGGATGGCTTTTTCTGGTCCTTGGCAATCTGTTCGCTAGTCTCTGTTGTTCTTCTTGTTCCCTTATGGAATGTTTCAGACAAAGAGAAGCAAGCCAAAGCAGTTAAATACGCGTAAGAAAAATCTGAAATCTGAAATATGAAATCTGAAAAATAGTAGCTAAGCTAACTATATAGTGATATTGTGTTGGTAAGAAAACCTTAATTTTTTTTCAGATTTCATAATTCAGATTTCAGATTTCAAAGATATGTATTGGCAAGAAAAACCTTAATTTTTTTTCAGATTTCATAATTCAGATTTCAGATTTCAAAAATATGTGGATACCGTTACACGTTCATTCTCAATACTCCATTCTTGATGCGGCAGCATCGATCTATGATATCGCTGAGCGAGCAGCGGCCTATGGGATGCCTGCTGTTGCGTTGACAGATCATGGCAACATGTATGGTGCCATCGATTTCTATAAAGCCTGTAAAGACGTTAAAGTGAAGCCAATTCTTGGCTGCGAATTTTATGTGGCTCCAGAGTCGCGTTTCGACAGAAAAAAAGATCCTAATGGCCGCACGAACTACCACATGGGTTTGTTGGCAAAGAATAATGTCGGTTATCACAATCTTTGTAAGCTCTCTTCCATGGGATATTTGGAAGGGTTTTATTACCATCCACGCATAGATGTAGAAGCGATTAAGCAGCATTCTGAAGGCTTGATCTGCCTTTCTGGTTGCATGAGCAGCCGTATTTCTCATGAAGCATTACATGGCACTCCAGAAAGTTTGATGGAGCAAATCCGCTGGTATCACGATCTGTTTGGAGAAGACTTTTATATCGAATTACAGCGCCATGAGATGAGTGCAGCTGATATTGAGGCTGACGGCATGCATCAAGAGTCGTGGCTGTTTCAAGAGTATCAAAGCTATATTGAAAAGCAGCGCAAGATCAATGCAGCACTGATTGAAGTGGCAAGAAAAACAAATATAAAAGTTGTAGCAACAAACGACAGTCACTACATGGATCGCGCCGATTGGCGTGCGCATGAAATTTTGTTGAATATCCAGTCCGGAGAGCCCTGTGAGATATGGGAGAAGGATTCTCAAGGCAATCTCAAATTCCGCGTGCCAAATCCAAAGCGTCGCACATACAGTTCTCATGAATGCTATTTCAAATCTCCGCAACAGATGCAAGAGCTATTTGCAGATATCCCTGAAGCCATCTCTAATACTTTGGAAGTTGCTGAAAAGTGTCAGGTTGAAATTGATTTTAAATCGAAACACTATCCCATTTATTTGCCTCCGGATCTTTCCAATAAATCTTACACAAAACAAGAACAGGTAAAATCTGTCGAAGCCTTTCTCTGGAAGCTGTGTGAAGAGGGAATACCAAAAAGATATACACAGGAACGCTTAGATAAGATCAAAGAAATTTATCCAGGCCGTGATCCTATGGAAGTTGTTCGGGAACGCTTAAGCTATGAGATGAGCGTCATCGTGCCAAAAGGGATGTGCGATTATCTGTTGATTGTTTGGGATTTTATCGACTGGGCAAAGAAAAATGGCATTCCCATGGGCCCTGGAAGGGGTTCTGGAGCCGGTTCTATTGTTCTCTATTTGATTGGCGTTACCGATATCGAGCCAATGCGCTTCCATCTATTTTTTGAGCGCTTCATTAATCCTGAACGTATTTCTTATCCCGATATCGATGTTGACATCTGCATGGATCAGCGCGCCAAAGTGATCAATTATACGCTCCACAAGTATGGCAAAGAGAATATCGCGCAGATCATCACCTTCGGTACGATGAAAGCAAAAATGACAATCAAAGACGTTGGACGTGTTTTGAGCGTACCTTTAACTAAAGTAAATGCCATTGCAAAACTTGTTCCGGATGATCTCAATATCACCTTAGAAGGTGCCCTAGAGAAAGATCATGACCTTAGAACAATGTATGAGCAGGATGATGATGCGCGGCGCATCCTGGATTTAGGCAAAAAATTAGAAGGATCGATCAGAAATACAGGTATTCATGCTGCTGGAATTATTATCAGCGGCGATCCATTAGTGAATTATATTCCTCTTTGCAATGCTAAAGATTCTGACATGCCTGTCACGCAGTACTCAATGAAGCCTGTTGAGCTCGTAGGCATGCTGAAAGTGGACTTTTTGGGATTAAAGACGTTGACAGCGATACAGATCTGCATCGATGCGATCAAAGCACGCAATGGAGTCGTTATCGATTGGATCAATCTGCCTTTATCAGACCAGCCGACGTTCAATCTGTTGAATCAAGGAAAAACATTAGGAACGTTCCAATTAGAATCTGCCGGTATGCAAGATCTGGCTCGACAATTACACCTCGATAAGTTTGAAGAGATCATTGCGGTGGGAGCTCTTTATCGACCAGGTCCGATGGATATGATCCCATCATTCATCAACCGCAAGCATGGACGTGAGCCGATCGAATATGATCATCCGTGGATGGAAGACATTCTGGCAGAGACGTACGGTATCATGGTGTATCAAGAGCAAGTGATGCAGATCGCAAGTAAGCTGGCGCGGTTTTCTTTGGGAGAAGGTGATGTGTTACGTCGTGCCATGGGTAAAAAGGACATGGAGCAGATGGCGAAGCAGAGAGAAAAGTTTCGCTTAGGGGCATTGGAGAACGGCATTGATGAAAGAACTTCGATGCAGGTTTTCGATAAGATGGAAAAATTTGCGGCATATGGATTTAACAAATCGCATGCTGCAGCTTATGGATACCTTTCCTATGTGACAGCATACCTTAAAGCCAATTATCCGAAGGAATGGATGGCAGCACTGATGACATGTGATTTGGCGGATTTGACGAAAGTTGCCAAGTTCATTCGCGAATGCCAGACGATGGGAATTGATATTTTGCCTCCCGATGTAAATGAGGCTGGAGAAACCTTCACAGCAACTCCACAAGGCATTCGCTTTGCGATGACAGGAATTAAGGGGATTGGATCTGGTGTGGTTGAAGCAATTGTTCAGGAAAGACAAAAAGGTGGTCCGTTTAAAAGCTTGTATCAATTTTTGAAACGCATTGACACAAGTAAAGTAGGGAAAAAGGTTATTGAGCATCTGATTGAGGCGGGCTGTTTTGATTTTACAACCTGGTCGCGCGATGCCCTTAGGCAGGTCCTTGAGCCGATGTATGAGACGATTTCTCAGGAGCAAAAAGAGGCCTCTAGAGGGATCATGGACATGTTTGCAATGATCGGAGATACAGCGGAAGCACGCTTTAGCAAGCCTCCAGAAGTGATTCATAAGCGTTCTAAAAGTGAAACGCTGTTGAAGGAGAAAGAACTGTTAGGATTCTTCCTAACAGGGCATCCGATGGATGAGTATCACGACATCCTTCAGAGGTTATCCTGTACATCATTAGGGCAAGTAGAAGAGATGGATCACGATGCTGTTTTACGGGCGGCATTAATTGTAGAAACCGTCCAGGTTAGGGTGTCAGCTAAGACTCAGAAGAAGTTTGCGATTTTAGTTGTCAGTGATGGGATCGAGCGATTTGAGTTGCCGATTTGGGCGGAGTTGTATGAGGAGAAAGCACATCTTTTGAATGAGAACCAACTGCTTTATGCTGTGTTGCAAGTGGATAAGAAAGAGGAAACAACGCGGTTGTCATGTCGATGGATCGATGATTTGACGAAAGCGGATAAGACGATGATTGACGCGTGTGATTGTGCGTACGATAGAGCTAAGATGCATTCGGCAAAATTTGCAAAAAATAAAAATGCGGCAGCGAAGGAAGGAAAAGTGCAAAAGAAAGAAACGACGTCAGAAACGGTAAAGCAGTATTCTATAGCAGTAGATATCAATCATATGCGTTTGAGCACTATCTTGAAGCTGAAAGAGCTGTTCACACAGCATCGTGGGGATACTCCGGTGCAGATCGATTTTCACGATATGCATCACATTTGCGCGACAATGCAAATTGATAAACGTTGGGGCATTACCGTTAATGAGCAGTTTATAACTGCCTTAAAAGCCCTCCCAAGTGTGCTGAAGGTAGATTCTTAAAACAGGCTGAATTAGAAATCTATCGTGAACGTGCCCGTGCCCGTGGAAAAGGGGTCAGACGTGGAATCATGGAATTCTAATCTAAGTATGAGACAAGAAAAATTCTTAGAATTCCATGATTCCACGTCTGACCCCTTTTCTAAACTCATCGCACAACATTCACGAATTGTTTTGTTCTGCGTTTTGCTTTGGTTTGACGACGCGTTTGTTGTCAGGAACGACTGGCGGAGGATCTATGCTCTCAAGCAATAGTTTTACCTGTTGTGCCTTCAACTCTGTTAAACGCCTCTCAGCTGCAGGAAGACGCTCTTCCACATCCCTTTCTTTATTGCGATATTTGTAGTACAAATTTAGTGATAAGATAGTGATAGCAGTTGTGCCAAGAAAAGTGATGCCCAAAGGTAATAAAAATGATGCACGATAGGACCAATTATAAACGCTTATGGGCAGATCATAATAGGTGTATGTTTTCTTTCTATAGTATGCGTCTAGAGCACATGTCGCCACAAAGATGACTCTTTTCACAATATTATTTTTAAAGCATCGACAACAACAAGTATCTAGAGAATACACTAACACATATGCAGGTAAAGCTTGGTATCCCACGACTGCTGCAACCGGTGAAATCACAAGACAACAGAGAAATGCACCACTGAGCATGGCAAAACCCAGACTGAATTGCGACAAACATTTAAAGGCTACGTTCGCAATTTTGTAGGCCTTTTTATAGAACTTCAAATCGCTGACAAGTTTTTCTTGAATGGGCAATTCGATATTTGCTTTTTTTAATGCCTCAAATTTTTCTTTTCTTGTGCCGCTTGTGACTAATTCTGAAACCTCTTTTCTCCCACTTGCTATAGCAAGTTGAGGAAAATCTGTGACGCTTAAGTAGCTCGTTATCTCAGTTGCTATTCTTGGTAGATGCTGGCGTGTTTCATGATCACATCTGTTTTGAATTGCTATGGAAGGGTTAGAAGGAGCAGTAGTAAATGCTCGTAAAAAATCGATTTTGGCATGCGGATTTTGGCCGCGATAGGTTGAAGATGCAGTAACTGCAGTTATGGTAGGAGGAATAGCAGAATTTGTTGCGTGCGGAATCATGAATGTTCCTCAATTAATAAGATAAAAAGCATAACAAAAATTGTAATTTAATTCTAATTAATTATTGATTAAATAAATTTTTATTATCACAAAAGCATTATACAGTAGAAGACTGGAGACCAAGGAGACCAAGGAGACGATGGAGACAATGGGGACATAAAATATTGTCATTTGTCCCCATTGTCTCCATCGTCTCCTTGGTCTCCCCGTCTTCTACTATCTACTGTTTACTTTTACGACGTGATAAGCTAACCTTTTTCCTTCTCGATCAGGAGGTCATAATGCATTATAATAAATTTTTGATGATATTTATTTCTTTGATGGGTTTCATGGTGTCCGCGCTTCATGCGGAGTACGTCTTTAAAAACGGTTGGTTTGTAGATGCCGATGAAGTGGTGACATTATCCTTGGAAGAGCATTTCAAGCTGGGTGTGGAGGCGATGAAAAGCAAAGACTGGCTAACCGCTTCGAAGCAATTGCGCATTGTCTCTGTGAACTTTCCTGATACTCCACAAGGACAAGAATCCTCATATCTTCTAGGCATTGCTTATTACAAACTCGATGATTTGGAATCGGCTAACGAACTATTTTCACGCTATTTAAAAAGCAGCAACAATTTGCAGCATTTTGAAGATGCCATTCATTACAAGTATCACATTGCCGATCTGTTCAAGAATGGATCTAAAAGGCACTTTTTTGGGACAAAACATCTTCCCAAGCTAGCCTCAGGGCGTGGGCTTGCAGGAGAGATCTTTGAAGAGATCGTAGCAACAGTTCCTTGCCACCCTTTGGCAGCCCTAGCGTTAAAATCAAAGGCTGAAATGTTGCGCGAAGATGGCATATATAGCAATAGTATTGAAGTGTACCAACAGCTGATTCGTCGCTTTCCGAAACATGAGTTTGCTCCACAAAGCTATGTAGCGATCTCAGAAGTGTATATAGACCGCAGCTTGTATGAAGAACAAAATCCTGACTTGCTTGATTTTGCGGAAATTAATCTAAAGCGTTTCCAACAAGATTTTCCTCGCGATGAAAAGGTGGCAGTTTTGGAGAAAAATTTGCTTCAGTTGAAAGAGATTTATGCCAATGCTTTGTATGAAACTGGCCAATTTTATGAGCGCACAAAGCATCCACAAGCCTCTTTGATCTATTATCAAAATGCGGTAAAAAAATTTCCTGAAACCGAAGTATCTCATAGATGTCAAAAACGGCTTGTCGAGCTAACAGGGACGCCATATACTCCAAAGAATGAGCCAGAAAAGCTTGGGAATGATCAAGCGTGAAGAAAATCGTCGCTGTAATTTTTTTGCTGCTTGCCGTCACCTCATGTGGATATCGTTGGGGAGAGGGTGGCACTTTAACTTCTGTTCATACGATTTCTGTTCCCTTTGTTGACGGAGATTGGGACGGGCAATTGACGTCAGCCATTATTCGCCAGTTAGGAGTTCGCAGTCGCTATCAGTATCGGTCTGAGGGTGGTTCTGCCATTTTGAAGGTCGCGATTATTGATGCTTGGGATGACAATATTGGTTTCAGATATGACCGCACAAAGAAAGGGAAATTTAAGTCGCGCATTATTCCTGATGAAACGCGTTTTGGAGAGCTTGTAGAGGTTGTTTTGATTGAAGCGTGTTCGGGTACTGCATTATTGGGCCCTGTGAGGATATCTGCTGAAGTAGATTTTGATCATGATTACTATTCGAGTCGCAATGCCATTAATGTGTTTTCGTTGGGTCAGTTGACAGACTATGATGAGGCGCATGATGCGGCTGAGAGGCCATTGAATGAAAGATTGGCTAAAAAGATTGTGGATTATCTAAATGCGAATTGGTAAGAAAAGTTATTCTTGTTCTCCTGAGGGATTAAAGTTGATGCTAGCCTATGTGCAACAGGAGATTTTGGCAGCAAAACTGGATATGAAGAAAACGATGCATATTGAAATTGCTGTTGAGGAGGCATTGACGAATAGCATACGTCACTCTGGATTGAGTGTGGATGATAAAATTTCAGTTAAATGTGAATTACTTGAGAGCGGTTTCTGTGTGATGATTTCTGATCGAGGCAAGCCATTTAACCCTTTAGACAATAATGTGAAGGGGATTGGTATTGCTTTGATGTTGCGGTTGATGGATGCTGTTCACTACCAGAGAAAAGATGAGATGAATGTGTTGACTTTGATAAAGAACCGATGACAGTTTGTTTATCAAACAACAACCTTCCGATCCCTACAAACCATTATTTATCGTGAACGAGCCCGTTCCCGTGCTCGGATTTCCTATTCAAGACACAGCTTACAAAGCTTTCGAACTTAATTAGCGATTACCTTTTCGTGAACGTGAACGTGCCCGTTCCCGTGCCCGGATTTTTAATTTGGGTATGACATTTTCTATGCTTGGAACAAATTAAGGATTTAATCCGGGCACGGGAACGGGCACGTTCACGTTCACGATGGATAAAAGCTTTTGGGGTTCGGAATCTTGCTCAGAATACGCTTTGAAAAGGAAATCCGGGCACGGGC
>Ga0206902_10116_pt2 | contig 21339 bp, 11 predicted proteins | sample Alteio_BWOrgHeat_44_FD_153242 | JGI IMG/M metagenome (GOLD analysis project Ga0206902, IMG submission 153242) | Enriched cells from forest soil in Barre Woods Harvard Forest LTER site, Petersham, Massachusetts, United States -... | ecosystem: Environmental > Terrestrial > Soil > Temperate forest >... | reverse complement strand
AAACCGCAGACGCCTACTAGCCCTCGTCAACGCCCTGAAAGGACAACCTTCTATCTTTAAACCTGATCTACAAGAAGCGCCTCTTGAATGGGTCGGCGGTACCATTCCAGGCGTTCACGAACACCTCATAACCCTCGAAGACGCTTCAAACGAACAAGTCCCTTCCAAACTTAAAACCACTGACGCCCTTGGCCTTGATGAAGAAACCTTCCGTCCTATGATCATCGATGGCTCTACCCAATATATCTCCATCGAACTTCCTTCCCGTAATAATCCATTTTATAAACAAATTCTTGACCTTGTTAAATCCGAAGGTTTCATCCTTGAGCCTGCTAATCGTAAATGGTGGATCCGAGATCGCCATAAAACCCTTAATTTCCTTGCCTGTCATTGGAAAGATTTAAAAAAAAGCTACAATGCTCAGTTCACAAAAAATTTCCTTAAACGTACTGCCTCTTTACGCTTTGTCAAAATTAAATGTAAAGCCACTGAAGGTAATGCCGATTTCACAATCAGCTTAAAATTAGAAACCTTTGGCGCCGATGATAATAATCTCCGCCAAAACCTCGCCCGCGGTCAATACTATCTCCAATCCCCCAAAGGCTTTGTTCTCCTTCAACCTAAAGTTATCGAACAATTAACAAAAGCTCAGCGCTCCTTAAGCGGTGAACCTGATCGCTTTCTCGCTCCCTCCTATTACCAAAAATTGATCCCTCCACAATTAATTGATGCAGAAAACCTTCTTGAGGGCATTGTTGAAAATATCAATGCCCCCGAAAGCTGGAAAAAGAAAAGCCGCTGCCTCAAAGACCTTTCTCGCCTTCAACCGGCTCCTATTTTACCTGAACTCGATCAAAGGCTCAGAGGTTACCAAAAAATCGGTACCGCATGGTTGTGGAATATATACAAAAATGACCTCGGTGGTATCCTCGCAGATGAAATGGGTCTAGGTAAAACCGTTCAAGCCCTCGCCTTTCTCCAATGCGTAATTGATGAAAGTAGCGCCCGCATCCTCTCATCCAAAAATGTTGCTCCTTCAGGAGCGTACAATGGGCATGTGACAAAGTCGAATCCCAAAGTTCGAGAGCATGATACGTCGAAAAATGGAGAGCATAAAGCTAAATGTCTCGTTGTTTGCCCAGCCTCCCTTGTCGAAAACTGGCGCAGAGAAGCTAACATTTTCACCCCCCACCTCAAAGTTTTCTGCCATCAAGGCTCTAATCGACTCAAAGACCCTGCTGACTTTGATCGTTACCACATTATTATTACTTCCTACTCCACTCTCACCCGCGACCAAAACCTTTTCAATCAAATCTTTTTTAGCGCCATCGTTGGTGACGAAGCTCAGCACATCAAAAATAAACAAACCCAAAATGCGCGCGCCCTCAAAAGCCTGAATGCCAAAGGTAAAATACTCCTTACAGGTACTCCTCTTGAAAATAGCATTAATGACTTGCGCTCACTTTTTGATTTCCTCATGTCAGGCTACTTGACTACACTCCCTTCAAGCCTTACCCTTGAAGAACGCAATTGGTATAATAGCCGACTTAAAGACCAAGCTTCTCCTTACATCCTTAGGCGTTCGAAAGCCGTTGTTGCTCCAGAACTTCCTGAAAAAATCGAACAAATTCTCTACTGCGAAATGGACGAAGTTCAAGCTGAAGAATATAAACGCCTTCAAGAACAAACACAAAAAGCTATTTTTGAAATGGAAATGGCCGGCAAAAGTGAAGGCCAAATCCGCCTGGCTGCCCTTAATCAACTCCTTCGCTTAAGACAAGTTTGCGCGGACCCCCGTATCCTCAATGAGTCCCTCTTAGCTGAAAATTCTACAAAATTTCGCGTCTTTAAAGAAGTCCTCCAAGAATCTATCGATAGTAATCATCGTATCCTCGTTTTCTCTCAGTTTGTATCCGTTCTCAAATTACTTAAAAAGGAATTAGATGAAATGGACGTTCCCTATTGTTACCTCGATGGCAAAACTAAGGATCGTCTTGAAGTTTGTGACAAATTTAATACAACCCCTTCGATTCCTGTTTTCCTCATTTCTTTGAAAGCCGGTGGCGTCGGCTTGAATTTAACAGGCGCTGATACGGTTATCCACTTTGACCCTTGGTGGAACCCAGCCGTCGAAGCCCAAGCGACTGACCGTGCCCACCGTATTGGCCAAACTAAAGTTGTTTCCAGCATCAAACTCATCGTCGTAGGCTCCGTTGAAGAAAAAGTCCTCGAACTCCAGAACGCCAAAAGTGACCTTCTTAAAGACCTCCTTGAAGCCAGCGAAGCTGCTAACGCCAAAATCAGCATCAAGGAAATTAAAGATCTAATTGGGGTAACAAAGAAGTAAACCATCCTGATTGGATGTATTTTCTTTGTAGGTGTACCAGTTTATTTTATCATCTAAATGTACCCTTTTAGTTTACTTTTATATATTTTTTTAACTTGTGAGATTTATTTACATCCATATATAATTACCAACCAAAAACTCATGAATCCTTACATCAAAAAATTTCTTCAAAGCGACCCAGAAAACCTAGTTAACCACGTCTGTAAAACAGTTCCTAAAAGCGCCCTTACACTTCCAGGACCTGACTTCATAGACCGCACCCTTATCTACTCAGACCGCTCTATTCGCGTCCTTAATAACCTCGCGCACATCTACAATCACGGTCGCTTAGCCAATACCGGCTACCTTTCGATCCTCCCAGTCGACCAAGGCATTGAACACTCTGCAGGCGCTAGCTTTGCTCCAAACCCCGACTACTTTGACCCCGAAAATATTGTCCGCCTTGCCATTGAGGGCGGCTGCAATGCCGTCGCTTCTACACTGGGCGTCCTAGGACTCGTTGCTCGTAAATATGCTCATAAAATTCCCTTCATTGTAAAACTCAATCACAATGAACTCCTTTCTTATCCAAATAAATTTGATCAAATTTACTTTGGTCACGTTCAACAAGCCGTCGACATGGGCGCTGCCGCAATCGGAGCCACTATTTACTTCGGTTCTCCTGAATCTCTAAGGCAAATTCAAGAAACAGCTATTGTTTTTCAACATGCCCATGAACAAGGTCTTGCCACCGTTCTCTGGTGCTACCTTCGTAATAAAGATTTTAAAAAGGATAAAGACTATCATTTAAGCGCGGATCTAACAGGTCAAGCCAATCACCTCGGCGTCACCATTGAAGCCGATATTATTAAACAAAAAATGCCAGAAAATAACGGCGGTTATACTGCTCTTAATTTTGGTAAAACAAGTCCGCTTGTTTACGAAAAATTGACTTCCAATAACCCCATCGATCTTTGTCGCTACCAAGTCATTAATTGCTATATGGGGAAAATCGGTCTTATCAATTCAGGTGGCGCCTCTGGAGAAAATGATTTTATAGAAGCCGTTCGTACAGCCATTATCAATAAACGCGCTGGTGGCTCTGGTCTTATTTCTGGTCGAAAAACTTTTCAACGCCCCATGAAAGAAGGTATTGAAATTTTCCACGCGATCCAGGACGTTTACCTCGATCCTACTATCACCGTCGCTTAAAGAGGTTAATATTAGTTATTATACATTATTATTATGTTAGCCACCGTCACTTCAGGCGCCCTTCAAGGGATCGATGCCGTTCCTGTTCAAATTGAAGTTAATTCTGGCGAAACAGGTGAGTTACGTTTCGTTTTAGTCGGCCTTCCCGATGCTGCTGTCAAAGAATCGCAAGACCGTGTTCTCTCTGCTCTTTCCAATTCTGGTTTCAAAATCCCACAAACCCGTACTACTATTAATTTAGCTCCAGGCGATATTCGCAAAGAAGGTCCTCTTTATGATCTACCTATTGCTATTGGTATCCTCGCTTCCACTCGGCAAATTGCTCCTGAAGCTACTGAAGACTATATCATCGCAGGTGAACTCAGTCTTTCTGGAAAAACGAGCCCTATTAAAGGCGCCATCGCCCTTGCCCTCCTCGCTAAAAAACAAAAGAAAAAAGGTATTCTTCTTCCCCCTCACTCTGCAGACGAAGCCTCCCTTGTCCAGGACATACCCGTTTACCCTATTCCATCACTGGATCACGCTGTCCGTTTTCTTTCCAATCGGCTTGCTATTCCTGCCCTCCCTTCTACTGCAAGTCCTTTCGCTCAGCCGCCTCCTGATAACTTAAAAGTCGATTTCTCCGAAGTTAAAGGTCAATACGCTTTACGCCGTGCCGTAGAAGTCAGTGTTGCTGGTGGCCACAATCTCCTTATGATCGGTCCTCCCGGCTCTGGCAAATCCATGATCGCCCAGCGTATCGCCACTATCATGCCTCCTCCTACTTTAACTGAGTTCTTGGAAATTTTAGCAATCCACTCCGCAGCTGGCATTACCCTCTCTCAAGAAAACCGTCATTTCCAGCGTCCTTTCCGCTCTCCTCATCACACTATTAGCGATGTTGGCCTCCTCGGCGGTGGCAGCATTCCAGGCCCCGGCGAAGTGTCCCTTGCCCACAACGGCGTCCTTTTCATGGATGAACTCCCTGAATTTAAACGCTCTGCTCTTGAAGTTCTCCGCCAACCACTTGAAGACGCTTTTGTCACCATCTCCCGCAGCGCTGGCAAAATCACGCTGCCTGCTTCCATCATGCTCGTTGCTGCCATGAACCCTTGCCCTTGCGGCTATTTAGGTGACTCTAACCACGAATGTCGTTGCACCCCCCATCAAATTCAACGTTACCGCAGCCGCTTAAGCGGCCCTCTCCTCGACCGCATTGATATTCATATCGATGCTCCAGCCCTTACCATCAATGAATTGCGCTCTTCAACCACTACTGAAGCTTCTACTTCTATTCGTGAACGCATTATCGCTGCTAGAAAATTCCAGTTTGATAGAGCTCAAATTCATAATGCCCGCATGTCTCATAAACAAATCCGCGCTCACTGTACCATTTCCAAATCTCAAGCCGATCTCCTGCAACAAGCCATGGAACAACTTTCCCTTTCTGCCCGCGCATACGACCGCATCCTTAAAGTCGCCCGCACAATTGCTGACCTCGATCAATCTTCATCAATCCTAGATAACCATCTGATGGAAGCTATCCAATACCGAACCCTCGATAGAAAGCTGTTTTATTAACAATGTCACTTGATATTTCCAGTAACTTTCAAGCTAATCATTCAAAAAGTATACAAAAAATCGGCATCCTTGGCGGTTCCTTTGATCCTATACACATCGCTCACCTCCAAATCGCTCACCAAGCTTTCCTCCAAATGCATTTAGATAAAGTCCTCTTCATGCCAACCTCCCTTTCACCTTTTAAACCTGCCCCTCCACACGTCTCAGACGCTCATCGCTTGCAAATGCTCCACCTTGCAACACAAAACACTCCCCATTTTGAAGTGAATGACCTCGCTATCTCCCGCAAAGGCATTAGCTACTGCATCGACACTGTTCATGAACTCCTGCCTATTTATCCTTCTACTACAACTTCAGTAGACCCTTTGCAAAACCCGCTTGGGCTAGAGGAGTGCAAGGAGTCACGGAACGCAAAGCCTGAGCGTACACAGGTACGTGATGGCTTGAGTACCCGAACGACACCGCAATCCTCAGTCCAAAGGGGTTTTGTAAGAAGTCTAATCTACTGGATCATTGGCTCTGATCTCCTCCCTACCCTTCACCTCTGGAAAAATTTCGATGAACTCATCACCCTTATCCAATTTATTGTTGTGGTTCGGCCTGATTACCCTTACACTACTTCCAATCCACAACTCAGTTTAAAATTACACCCTATTCAATCAAAACCAATAGATATCAGCTCAACACAGATTAGAAAGTATTTTAAAGCCCACGATTACCGTGCCGCTGAAGATTGCTTACCAACGAATGTCTATCATTACATTAAGGAACACCATCTCTATCATGCATAATAAAAGATTAAAAGAAACATTAGCCATTGTTAAAAAGTGTTGTAAAGCTCTCGACGAAAAAAAAGCTATCAATATTAAAGTCCTTAAACTTCCTGGCGAAGCTCCCATTACAGACTATTTTTTAATTGCTACGGCTACATCAGAGCCCCACATCAGAGCTCTTAAAAATGAACTCGAAAAACAAATCGATAAAGTCATGACAGGCGTTAAATTTGGTTATGAACCAAAAAGCGGGTGGGCTGTCATCGACGGCGTTGATTTCGTGATTCACATTTTTATCGAAGAAAAACGCAATCTTTACAATCTCGAAAGCCTCTGGAAAGATGCAGAAAAAGTTAAGCTTGACTAAAACGTTCTGAATTAAAGACAACAAAGCTTGCTTGGTTCCCAAAAATAAACTAAAAAGGTACGTTTATTATTTATATGAAAAAATTAAGCGCGTATCTGTTTTGCTGTCTTCTATTTACCTTTAGTTTCCAATTAGCCAAAGCCGAAATTTGCCGTTTAACTTTAAAAGACGCCATCAACGCTGTTGAGGGAGAAAATTTACAAGTCCTCTTAAATAGAGAAAAAGTTGAAGAAGCGTTACAATCTCTTTATTACGTACGAGGCAATTTATTACCCAACGTTTCTTTGATAGCTAATCAACAACGGACAAAAGGAGCTGTTCCCATAAACTCTGGCGGCCAAAGTGACATTTTCTTTGCAACAAACATCGTCAATTCTGCAAATATTCAAATCAAAGGCCATTACTCCGTAGTCGATTTACGAAAGATTGCCAACTACCAATTAGCGAAAATGGGTTATGAAATATCCATTCTCGCTTACGAAGCCTTAAAACAAGAAGTTATGGCCGAAGTTGTAAAAGCCTATTTCTTCCATCAAAGAAATATAAAACGCATGCGCGCCATCGAATCCAATATTAACCGTGACCAAACTCTCTTAGAAATGACAAAATATCAACTCCAAGCAGGAACAGCCTCTCCGATCGATGTAACTCGCTCTCAGGTCCGACTCTCTTCTGATTTTAAAGAAAAAGTTCAACAAGAAACAGTTCTGCTTCAAAGTGAAATGAGCCTTAAACAATTACTAGATCTCGATCTCAATCTAAAACTACAATTAGAAAGAGATCCTAATGAAGCTTCTCCCCAAAATTATGAACCTTCCATATCTTTCGCTTTTAATAATCGCTATGACTTAAGCCAAGCCGAATGTCAGTTAGAAAAGAATCTCTTTGATTGCAAATCATCCAACTGGGACTACTTTCCTAAGTTGGAAGCCGGCGGCAACATTGGCAGAACTTCTGCCACCGCATTCGATAACAAAAGCAAAGAAACATGGACCATAGGACTCGGCCTCTCCATGCCCATTTTTGATGGATTTAAAATTCACTCAAACTACCTGAAAGCAAAAGCGTCCGTAAGAGCACAGCAATACGCTGTCAAAGAACTCAAAAATGAAATCATGGCTAACATGATGGTTAATCAACAGGAGCTAGCATCCGCTTATAAACAAATACACATTACTCAAGAACAAGTCCAATTAGGGGAAAGAGAACTCGAGTTTGCTAAAATACGCTTCGAATCTGGCGCCGCCGATAACCTCGAAGTCATTAAAGCACAAGCTGACCTCACCTCCTTTCAGGATGCGCTCGTTGACGCCGAATACAACTATGACCTAAGCCGTCTAAACTGGGCACACATTCATGGCTGCATCCAACTTTTACTCCAAAACCCTTGAATAACTAGAGTAATTAATGGCATAATCTAATTCAAAAGTGCGCAGGCCCCGGCATAGTTTTAGAAAAAACAGACTTTCTTCCAAACCCATTTTGGGCAAAGGAATAGAAGAAACTACTGAGGATTCGAGAAAGAAGTCTTACAAGATCAGTTGGTCTCCTCTTCTCAAAGAAACCCAAAAAAAGAAAAAGCGAGATTGGATCAACGCCCTTCTTTTAACATTAGCTGCTCATCTTTTGCTCATTTTTTTTTTACCAAAACTGTGGAAGCCCATTACCTTTTCTTCACTAGCAAAAGATTCTCCATTAGAATTGGAATATGCAATTAATAACCGCGATGACCGATACGTAGAAGTTAACCCAGAAGTTGCCGTAGAAGAACCTCCTCGGACGCCCTACTTTGCTAGTCGCTCTCAAGTTGCCGCTCAAGCCGACCCTCATCTTGTTAAAAAAGATAATGAACCTACACTGGATGGCGAAGAGCCCCTCTCTCAAAAAATAGTCGAAGCATCTATAGAAAAAATGCCAACCCCTTTAGAATCAACCACCCCTGATCAAAGTAGCTCACCCTCTGACAATGAGCTTTCAGAAACAACTTTGCCTCTGCCGAATATCTTTGAAGAAAAAGCCATTCCTCAAATCACAGAAGGCCTAATAGCTCAAAAAAAACCAGAACCTACTGAAAAATTAGTTGCTGCACACACCGTAGAAGTCAGTGATGTAAAGACTCGACCCAAGCCACGCCCACGGCCTCGTGTTGAACAACCAACTATTCCAGGCCCTTTACGCAAAACCTATGGAGGCGCTTCTCGCCTTGGTCAAACTGCCATCAGCGCCCGATTTTCAGAATATGGCGCATACCTAGACCGCTTATTTGAATCTATTTATTATCAATGGAAGCTTTTACTCACCAATTACAAATTTTTAGCAGAAGACTATAACACAGTTGTTGAAGTTCTCTTTACTTTAGATAAAGAAGGCCATATTAATAATATTAAAGTAGTACGGACCAATGCATCAGATCTAGCGACTTTCATTTGCAAAGACTCCATTTGTTCCTTAGCGCCTTTTGATACCTGGACGGACCAGATGGTGAAAACACTCGGAGAAGAACAAGAACTAGGAATCGTATTTCATTTTCGATGAAAACAAATAATAAAAAACTTAATAAAAAACCAGTTATAAAACCCGCTTTAGCGAAAGGAGTGAAAGGAGCTACGGAACGCACAGTCCCAGCGTATAAAGAAATACGTGAGGATTCGAGCGCCAGAACAGCGCCTGAGTCCTCCTCCAAAGCAGAATCTGACAAATCACTGCCACTTGGCAGAGGTGTCAAAATCATTGCAGAACACCCCTGCGGTTTAATTGCTCTCTATAAACCAAGCGGCGTCAAAAGTCATCCCAATAGAGAAGGTGTTGATGTCGCTTCCCTTGTCATCGCTCCTTATAACTTCCAGTTAGAATGCTATGAATTAGATAGCGGCCCAAAAGTATATTTGCTTAATCGTTTGGACTCTCCTACTTCTGGTGTTATTTTAGTGGCCACCAGTGAAACTGTTGCCAAAAAAGTAAAAGCTCTTTTTAAAAATAGGTTGGTTGAAAAACAGTATATAGCTGTCGTTAAAGGAAAATTCACCCAGAAAAAGGAAACGTGGGAAGATGTTCTAGAAAAAGTAGCCCAAAAACAACGTCTTAGAGCCGAAGAAATGGGTGATCTCACAGCACAGACAGATATAGAAGTCTTAACCACCAGTAACAAAGTTCCACAATTATCGCTCATAAAACTCACGCCTAAAACAGGTCGTACTCATCAACTGCGAAAACAAGCTGCTATGCGTGGACATCCCATTGCTGGTGATAAAATATACGGCGACTTTAAGCTCAATCGTTTACTGAAACTTAAAAAACGATTTTTTCTTCATGCAAACTCTATCAGGTTAACATTCAATTTGAATGGAACTTCGATCGAATTCAGCGCACAATCAGATGTCCCAACAGAATTCATGGCTTTGTTTTAGAAAAAAGACAACGCTTCTATACGTAATAGAATACCCAATACGCCATTAGACCTCTTGCGCACCCCCACTTTGGCAAGGGGTCTATTATCGTCTTAAGGCCGATAATATGTTTAAAAAAACAGTTTCAAAAAATTGACATTCTCCCCATATTTCACATAATCCTTTTTAGGGGTTTTCATACATAGCTATCGATCAGCCAGCATCTTACAAATAATTCAATATCATCATTCATGCCACAAAAACAAACAGTTCAGTCCATTCGCCTTAAAGGAGTCCGTCAAAATAATCTCAAAGGATTCGACATCGATATCCCCCTCGGCAAGTTAACTGTTGTTACAGGCCTTAGTGGTACTGGAAAGTCTTCCCTCGTTTTTGAAACCCTCCATGCAGAAGGCCAGCGCCGTTACGTGGAAACCTTTAGCCCTTACACTCGTCAATTCTTAGAAATAATGGATCGCCCCCAGGTTGATTCCATTGAAAATATCCGCCCCTCCATCGCTATTCAGCAAACAAATACTGTCAAAACTTCACGTTCCACTGTAGGCACAATGACAGAGCTATGCGATTACTTTAAAGTCTGGTTCTGCAACGTCAGCGAACTCTTTGACCCTGATACCGGTAAAAAAATTGAGCATGATTCCCCTCAAACTATTTGGAAAAAAACTACCGCGCTCTGGCCAGATGCCTCTCTCATAATTGCTTTTCAGATCGATAAGCCCACTTCTTTTGCCTGGGAAGAAATTCTCACCTCCCTTCAAAAACAAGGATATTCTAAAGCCATTCTCCACTCATCTCTTAAAAATCTGGATGACTTATCTTCTCTCGAACTCGCAAACGAATCTTCTCTTTTCATCGTTCAAGACCGTTTAACTATCACAAAAGAAAACCACTCTCGTTTTATTGAGTCCATTACAACGGCTCTCCACTTTGGAGAAGGTGCAGTTTTCCTCTTTTCGCCAAAAGACTTCTTGCAATTAGCCAATTTCTCCGAGCGCCTTCATTCAAAAACCTCCGGCAAGCGCTTTACACCTCCTACGCCAGCCAATTTTTCATTCAATTCTCCTATCGGCGCATGCCCCTCTTGCAAAGGCTTTGGCCGTATTGTAGAAATTGACTACAACCTCGTTATCCCCAACACTTCTCTTTCGATTGAACAAGGCGCCATCCGTCCCTTCCACGGTGAAGTTTTTCAAGAATGCCTTCATGATCTTTTAAAAGCCGCTAAAAAATTAAAGATTCGCACAAACATCCCCTGGTCAAAACTTTCTGAAACAGAAAAAAATCTTATCATTAACGGAGAACCAGACTTTAAGCACGATACCCGCACTCCTCCAAAAACCTGGTATGGCGTCAAAGGCTTCTTTGATTGGATGGATACCAAGCGCTACAAAATGCACGTCCGCGTCCTCCTTTCAAAATATCGCTCCTACACCACCTGTCCAGCTTGCAAAGGTACTCGTCTTAAACCCGAAACATTGAATTGGAAATGGAAAAACAAAACACTTCCTGGGCTATATGCCATGAGTATTCAAGATCTTCTTGAACTCATGAAAAAGTATCATAAAGCAACTAGCAATCTTGGTGCAGACCTCGCTGCTGTTTCTATTATCACTCGCCTCGAATACCTTCAACAAGTAGGTCTCGGGTACCTCACGCTCGACCGCACCTCCCGCACACTTTCTGGTGGTGAAGTCGAACGCGTCAATCTAACTACCTGCTTAGGCACCTCTCTTGTTGAAACTCTATTCATACTCGATGAACCCTCCGTTGGTCTTCATGCAAAAGACATTAATCGCTTAATTCAAGTTTTGAGACGCCTCACCTCCCTTGGCAATACAGTTGTGGTTGTAGAGCATGATGAGGCCATCATGCAAGCTGCTGATCAAATTATTGAAATCGGGCCCGAGCCTGGCAGCCGTGGTGGAAACATCGTTTTTCAAGGCTCTATTTCTAGAATCCTCAAAGAAAAAAATAGTAAAACAGGCGCTTACCTCTCAGGGGCTCTCGAAATTAATTCCCCAAAAAAACGCCGTTCATGCGTTGGAAAATCGCCTCCTCATACCATTGAGTTTAAGCACGCTTCTAAAAATAATTTAAAGAATGTTAATGCTAAAATTCCCCTGAACCGTTTCGTTTGTCTTGCAGGAGTTTCAGGTTCAGGAAAATCGACCTTGATGAACAACGTTATCTACCAAGGTCTATTAGCTGAACAAGGAAAATTATCTGAAGACCCTGCTGTTATTGAATCTATTAAATCCACTCTCAAACTTTCAGAAGTTGTCCTCGTCGATCAATCCCCCCTCACCAAAACTCCACGCTCTAATCCTATCCTCTATGTTGAAGCCTGGGATACCATTCGTCAATTATTTGCTCAAACAACTGAGGCTCTTTCCTCTGGCATGACAGCTTCTCATTTTTCATTCAATTCCGGTAGCGGCCGGTGTGACCACTGCCAAGGTCTTGGCTATGAGCAAGTCCCAATGCAATTTCTCTCCGATGTTTTCGTCACATGTCCCGTTTGCGAAGGTACCCGCTTTAAGCAAGAAGTCCTTTCCATAAAATGGAAAAATAAAACAATCGCTGACGTCCTAAAATTAGACGTGCGTCAAGCAAGGGAACTTTTCTGGGAACATCCTAAAATTATTCATAAATTGGATGCCCTCACTACCATAGGGCTCGATTATCTAACACTCGGCCAGCCCCTCAACACCCTCTCTGGCGGAGAATCCCAGCGCCTTAAACTTGTCAAATATTTCACCCGTTTAGATGCTTACCAAACACATACGCTTCTTCTTCTCGATGAACCCACTACAGGCCTTCACCGCGATGATGTGAAACGCCTCATTGCCGTTCTTCAAAAATTGGTTGAACAAGGCCATAGCCTAATTGTTATTGAACACCAAATGGACATTCTCAAATCTGCTGACTGGATTATTGAACTAGGGCCTGGGGCAGGCTCTCAAGGAGGCCAAATCATTGCAGAAGGAACCCCAGAAACGATTTCACTTCAGTCAACAGAAACAGCTCGCTTTCTTAAAGAAGCTCTAAAGCCTTCTGCTTCTAAGCTTAAAACGGAAACAGCAGCTGTTATTGATGATTCTATTCAACATTTAAACACAGTTACGCTAACAGGTGCTCGTGAGCACAACCTCAAAAATATCTCTATCTCCATTCCCCACAACAAAATCACCGTCCTTACAGGCATCTCTGGTTCAGGTAAATCCACACTTGCTTTTGATATCATTTTTGCAGAAGGCCAGCGTCGCTTCATGGAATCCATTTCATCCTATGCGCGTCAATTTATTGAGCAAATGCCTAGACCTAATATCGATCAACTTACAGGCATTCCTCCAACTGTTGCCATCGAACAAAGAGTCACTCGTGGAACCTTTAAGTCCACCGTCGCTACCATTACAGAAGTAGCTCAATATTTACGGCTTCTATACGCTCGGCTCGGCATTCAACATAGCCCTGTTACTGATAGCCCTGTTGTTCCTTTAAGCCCACATGCTCTTTTTAATAAACTCGAACAAACACTAGACTCTAAACAATATAAAACAACTGAACATCTTTACCTGTGCGCTCCTGTTATCCAAAGCCGTAAGGGTCACCACGAACCTATTGCCCATTGGGCTAGCAGTCACGGTTTTAACCTCCTGCGTATTGATGGAAAATTAGTTCCCGTTGAAAAATTCACTCGCCTCGATCGCTACAAAGAACACGATATCGAAATTGTTGTTACTGATTTCGGTAAAAATTCTAAAGCTCAGAAACTTACTGAACGCCGTACCCTCTTTGAAGACGCACTTAAGTTAGGCAATGGTTCCTGTTTTCTCCTCTCTCCTAATAACATTTCGATACTAAGACCGGTGCACAACTCGCTTGGGCGAGAGGAGTGCAAGGAGTCACGGAGCGCAAATGCCGAGCGTATTTTAATACGTGAGGCATTGAGCACCGGAACGACACCGCAATCCTCCGTCCAAGTAGAGTTGCGCACCGGTCTTCAGTGGTTTTCTACAAAACGCACAGACCCAGTAACGGGCGAAGCTTTCCCTGAACTTGATCCTAAACATTTTTCCTGGAATTCCTATAAAGGCTGGTGCCCTACCTGCAAAGGTCATGGTCGAATTTACAAATGGATGCAAGATTCTGATCAACCTCCCCCTCTCCATGCTGAACTCGATCCTGGTATCCCCTGTCCAGCTTGCCACGGTGGTCGCTTAAATCCTATTTCAAGCGCTGTTAAACTCCACCTTAAAAATGGATCTAATATTTCTCTGCCTGAGCTCTTGAAATTAACGGCACCGGCTCTTATCCAAACCTTAAAAACATTGAAGCTCGATAAACGTGGTCAAGAAATCGTCATAGACCTTATTCCACAAATTCATGAGCGTCTTGCGTTCATGGACAAAGTGGGCCTTGGTTACCTCTCCCTTGATCGTTCTAGTAATACCCTCTCGGGTGGCGAAGCGCAGCGTATTCGCCTAGCTGCTCAATTGAGTTCTAACCTCTCAGGTGTTTTATACGTCCTCGATGAACCCTCTATTGGACTCCACGCAAGAGATACCGATCGCCTTCTACACTCCCTGCAAGAACTCAAAAACAAAGGCAACACCCTTCTTGTCGTCGAACATGATGAAGATACCATACGCCAAGCTGATCATATTATCGACATAGGTCCAGCCGCAGGTGTTCATGGAGGTGAAATTCTGGCAGAAGGTCCTATCAGCGCCATTCTTAAAAAGGATCGCTCACTTACGGGCCGTTATCTTAAACAGGGTATTACCCATCCCCTTCGCGGTTCCTACCGCCCCATCTCTAAACTCAAAGATCATGACTCCACTAAAGTACACACAGACTGGGTCTTCCTAACAAAAACTGCCTTACGTAACTTAAAAGGAGATACGCTTGCTCTGCCTCTTAAAAAACTAATTGTCGTGTGTGGTATTTCAGGAGCCGGTAAATCCACCCTTATACGTGACCTTTTAAAACCAACAGTCCAATTCGCCATTGAAAAAAATAAAAACCACATCTCTACTAAAGACTATCTTCACCACAAATTCATTCCTATTGATGATCCACAGGCGCCTATGCCTTTTGAGAATTGCTTTAATGGCAATGCCTTCAAAAAAGTCATCGAGATCGATCAAGAACCCATTGGCAAAACCTCTCGCTCTACACCAGCTACCTACATTGGCGCCTTCGATATCATTCGTACTTTCTTTGCCGCTTTGCCAGAAGCCAAAATTCATGGTTTTACTGCAACCCATTTTTCTTTCAATACAAAAGATGGCCGCTGTGAAAATTGCCATGGCGCTGGTAAAATTAAGTTAGAAATGAACTTTCTGCCCGATACTTTCATACCTTGCGAAGCTTGCAATGGTTCACGTTATGGTCCCGAACTTTCAGAGATTCGCTGGAATGGGAAAAACATTGCCGATATCCTCAATTTAACTTTTGAAGAAGCCGCTCAATTTTTCAGTTTTCATTCCCGGTTGAAATCTCTCATGGACCTCATGGTTCAAACAGGCCTCGGCTACCTTACACTTGGACAACCTTCGCCAACCCTTTCCGGTGGTGAAGCTCAGCGCTTGAAGCTTGTGAGTGAACTTGGCAAGGGCCTTCCGACCTTTAAAGAAAAAAAACGAGGGATTCTCCCCGCCAATCTTTACATTCTTGAAGAACCAACCATTGGACTTCATTTAAGCGACTGTGAACGCCTCATCCAACTTCTCCACCAATTGGTAGATCAAGGCCATACTGTAATTGTAATCGAGCATCATCTAGACATTCTTGCTGAAGCTGACTACATCATCGAAGTCGGCCCCGAAGGTGGCGAGAAAGGCGGTCACATTCTCTACCAAGGCCCTCTTTCAGGCCTTCTTCAAAATAAACACTCCCCCACAGCTCCTTTTCTTAAAAAGCGATTAACATCCTAATAAAAAACATGATCCCATTGTTCTTTGAAATCAAATTAATAATTACAGCGTTTCTGTGAAATTCCTTACGGCTACCGACCAGAATAACTTTAGAAATACCGCTGCACAATCTGTTTCGGTGAGAGGAGAGCGAGGCGCACCGAAGCACAGGGTCGGAGCATATTTTAATATGTGACGATCCGAGCATCGGAGCAACACTGCTCTCCTCTCACCGAAACAGATTGTGCTTATTCTTGAGGTGCCAAAGGATTCCCATTCCCACCCTCTTCAAGCATTTTATTAAATGCAGCTGTTACATCTTCAACCCCATCAAAAATAGATTTCAGGATATAGATAGGACTTTCCCCTTGTAGAGCCAAAACTATTGCATCACTCGGACGTGCGTCAATTTCGATGATCTTTGTCCCTAACTCATTATCCATGGATAAAACAATTCTAGCAAAAAAAGTCGCATCTTGTATGTCGTTAATAGCAATATATTTTAACTTCACTCCTAACCCCATAAAAATATTCCCAATAAGGTCATGTGTTAAAGGCCTATCTTTATGAACATGTTGCAAATTCAAACAAATAGCTAATCCCATATTAGGATCTATATGAATCACAAATGTTTTCTCTTTTGTCCCAAGAAAAACAGCACAACCATTTGCAGTTGGCATTATTCCCTTGATAGTAATCTCTATCAAATCATTATTCATGGTGATGTTAACCTATCACATGTTATTCTATTTAAGCAAGTTTTATAGACCCTTTTGAAATTGCCTTTATAAACCCAAGAGCTCTTTTAATGGTTCCTCTTCAGGATGCTCTATACGCTCTTTCACTTTAATGAGGAAAGTAACTGCCTCACGGCCATCCACTATCCTGTGGTCATATGTTAAAGCTAGGTTCATTATCGGCCGTATCACAATTTGCCCATCAAGCGCTACAGGCCGTTCTTTAATACTATGCATCCCTAATATACCACTTTGAGGTGGATTCAATATGGGCGTCGATAACACTGATCCATAAATTCCCCCATTTGATATCGTGAAAACCCCTCCGAACATGTCTTCCATTACAATTTTTCCATCTTTGGCTTTCTGAGCAAAACTTGCTATTGCTTTCTCAACACCCGAATAACTGAGCTCATCGCAATCCCGAATCACAGGAACCACTAAACCACGAGCCCCTCCCACTGCTACCCCTATATCATAAAAATGATTTTGAACAATAGAGTCTCCATCTACCTGAGCATTCATTTCAGGAACCTGTTGTAAGGCATGCACCACTGCTTTTACAAAAAATGACATAAATCCAAGTTTGACACCGTATTTTTGCGTGAACTCATCTTGATGCTTTTTGCGAATTCCCATTATCACACTCATATCAACTTCATTAAAAGTCGTTAACATAGCTGCCTCGTGCTGGGCCATCACTAGTCGCTCTGCTATTTTTTTTCGGATAGGGGTCATCTTTACCCGAGTCGTTCGTTCTTCAAACTTTCTTAACTCAGGCTTTGCCGTTACAGGTTTACCAACTGCAGCTTTTGTCTCTAATGCTGCTAACATATCTCCTTTCGTAACCCTTCCCCCTTTTCCTGTTCCCTGGATAGAAGATGGCTCTAAACCAGTTTCTCCCGCAATTCTTCTTACAGAAGGAGATACTTCCTGAGGTCCTTCTTTTACAAGAGTAGGCGCTGCTTTCTGCACTTTCACTTCCTCTTTATGAGGAGTCGGCTCTTTAACACCTGCGCCCGCTACAGCAGCAGATATATCGATTGTTGCAATCACTTGCCCAATCGCTACTTCCTCCCCCTCTTGTACTTTGAAACGAATCTTTCCCGCACATTCAGCTTGACCCTCAGACGTGATTTTATCCGTTTCTAGCTCATATAAAACATCTCCTTCTTGTACTACATCGCCATCCTTTACATGCCAAGATGCAAGAATGCCGCTCGAAATCGATTCACCCATGCTTGGAATTTTAATTTCTTTAATCATAATTTTAACAACTTCACTATTTTACAAATGCTGTTTCAACCAATGCTTCTTGTTCGACTTTATGTACTGCCAAAACCCCCGTTGCAGGACTTGCAGCGGCCCACCTACCCACGAATTCTAATTTATGATTTCCTAAATACGTTTGTAACCGTGACGCTATAAAATTCCACGCCCCCATATTATGCGGTTCCTCCTGGCACCAAACAAATCTAGTCGCTTTTGCATACTTTCCAAAAAGTTCCCTTAACCGAAGATCATTGAGCGGATATAGCTGTTCAATTCTAACTAAAGCAGTATCCTTAATCTTCTTCTCCTCTCTATAAGCCAACAAATCATAATAAACCTTGCCTGAGCACAGTATAACTCGCTTAGCATTTTGGTAGTCCGCAGTATCGTCTAAAATAGTTTCAAACTTTCCTTTAGTAAAATCCTCCACAGAAGATGTACAATTTTTATGACGCAAAAGACTTTTTGGCGACATAATGATAAGCGGCTTCTTGAAATCCCGTTTCATTTGTCTTCTTAAAACATGAAAATATTGCGCTGGCGTTGTTAAATTACATACTTGTATATTATCTTCTGCACATGCCTGTAAAAACCGCTCTAGTCGCGCAGATGAGTGTTCAGGCCCTTGCCCTTCATATCCATGCGGCAATAATAAAACAATTCCACTCACACAATTCCATTTGGATTCCCCTGATACCATAAATTGATCGATCACCACTTGAGCCCCATTAGCAAAATCTCCAAATTGTGCTTCCCATAAACATAACATTTTTGGGTAATCAAACGAGTACCCCAAATCAAAACCTAAAACAGCTGCCTCCGACAAACTAGAATTATGGACACAAAAGATACCCTGTGTTTCATCAATGTGGCACAGCGGTATATACCGTTCATGTGTTTCTACATCATAGTAAACCGAATGCCGGTGGCTAAACGTCCCACGCTCACTGTCTTGCCCAGATAACCGCACAGGTGTTCCTTCTAATAAAAGTGTCCCAAAGGCGAGGGCTTCTCCAAACCCCCAATCAAAGCCTTTACCCTCTTCTACGACCTTTTTCTTAGCTTCAAGTTGGCGCTTAATTTTAGGATTAATGTTAAAAGTAACTGGCGCCTCTAATAATGCATTGCAAACTTTATCAAAAACTTTCCTATCAACAGCCGTCTGCACTGCTTTAAAACTATAAGGAGGCTGTATCGTTGAAAGATGTTTTTTTTGCTTCCCATTCTTTTTTACAAATTCCCTTTCTGCTTTATTCCTCTCAAATGCTTCATGCAACACATCCTCAAACCCCTTTTTAATCTCCTTAGCTTCTTCAGCAGTTAATGATCCATCTTCCAGTAAATGTTGCACAAAAACTTCACTGATTGGTGGGTGTTCTGCTATTTTCTTATACAGCCCTGGTTGAGTAAACGCTGGTTCATCAGCCTCGTTATGACCATGTCGCCGGTAGCAATACATGTCAATAAACACATCTTCACTGAATTTTTGGCGATATTTCAAAGTCAACTCTGCTACCATCGCCATCGCTAATGGATCATCTCCATTAACGTGAAAAATTGGAGCATCTATTGTCTTCGCCACATCGGTACAATAACGAGTAGAACGCCCTTGCTCAGGTGCTGTCGTAAAACCGATTTGATTATTAATAACAATGTGAATCGTCCCAGCTGTCGTATATCCTTCTAACTTTGAAAGATTTAAAACCTCAACCACTACTCCTTGCCCCGGTAATGCAGCATCCCCATGAATTAAAATAGGTAATACCCGCCGCCTATCGTCAAGACCCCGAATCCTTTGCCGAGCCCGGGCCTTCCCTTCTACAATTGCATCTACCGACTCTAAATGACTTGGGTTCGGTGCAAGTGAAATAGCTATCTCTTTACCAGATTCCGTTTTATGATTACTCTCAAAACCTAAGTGATACTTCACATCCCCATCCCCATAAATAGTGTCAGGAATATAATTCTCAGAAAACTCTTTAAAAATATAATCGTACGATTTATTGAAAATGCCCGCTAAAACATTGAGCCTCCCCCGATGGGCCATTCCCAAAACTATTTCTTCTACACCTACAGCTGGACTTAGCTCCAGTATAGCATCCAAACCCACAATCAACGTTTCACCACCTTCTAAGGAAAATCGCTTTTGTCCAACATATCGTGTATGTAAAAAATGCTCAAACGTTTCTGCTGATATTATTTTCTCAAGAATACGTTTTCTTTGTTCCTTAGAAAAATTCGGCTCTCCTAAAGAACTTTCTACTTGGGCTTCTAACCACTTCCTCTTTTGCGTATCCTGTATATGTGCAAATTCATAACCCACCGTCCCACAATAGGTTTTCTCTAGCCGCTTAACCAATTCACCTAGCTTTAAAACTTTCTTATCTCCAAAATAGGTCCCTGCATCTACTTCTTTTTCTAAATCGTTCTTACTAAAACCAAAAGCTTCGATACTAAGTTCTGGTTCCTTGGGTGGAGAAAACAAAGGATTAATCTTCGCCTGTCTGTGCCCAATCATCCGATAAGTTTGAATAAGCCTTAAAACAGCTGCATCTAAACTCGTACCTTCTTTTAAGACCGCTGCCGGCTTTGCAGGTCGAGTTAACCCCAACTCAAATCCCTCAAAAAATGTCTGCCACGCTTTGTCAACTCCTTCAGGATCTTGCAACCAAACGCTGTATTTTTGATCGATTAGTTCAACATTCCATCTATTCGCAACTGTCAAATGTTTCATCTGTAAAAGACCTCGAATCTTTCCATAAAGACTGCTATTTATTTTAATAGCTCATAGTTTTTTAATCTGAAAATAAGAAAACAAGAATTGCGCTCATTGATCAATCCAATAAATTATAAATTGTTATTTTTCCTTTCAAAAATGTCTCCACAAGCTAAAATATATAAAAATCAACCGCCTACAAAATTGCTTATTATATAAATGCCTCAAATTAAAATATTATCAGATATCCTTGCCAATCAAATTGCCGCTGGCGAAGTCGTCGAACGCCCCGCCTCCATCGTCAAAGAATTGATCGAAAATAGCCTTGATGCCAAAGCCTCTAAAATCACCGTCAAATTCAAAAATGGTGGAAAAAGCTTCATAATTGTTGAAGATAATGGCTGCGGCATGGCTCCCGATGACGCCCTTCTGTGCCTTGAACGCCATGCTACTAGCAAAATCAAAGACGTCCACGACTTAAATGCCATCACCACCTTTGGCTTTAGAGGGGAAGCCATTCCCTCCATCGCTAGTATCTCTCGCTTCACCCTTAAAACACGTTCAGAAAATCACACAAATGGCGCCGAAATCCTAGTAAGCGGCGGAAAACGCATCCATCAAAAGGATATCGGTATGCCCACTGGCACAACCATTGAAGTGGCTAATCTTTTTAATACCATTCCTGTTCGCAGAAAATTCTTAAAAACAGAAAACACAGAATCCGCGCATATTATTCATACTGTTCGCCTATACGCACTCTCTTTCCCTTCCATCAGCTTCACACTCTTTGAAAACGACCGCCTCGTTTTTAAAACAAGTCCCACTAAGAATTTACTCGAGAGAATTAACGAAGCTTGGAGCCAAAAAGTCGGGAATAGCCTCTTGCCTTTAAATGCCGAAGAAGGGAGCCTCAAACTCTCCGGCTTTATTGGGTCTCCTGATCTCTACCGCTCCACTAAACATGAGCTCCTCACGTTTGTTAACAACCGTCCCGTTGATTCTAAAACCCTCTACTACGCCTTTATCGAAAGCTACCATACCTATATTCCTA
>Ga0206902_10120_pt1 | contig 21366 bp, 4 predicted proteins | sample Alteio_BWOrgHeat_44_FD_153242 | JGI IMG/M metagenome (GOLD analysis project Ga0206902, IMG submission 153242) | Enriched cells from forest soil in Barre Woods Harvard Forest LTER site, Petersham, Massachusetts, United States -... | ecosystem: Environmental > Terrestrial > Soil > Temperate forest >... | reverse complement strand
CTATACCCAAACCGAAACCACAAAATTTCCGTTTAAAAGTGGCCTTTTATAAATTTATTTGCAACAACTTTTTTTAACTAAACTTTGAATACATTGATCTTCAATGTCTAATATTTGAAAGATGTAAATAAATTTTGTTTTGCGAATTACAGCCATTTTTCTAAAACCTTATAATTGTCCATATATTCGGCGACAAGCCGAGCGACTGTAGAAATATTGTCCTGAATTCCGCAGCTTGCAGCAACTGACATAAGTTTTGGATACGAATTATACGATTCTTGCAACCATTGATCTTGAAAGGCGATGGACTTCTAATTGTTTGATTGCGAAATTATGGGGGGATTATTCATTAGATTTAGGTAATGATCGTATACATTCGTTAGCTGCGATAATCCAGTTTTATTGGCATAATTTTTAAGGCTATTTAATAGAGAATTAGTTTGTTCTTGGGTGAGGGATATTTTCTCCGTTTTTTGTTGAGTACTAATAGACAGTGTATTATCATTCAATATTAGGCAACAGGAGTCTTTAGAATATAATAATTTTTCAATCCATTTACTATTACTACTGACGGCAAAACATTTAATTAATATATTAATTGGCAATTTTTCAGCTAATAACTCGATGGCATTGTCATCCCTTACCTCATTAGCAACTGTGATAGAAAATAGATCGAAGCTAGCACTGCCAATCTTTCCCAGTACTTGAGCCGAAGATTCCCTGATAGCTTTATCCCAGTCTTTAAGCACTACTAGTAAACCTTCAATGACCTCCGGTCTGTCACTGCCAATCTTTAGCACCTGCGCCACGAACTCCTTCATACGAAAGTCCCCATTGTGAAGGGTGGCAAGTAATCCTTTGATCACTTCAGGACTAGCATTTCCCAGCTTCCACAGTGCCGATGCCGTATAATGCCTGACATGATTTTTCTTATCGTGAAGAGCCACAAGCAAGCCACTTATCACCTCAGGGCTAGCATAACCAAGACTCCCCAGAGCTTTTGCCGCAGATTTTTTGACACCACTATTCTCATCGCGAAGAGCCGCAAGCAGGCCGCTTGTCACCTCAGGGCTAACATGACCAAGACTCTCCAGCGCTTCTGCCGCAGACTGTCTGACATCGCTATCCTCATCGCGAAGAACCGCAAGCAAGTTACTTATCACCTCAAGGTTAGCCTGATCAAGACTCCCCAGCGCCTCTGCGGCAGATTTCTTGACACCACTATTCTCATCGCGAAGAGCCACAAGCAAGTTACTTATCACCTCAGGGCTAGCCTGACCAAGACTCCCCAGCGCCTCTGTGGCAGATTTCTTGACACCACTATTTTCATCGCGAAGAGCCACAAGCAAGTTACTTATCACCTCAGGGCTAGCATAGGCTATCTTTCCTAGTGCTTCTGCCGAAGACTGCCTGACATCGCTATCCTCATCGCGAAGAGCCGCAAGCAAGTTACTTATCACTTCAGGGCTATTATGGACAATGCTCTTTAGCGCACGTGCCAGAAAATACCTGATATCGCACTCCCCAAAATCAATAGTTACATTTGGAGAATATCTGATATTGTAGTTCTTATCACGAATAGCTGCAAACAAGCCATCTATCACCTCAGGACCAACATAACCAATACCCTTCATCGCTTCTGCCGCAGATTTCCTGACATCGTAGTCCTTATCACGAACAGCTGTAAGCAAGCCGTTTATCACTCGAGGGCTAGCATGGCCTATCTTTCCTAGAGTTTCTGCCGCAGATATCCTAATATTGCAGTTTTTATCATGAATAGTTGCAATTGAGTTTGTCATCTGAGAGCTAGCATGCCCAATACTCCCCAGCACTCTCGCAGCAAAGCCTATGGCGTCACTATCTTTATTGCGAAGAGCCACAAGCAGGCCACTTATCACATTAGGACTGGTGTAACCAATATTAACCAACGCACCTCCCGCAGAACGTCTGACACCATTATCCTCATCGCGAAGAGCCGCAAACAGGCTATTTATTACCTCAGGGCTAGCATGCCCAATACTCCCCAGGGCTTCTACCGCAGAACGCCTGACACCACTATCTTTATCGCCAAAAGCTGTAAGCAGGTTACTTATTACCTCAGGGCTAGCATGCCCAAGGCTCCCCAGCGCTTCTGCCGCAGACTGCCTGACATCGTTATCCTCATCGCGAAGAGCCGCAAGCAGGCTACTTATTACCTCAGGGCTAGCATGCCCAATACTCCTCAGGGCTTCTACCGCAGAACGCCTGACATCACTATCTCTATCATGAAGAACCGCAAGCAGGCTACTTATTACCTCAGGGCTAGCATGCCCAATACTCCCCAGGGCTTCTACCGCAGAACGCCTGACCTTACTATCTCTATCACGAAGAACCGCAAGCAGATCACTTATCACTTCAGGGTTAGCATGCCCAATACTCCCCAGCGCTCTCGCAGCAGAACATCTGACATCACTGCCTTCATCGCGAAGGACCTCAAGCAAGCCACTTATCACCGCAGGGTTAGCATGCCCAATATCCACCAACGCATCTACCGCAGAATTTCTGAAACGCCACCCCCCGTTACAAAGTTTTTCTATAAATGAGCTTACCGCTATCTTATTTCTTCTTATATATGGGCTCATCTCTAATCTCTTTTGCAGTTGTCCCTTATCATATTTAACACTCAACCATTCTTTTACTTGTAGTAATTGTTCTTTTAAAACGGTGACCCTATCATCTGCTTTACTTTCGTCTAAACATTTTATGATTAAATTCATATGCACATTACTTAATAAATCTCTAGGACGTGCATCTATAGCCTTCCAAAAGTTTTCTAAACCAACACTCATTTTATTTTCAAGATATCTATTATATACTAGCCCAGCAACATACCACCACATTACTTCACAATAGGGCACGTACTTATGCTCTTCTATTAACCTTATGGCTGTTTCATAATCATCGCCATTTCCTTTTTCTAAAGCATTTACTATAAACCTTGCCGCATAATATTCTTGGAATGTTAAATGAATAAAATGGATATCCTTGAGGCCAGATGCGCTGTCCATTATTCTTATAATGCCCGTTGCTAGCAATTCATTGAATAACGCTTCCCTTTCGCCACTTGCTTCCTCCAATATCTCATTGATTGCTTCCTTCGCAATTATTATCTGGTTGCTCGCCATGCCCTTTAACGCTATTTTTTCTAGTAACTTATTAACCACTTCCGCTTTATTTCGCAGCACCTCGCTACTTAAGGCTTTAAGGTTCGCCCTATGGAACTTCTTTAAATATCTTTCTAGTAACTTTTCAACTATCTTATCGTATAAATCCGTCATCGTGTATTCCGCGCGCTCATTGCCATTCACTGACGACTCCCAAATACTGCATATGAGCTCAAGATTAATTGGCACATGTGCTATTCCCCATATGCTGCTATTGTTTTTAAGAAATTTTATTAACCTCTCGCTTTCCTGACTGGCAAATCGCCTTACATAGACTTCAACGTTTTCATTTGTAAACCCTATGTTTTCCAAATGTTGGTCGAACTTTATCGTTTGTTCCCCTATCCTACTTATTTGCATGGGTCTTGAGGTTAAGAGAACATGCCAGTTTTCATTATTTAATACCTCCAGTAACAGATTTTCTAAGCCTTTGCGCTTATCTATTATTTGCGCTACTTCATCGTAGCCATCTAATATAAATAATACTTTTGAGTTATTTTTTTGGATAAACGCTTTTATAGTTTCTTCGCCAATATGCTCGTTAGCAATGCACTTATCCTGAATAATTTTAAATAGTGAAGGAAAATTCTCTTCGCTGTACGCAATCAATTCCCTTAAAGGCAGCCAAAATATTGCCTCAAATTTATTCTGCCACAAACTCCCATGCTGCCAACGGCTCACTATGTATTTACACATCGTCGTCTTTCCTATCCCAGCTCTCCCATATACGATTACTTTACTTGCAGCTTTATTCTTTTCTATAGCGCTACCCTCTACGGCATCGAATAATTCTTTCAGGGCAATCGACTCGTTAATTTCATACAAGGATTCGTAATTAGCAAGCCGCTCGTCCCTAAAATCTTCTTTTTTGGGATTATGTCCGCCTTTCGCTTCCGGCTCTGATATGGGCTCCTTTTCCGCATCTATTCCTTCTGGAGACTTCTCTTTGGCTTTTTCTTCGGGTTGTTGTACAATCGCCAAATTAATATAACTATTAATGAGCGAGCACTCTTCTTCAGTGATAAATCGCTTCAACTGACTAAATTTTCTACAGTTGTTTTTTAAAAGCGATACGAGCATTTCATGGCTTATGTCAGCTGCACTCGAAGCTTTACTATAATAGGCTAAAGCTTGGGGCTTATCATTTAACGCATAATAAATATTTCCTAGATTACAATAACTCTCTAAGGTTTTAGGATGTGTTTTACCATAAAGTTCCTCTATAATCTTTGTTGCCCCTTGTTCATGTTTTAAAGCTTGTTCGTAGTCGTTCAGTGCATAATAAGAGCGGCTTAAGCGATGCCTACTTTCTGCAAGTTCCATAGGGTTGCCGCAACTATTGATTTTTATCTCAAGCGACGCATGTCCCTCATTAACAGCCTCTTTGTATTGACCATACATGTAATATAGGCTACTTAATTTATCATAACTTTTGGCTACCTCTATGCTATTTTTCCCATATAGGCTTTTTCTTAAAAAGAGCGCTTGATTATAGTAGTGGAACGCTTTACTTACTTCCCCATGCCCAAAACTGATATCTCCGTAATTATCTAAAATCTTTAGTGTTTCCTTACTACCCTTGCCATGAATTGCTTGGGCTAAGTTCAAGGCTTTTTTACAATGAATTTCCGCCTCTTCATAATTTTCTTGTGCCAGATAAACAGCCACAAGCGCATTTAAGCTATTCACTACCTGACCGCCTTTTTCTCCAGAGCTTGAGGTGCTAAACTCCAAGCTCTCTTCAGCGTGTTTTTTTGCCTTACCATACTCCCTTAGATCAATATAAACTTTTACTAATTCATTGAAACTATTGCTTATAATAGATGCTTTGTTCCTTGGATTATTTCTAAACTCAAGTATCCCTAAATAACATTCCAGCGCCTTTTCATGTTTTTCTTGGGTCTTGTAAACATTCGCTAAAAGATATAATCCTTTGGCATATTCATCACGCTCCTTGCCGTGCTTTTTAGCTGCTATTTCTAAAGCTTGTAGGCTCAGCTCCTCAATCTCTTTAAAATCATTTAATTTTATTTTGAGCTGAATGAGTTTAAATAAAATAGATAAGCTATCTGGATCTAATTGGAGCGCTTTAGCATAGCATTCTAAGGCCTTATCCGGATTACCCAGCTTTTCTTGGACGGTTGCGTCTATATATAAACTATTTGCATATAAATTTTTCTTCTCAAAAGATCCTGTGCCGCTACTTTCCACAAATTCTCCAATGGCTTCATGCAGAGGTATTAATACTCGATAGGCTTCTTCAAGCTCCTTAGCCTCTCCATCTGTAATTTCATAAACCCCTTCGTGCTTGGAGCTTATTATGCTTTTGTGGCAAATGTTTTCCTCTTCCTGCCCATAATATAAATGGGTCTTTACCCGCAAGCTGGTGGCAAATTCCATTAGCTTCTTCAATCTTTCACATCCTTCCTTGGCTATTATTTTCTTTTTTCTTAAAACTTCCAATCGCTCAAAACTGTTTTTTTCTTTTAGTCCATGATAAAGCGACAGATAGCTTATAAAATTGCTCGGCAGCCTATATAATTCCTTTTTAACATTAAAGACCACTTCTCCTTGGGCTTTATTGAGTTCAGGGGCAAACTCCTTTATATCGCCTTTCATCAATTCCATCGCTTGCTTCATCCTTAACTTTTTACCGGTAAAAATAGTCTCATTCGGCGCCAATGCGCTTAATACTTTTTCTGCTGAACTTTGGTAGGCCTCAAATAATTTTTTACTACCCTTGATTAAGCATACCGTTTTAAAAACATTTGAAAGGATAATATCTTCATTAAATTTGTTCATTCTTTGAAACTCTGCTAACTCTTGAGGAGTTCCAATGAGTTCAGCTTTTCCAAGCGGCGTATTCCCTCCGCTATCTAAACTGAACCCTCCTTTGGTAATAGATCTAGCGCCTCTGCCAAGTACCGGAAATTTTTCCTCTCCTAAACTGACCATCTTAAGCTCCAGCAGTCTTAGCGCATTATTAAAATACTTTTTTACCTGCTTATTGGAATCATTTACCACTACTGTAAATTCAATATCAGAGTACGGACTCATCTCGTCTCTACTCATTGAGCCTAACCCTAAAATGGCATATTCGCACGGTGGGTTACCTAATAACTCAAATACCTCGGCTAATAAATCACATACTATTGCTTTTAAAGAGGAAGTTATTTCAAACAGAACTTCTTTTATTGGCTTTTCTCCTAATATTTCACCAATGTTCGCTCTTATATCAGACAGCATTTTTCTATAATACAAAAAGTTCACTGTTACCTTAATATCCTGGTTTTCACATACCTCTCTTATATACCTACTCTCAATGCTTAACTGCTTTTGACAGAAATATTGCCTATCAAATAAATCGCCAGTTACCTTGTCCTCTGTGCTTAATGAAAACGCAGAACTATAAAGCTTAGCAGCCGTTACATAATTGCCTCTACTTAAATAAACATCTCCTAATTTAATCAGTATAAAACATATACTAAACATATCCTTTTTACTTTCTGCTTGGCTTAAAGCTTTAGATAACGACTTTTCACTCTCTACCCATTCTCCTTGGGCATAACTTATAATTCCTTCCTCTAATGGCTCTTTTATTGCGGGATCAATATTTTTACCATATTTGTCTAGCTCGACTTTTCCTAAATACTCAGCTGCTTTCCAGTTATTAAACTTAATTGCGAGCCCCAAAGGATTATCCCCGTTAATCGTGATGGCATCAATATCGGCTCCTCTTTTAACTAGCTCAGTGATAACCTCAGGGTTTTCATTGCGACCCGCTGCAAAGTGTAGCGCTGTATAACCGTACTTATTCGTAGCATCAATTTTAAAACCTTTCTGGTATAAAAGTCTTACAAGATCACTATCCGGATGTAATCCAGCATAATGCATCGCATTTTTTCCATCATTATCTTCACTTGTTACCAGTTGCTGCTTTTGATACTCAGCTAAATGAGAATCAAATAGCCATGTGATAAATTCTTTTTCTCCATAATGGACGGCATAATGGAGTACATTTTGTCCAGAAGAAGATTTTACCAGCATATCTGCGCCCTGGGTTATTAAATATTTAGCTATATTTACTTGCCCGTTATTTATCGCCAAATGCAGACCTGTTTGTTTGTCAAGATTAGCGTCATCAATTTTAGCTTTAAGCTTTTCTATCAATATTTTTACCAATCCCTCATCCCCTCCTATGCATGCATAATGCAGTATTGTAAACCTTCTTTTGTCTTTTATATTGATATCGGGTAGTTTTGATAAAATACTTTGTTGTCTAGCTGGATCATTAGCAGCCTTAATCAGCTCATTAAATAACTCATTATCGCTCGTTGGAGTTACCACTAACCTACGTACACTTTGACTAATAGAAGACTGCTGCGCAGACGTAGGTGCTTCTTCTAATAAAATAGGTGCACTGTGCACATTTTTAAACGAATGATACTGACTTAAGTCAAAAAATCTCTTTTGAGTAAGCATTGAGCCCATCTCCGTACAGACTTCTCTCAAACTTCTTATCTCCCTTGAAGATAAGTACTTCAATATTCGACTACCAATGTTATGATCACAATAGAACAAAATATTAACAAGATTAACCCCTCTACCACCTACCCTTACATCCCGTCTTTCAAATGTTGTGTCTACCAGAGATAGAGAAGGGGTATTGCTATTGCTTTTAGAAGAGTTAAACTTATTTGAGGTCGTTATATTTGTGTTCATAATGATTCACTCTAAATACAATACATCTTTAATCGCATTCTTTTGATGCTGCTCATAGTATAACACAACAATCACGGCAGTATTCTTTTTCCTTCTGGTATTCACCATCTTCTGACTCTGACGTTTGTTTAGCTAGAAGTGGCTTGAATTCATCATCTTCAAGCTCGATGTGGCTAATTTTTTCATCGGATTTTACCAGTACTACCTTTGTAATTTGTTGTTGGGCATTATATCCTTTTGATTCATGAAATGGAGTGGAAACTGTATTGATAATAAATCTTTTACCCTCTTGAGTATCAAGCTGAATATAGGGATTAAGAGCAGTAACCGATGTTTTTTCCTTTATAGCTTCTGGTTGTTTTTCAGCCACTATTTCTATAATGCCTTCCCTATCATTAGAGACAGTAGAAATGCTAATTACTGGATCCTGGTCTCGTGCCAACGGGGTAATAATCACAGCGCCCGTAGAAGCTGCAATAGCTTCCTCCTTTGTTTTTTGTTTAAAAGTTTCACCTTCTTTCCAGGAAAGATGGGAATGATCAACTATATCTTGATCATCATTAGCGCCTTTCTGTTTTAAAAGAGCAAGATTGTTTGCAGACATCTTTGCACCCTTTAAAAAAGCACTATGAGCAGACAAGCTAGAGCTGTTTTCAAAACGACGGATGAGTTGCCACTTTTCTTCGGCCTCAGGTAAGCAAGCTGTATCCTGTTCGGCCCATACAAATACTGCCCGATCAGAACTTCCCGAAGCCAACTGTTTGCCGTCTGGGCTGTACGTGACACTATTAACCCACCCTACATGCCCCTTTAGCTGTGTGACCATCTTCAGGTTTACTACATCCCATATTCCTATTGTACTATCACAACCCCCAGAAGCTATTCGCTTGCTATCCGGTCTATACGTGACACTAAAGACCCAATTCGTATGGCCCTTTAGCTGTGTGGTAAGCTCCAGGCTTGCCATATTCCATATTCCTATCGTATTATCAGAACTTCCAGAAGCTAGTTGCTTGCCATCTGGACTGTACGTGACACTATTAACGCTGTCTGTGTGCCCCTTTAGCTCTGTGATAAGCTTCTGGCTTACAACGTTCCATATTCTCACCGTATTATCGGAACTTCCAGAAGCTAGCTGCTTACCATCTGGTCTATAGGTAAGACTAGCAACACCCGCTGTATGCCCTTTTAATTGAGTGACAAGCTGCAGGTTTAGCATATCTAATATTCCTACCGTATGGTCTCCGCTTCCAAAAGCTAGCTGCTTACCGTCCGGACTGTACATGACAATCCTAACGCTATCTGTATACTTTTCTGGCTGAGTGGCAATTTGTATGCCGGCAGTATCCCAGATTCTTACTGTATGATCTCCACTTCCAGAAGTTAGCTGCTCACCGTCCGGACTATATATGATACTCATAACACTATCTGTATGCCCTCTTAACTGAAAGACTGGCTGCAGGCTTAGCACATCCCAAATTCTTACTGTCTTATCATAACTTCCAGAAGCTAGCCGTTTACCGTCCGGACTATACACGATACTCATTATTCTATCTGTATGTCCCTTTAACTGTGCACTGAACTGCAGGCTTCTAGCATCCCATATCCTCACCGTTTTATCATAGCTTCCAGAAACAAGCTGTTTGCCCTCTGGACTGTACGCGACACTCATAACCCTAGTTGTATGCCCCTTTAGTTGAGTGATCAATTGGAAGTTTACGGTATCCCATATGCCCACCATCTTATCATAACTTCCAGAAGCTAGGTGGTTGCTATCTCGACTGTACGTGACACTGGCAATACTAGCTGTATGCCCCTTTAACTGAGTGATAAGCTCAAGAGTCTCGGTATCCCATATCCCTACCGTTTTATCATCACTCCCCGAAGCCAGCTGCTTACCATCGGGACTGTACGTGACACTATTAACACCAGCTGTGTGCCACTTTAGCTGAGTGATAAGCTCAAAGATCTCGGTATTCCATATCCCTACCGTATTATCAGAACTTCCAGAAGCTAGCTGTTTGCCATCTGGACTGTATGTAACACTCAAAACTCTAGCTGTATGTCCTTTTAGCTGAGTAATGAGCTTTAAGTTTGCAGTATCCCATATCCCTATCGTATTATCACAACTTCCAGAAGCCAATTTTTTACCATCCGGACTGTACATGACACTAGTAATCCAATGCATATGCCCCTTTAATTGAGTGATGAGCTGCAAGGTCCTAGTATCCCATATCCCTATTGTATTATCACAACTTCCGGATGCCAGTTGCTTACCGTCAGGACTGTACGTGATGCTCGTAATTCTATCTGTATGTCCATTCAGAGTCGCGATATGCTTATGCACCTCTTCCTCTTTTTTATAGAGTTGTACACTACCATTATAAAGCCCTATAGCCATCTGCAGCCCATCTTTGCTATAACTAACACACTCAACCCCGCTTTCATACTGAAAGTGGGGGAATTCTCCAAATTTTGCTTCCTGCAGATTTGCTTCTCGCAAATCTGCACTCTCAAGCCATACTCTATGAAGTATCACATCTTGCAAATCAGCTTTACATAAACAAGTATAGCTAAGTACTGCGTCACTTAAATCCGCTCCTTTTATTCGCACTTTACTCAAATCCCGACCACTAAATGAAACATGGGCTGATGCAAGCAACGTTGCGGCATTGGCTGATGCTTGGGTTATATTACTATCATACCTTGATGCTTTTATTATTTCAAAGAGCGGCTCTTTTAATTGATTACTTTCATCTTCTCCCCAACCTTCTTCAAAGAAGTTGAGGGCCTCTTTTTCTGCCTGAATCGGACGTCCCTGCAGTAACCTTATTCCTTCTTCTATTATTGAATCATTATTCTTCAAGTTCTTAAGCATGAGGATGCGCTTAGCTATAAAATACTCAAATAGCGACTTATGGCTATATTTATACCTCTTTTCTAAGCCTTCTCCCCTTAAGTGCATCGGAAGTTCTGACTCAAATTGCTGCACACGTTTCATTATCATTGCTACATAGTCTTCTTCTGTTAAAAGACTGCGCCGTGTAAGCTTATTTTTCTCTTCTTCATTGGCTTCTTTTAAATTGGCCGCCAACTTCTCTTGCCGCTGAGCAAATTCATCCTTAGCTTGGCTTTGAGCAAGATCTTTTAAATTGGCCCAAGTGGAAACCATTAAAGCTTCTTTCCATTCGAGTGTAATGCCATTTTTTTGGAACGCGCTAAAGGCAATCCTACTCGCAAACTCTTGATAGCTTACGAGTAGGTTTTCCTGGTTATCGATTAATCGCTTGTGCAAATTTTCTGAAAGAAGAGAGCTTTGTGTTTTAAAGATATGTTCAATAAACCCCTCATATATGTGCCATCGATTCAGCCGATTTAAAGACCTCTTTGAGACTGTCTCCCAACTTTCCTTCATTAAGTGCAATACAAACGGGTTACGCAATACTGTTCTTACACTTTCTGCATTTTCGAGCGTCTTCTTGTATTCATCGTGGAGTTCATCGTCCCAAGAAAGTTCGTTCTTTAAGTAAGTTAATAGCTGATCGATGCTAAAGGGTAAAAAATGGCGCGTTTCTAACTTTCCACTAAAACTAAACCGAGCCTCCAGTTCATTACGCTCCACTGTATTTGGGCGACAGGTGACTATTAATTTTGCATTAACTACCCCTTGAAGCCCCAGATGATTGACTAAGTTTGGTAGTGCTTCAGCTTTTCCTTCTAGCCCAAGTTCATCATAACCATCGATGAATACCAAAAGTGGAATATTGTTCGGTAAGTTATACTCTTTAGCTACCTGTAAGAAAGCTCCCTTTATACTTTCATGCGACCATTTTGGCACAGAGGCCCTAATAAATAATGGAAAATACTCAGGCGCTTTCTCTCCTTTGTTTATGTGAGCCCACCACTGTGAAAGTAGCTCCTCAGCCCACAGATAAGTAGTAAGCGTTTTCCCGAGTCCCGCCTCTCCTAAAAGGAGTAATGTAGAGGATCCTGGCGACTCAATAAATTTCTTGAAAGTTTCTTTTAAGGCTAAGGGGGGATTTCTTTGTGCTTCTCCCTTTGCTTTGGAGGATTCAATCCTACCCCAATACGATTCTATTGTCTCTTCTACACGATGCTCGGTAACGAACGGGGCAATATAGGATAACCCTTCTTTACGTCTTGGATGGATGAGTTTTTCTAACGTTTCGCAACCTTTAATTAAAACATGATGGTAAGGATCAAATTCAGCCCCTAAGGCTTCTAATCTACCTACAAGCTCTTGCACACTTGGACGTTTGGCTGGATCTACCTCCCAACAGGAAATTATCAATTGCTTAAAGCTTTCAGGACAATCTTTTGGGATAATCTCTCGCTGAATATGCTTGCCCTCTCGCCACTCATAACGATAACTAAACTCACTTAGCTTTGCTGGCTCGCTACCAGTTACTATCTGCCAAAATACTAATCCTAAAGCATATATATCAGTAGCTTTGGTGCTAACAGTTTGATTGTTCATATTCTCAGGGGCAATAAACCGCTTATCTTGAAGTCCAGCTTGCACTACTCTCGCTTCCGTTTCTTGTAAAAGCGCATCCACTTGCGCCACTCCTAAATCGGCCAGTTTGGCTCTGCCGTTACGGTCAAGCAAAATATTTTCCGCTTTTAAGTCCCGATGCAGCACGCCTTCACTGTGTAAATACTCTAAGGCTTCAGTAATCTGTAGCGCCCATTGCCAACGCTTGCCCCAAGAGACGTCTTCTTTCTCCAACGCTCCTTGCACCGTGCCTCCTTCGCAAAACTCCATTACTAAATATGAATAGCCTTCATCTCCATCTTGATACATCCCATAAAATTGCACCAAATTGGGATGGTTAGCAGTTGATAAGCGGGAGACTTCCCAGCGCATGGACTCTTCTATTTCACTACTAGTAATGTAAGCGCCACTTAGCTTTTCTAAAGCATGCTTCAAATTAATTTGCTTTAAAGCAACTGGTTTATCCCCCCAACTACCCCGGTAAACCCGTCCAAAGGCCCCTGAAGCTAAATACTTTCCTATAACAACATTCTCTGATGGTAGCTTATTTACCCCAATGAAGGAATTATATAAACGGTTCTCCGCATCAATTATCTTAGGTTCTTCATCCATTACGGCTGATTCCTCATCGCTAGAATATCTAGAATACTCTGGCCCATCATTAGAGGAGATCTCTTTCTCATTATCAGATAATTCTAAACCTGAAAGCCTTGCCTCTTCATCCTCACACTCACTCTCTTCCCCTCCCGTTCCCGGTGGATTTTCAACATAATTTGCATCCGGTGAAATCTCTCCCATTGACTCCTCAAGTTTGTCGAAATTATCCTGCAATAGGTGTGCTTTTTCTGAAAAGATGAGGTTATCTCTGAGATTTTGAGGTAATTCTTCACGGATTCCTTCCAAATCTTCTGGTTTACCTCTAAAAACAACGCTTTTAATAATAAACCTTGAATCTTTTAATATGGTTTGTACATCGCTTACATTGCACACCAGTGCATCTGCTGGAAGGGGTTGAGAAATAAGACAAATACAATTGGTACTTCGAACCCTTGGATAGAGCCTTGGATAAATATGTGGACGAATGCTACCCAATCTATCAGGTGTTACGCTCAAATTAAAAGCTCCTTTTTGAAAAAAGCCTAAGCACATATCCGTACAAACTTCTCTTAAAGTTCTTACATCCTTTGAAAATAGGTATTTCCGTACTCGATTACCTATGTTTTCATAATCCCATTTAAACAAAAGATTAACGATATCAGTTCCCTTAGCGCTGCTTATTGTTACAGCGCGTTCATCTAAACGGTTCGTGGATGATGATAAAGGAGAAGAGGAACCACTGTCACTCTTCGTGGAAAAATTAAAGTTACTTAAATTTTGAGGATTAGCATTTACGTTCATAGTCTAAAAAAAGTTTTCCCTATTTAAATGTGTTTACTTAAAGCCTACTAAACAAAAACAAAGAAGTGGAAATTTTGATACAAAAGCAAATCTTTATTTGAAAAATATTCCCCGTACGTATTTCAATCGATACATCCAAGAAAATCAATTATAGTCTCATTCTAATGGATGGGTTTCTATTCGTCATGTAGCTATGGCCACGTTTTGCAAAAAAGACTCAAGTTGCCATGGGGACTGGTGGCTTCCTTCCAATATCAGAGGCTCAGGCCTGCCCTCATAGCTAACGAGCTTTGAGACCTTTAGCGGGCCAATATTTCACTTCTTTAGGTTGTATAAATCCCTCGTACTTACAATTGCAGCCTTTATTTGGTCATCGTTTTAATTTTTCTTGCAAATTATAAATCAATTTATAAAATGCAAATCATAGTGATCACTCGATTAGCAGAAAAATTAGTTCGAAAACTATTAAAGCAATTCCCTGCAGTAGGGATTATTGGAGCTCGTCAATCTGGGAAAACGACACTCGCAAAGTTATTTTCCGATGTTTATTTCGATCTAGAGCAAGAAGGCGATCAAACGAAGATCGATATTATGTGGTCTGATTTGTGTGAAAGAAAAGGATTGATAATTTTAGATGAAGCACAAAATTATCCTAAAATTTTTCAAAAACTAAGGGGCGCTATTGATGCAAAAAGGAAAAGCAACGGACGGTTTCTGGTGTTAGGTTCTGTAGCTCCCAGTTTAATGAAGCATGTAGGAGAATCGCTTGCTGGGCGGTTAGGGTTAGTGGAACTTCATCCATTGAACGTTGCAGAAATAAAAAAACCCAAAATAGATAATCTATGGTTATATGGTGGATTTCCGGGGGGTGGAATTTTGAAAGCCCAAGATTACCCCAAATGGCAAACAAGCTACTTGAATCTATTAATTCAAAGAGATTTACCTTTATGGGGGATACCAGCAAAACCGCAGGTATTATCAAAGCTCTTGAAAATGCTGGCAGCCATACAAGGTCAACAATGGAATGCATCGGAAATAGGAAGCAGTATGGGATTGAGCTATAATACAGTGAATAGTTACCTAAACTACCTTGAAGGAGCTTTTTTAATTCGCCGGTTGGATCCTTACTTCAAGAACTTAAAAAAGCGGCTTGTAAAAAGTCCTAAGGTTTATTGGTGCGATACGGGTATTTTGCACAGCATATTAAATGTAGTCGATTTTGAGGATCTGATTAGTCGACCTTGGGTAGGATCAAGCTGGGAGGGTTTCGTAATTATGCAAATTTTGTCTTACTTAAAACAGACTGGTTTTTTCTTTGACGCCTATTATTTTAGAACAAATGATGGTCATGAAATTGATCTTGTACTCGATTTTGGGAAAGAACTCTGGGCTATTGAGATCAAGATTTATGGAGAACCTCGACAAGAAGATATCGCTCGCCTACAAAAGACCTCTGCTTTAATCGATGCTTCTAAGCAGATCTTGATTTGCAGAACCCAAAAACCAATCATTGCCCAAGATAGTATATGCATAGGACTGTATGATTTTTTGAATAGAGAGTTCTTACATTCCTTACTTTAAAATTTCATTTTGATTCATCGTGTATATCTTTTTTCATAACGTCGTATTTTATACAAACACGATACTATCGTATTGGGTTTACACTGAAATTGGTTACAATTTAGGTTATGTCTGGGATTTGGAGTATTGGAATGGAGGATACATATTGCTCAAAAAGTAAAGGGTTTTTTAATCGTTTGAACATCACACTTAAAACAGTTCTTAGATCTCGGTTACCATGCCTACTATCTAGACCTGGGTCTAGATTATTACACAACAATTATCACAACATTCTTTTTCTGTACGGCGCCCGCCTTCAATCTCTTCAAACGCAACATAGGGAATTTCTTCTTCTGATTCTACTTCCTGATTTCCATTTCTATCTTGAGATTGCTGTAGTAGACTCTTACGCTCTGTCGAGTTGTTATCAATCTCAATATATTCTTCTATAGGAAACTCATTCGTTCCGTCATCACTAGAGGCCTTTTCTTTTACATCTCTTTTGGATCCTTCACGGGATATCTGAGATGAGTTAGGATTTTCTTGTGCCAGAGCTGCTTGCCCAGGTTTTGAAAGAGTTAATTCATCATGACTATCCTTAATAGCCTGCTGTTCTAAAGATATATCCTCCATACATCTTATTATATTCTTCGTACATCTTACAGTATATGGATGGTCTTTGCCAAGCACTTGCTTATAAATAACTAAAGCCTTATAGTTATACTCGAGCGCTTCGGTATACTGGCCTTGAGCCTGTAGTGCTACACCCATATTGTTATAGGATTGAGCCATAGAGGAATAATCTTTCCCATGCACTTGCTCAAAAATAGCTAAAGCCTTACGGTAATACTCGAGCGCTTCGGCATACTGGCCTTGAGCCTGTAATGCTACACCAACATTGTTATAGGATTGAGCCACAGCGGGATGGTCTTTCCCATGCACTTGCTCAAAAATAGCTAAAGCCTTACGGTAATACTCGAGCGCTTCGGCATACTGGCCTTGAGCCTTGAGTACTAAACCAATATTGTTATAGCAAGCAGCAATATCTGGATGATCTTTACCATAGACTTGTTCAAAAACAGCTAAAGCCTTACGGTAATACTCGAGCGCTTCGGCATGCTGACCTTGAGCCTGTAGTAATACGCCCATATTGTTATAGGATTGAGCCACATCTGGGTGGTCTTTCCCATGCACTTGCTCAAAAATAACTAAAGCCTTATGGTTATACTCGAGCGCTTCGGCATACTGGCCTTGAGCCTTGAGTACTAAACCGATATCGTTATAGGAGCCAGCAACATATAGATGGTCTTTGCCATACTCTCTCTCCCTTATAGCCAAAGCCTTAAGGAAACACTTCATCGCATCGGCATACTTACCTTGAGTCTTGAATGCTTTACCAAATTTCTCATAAATAGCTACAGTCTTAAGGAGATACTCCATCGCTCCTTCATACTGGCCTTGAGCCTTGAGTACTAAACCAATATCGTTATAGGAGCCAGCAACATATAGATGGTCTTTGCCATACTCTCTCTCTCTTATAGCCAAACCCTTAAGAAGATACTCCATTGCTTCGGCATACTTACCTTGAGCCTCTAGCACACTACCCATATTGCTATAGGACTCAGCCACAGCGGGATGTTCTTTGCCGTACTCTTTCTCAAAAATAGCTAAAGCCTGACGGTAATACTCCATTGCTTCGGCATGCTTGCCTTGAGCCTGTAGTACTTCACCCATATCGTTATAGTACAGAGCCACTTCTGGATGGTCTTTGCCATACACTACTGTTTCAAGAATAGCTAAAGCCTTACGGTAACACTCTATCGCATCGGCATACTTGCCTTGAGCCTTGAGTACTTGACCAAATTTCTCATAAATAGCTAAAGCCTGAAGGAAACACTTCATCGCATCGGCACGCTTGCCTTGAGCCTTGAGTACTAAAGCCACATTCTGATAGGAGTCAGCAACCTGTGGATGGTCTTTGCCATACACACTCACTCTTATAGCTAAACCCTTAAAATAATATTCCATCGATGCTTCATGCTTACCTTGAACACTCAGTACTCCAGCAAATTTCTCATAAATAGCTAAAGCCTGAAGGAGATACTCCATCGCTCCTTCACACTCGCCTTGAGCTTTGAGTACTAAACCCATATTCTGATAGGAGTCAGCAACCTGTGGATGGTTTTTGCCATGCACTTTCTCAGAAATAGCTAAAGCCTGACGGTAATACTCAATCGCTTCGGCATGCTTGCCTTGAGCGTCGAATATATTACCCATATGGTTATAGGAGTGAGCAACCTGTGGATGGTCTTTGCCATGCACTTTCTCTCTTATCGCTAAAGCCTGACGGTAATACTCCATCGCTTCGGCATACTTGCCTTGAGCCTGTAGTAATGCTCCCATATTGTTATAGGACTCAGCCACAGCGGGATGCTCTTTATCAAGCGCTTTCTCTCTTATCACTAAAGCCTGACTATAATACTCCATCGCTTCGGTATGCTGACCTTGAGCCTGTAGTAATGCACCCATATTGTTATAGGATTGAGCCACATCTGGATGCTCTTTGCCATACACTTCCTCCCAAATAGCTACAGTCTTACGGTAATACTCCATCGCTTCGGCATACTTGCCTTGAGCCTGTAATAATGCGCCCATATTGTTATAGGACTCAGCCACAGCGGGATGCTCTTTGCCATGCACTTTCTCTCTTATCGCTACAGCCTTAAGGTAATACTCCATTGCTTCGGCATACTTACCTTGATTGTCTAGTGCTAAACCCATATTGTTATAGGCAGTAGCCACATCTGGATGCTCTTTGCCATGCACTTGCTCATAAATAGCTACAGCCTTAAGGTAATACTCCATTGCTTCGGCATACTTGCTTTGAGCGTCTAGTGCTAAACCTATATTGTTATAGGCAGTAGCTACAGATGAATCGCCTTTACCATACACTTGCTCATAAATAGCTACAGCCTTAAGGTAATACTCCATTGCTTCGGCATACTTGCCTTGAGCCTGCAGTGCTAAACCAATATCATTATAAGAAGTAGCCACAAAGGGATGGTCTTTGCCATGCACTGTCTCATAAATAGCTACAGCCTTAAGGTAATACTCTATCGCTCCTTCATACTTGCCTTGAGCCTTGAGTACTACACCAATATTCTCATAGGAATCAGCAATCTTTGGATGGTCTTTTCCATGCACTTTCTCTTTTATAGCCAAAGCCCGAAGGTGATACTCAAGTGCTTCTTTATAATCAGCTCGTTTATATAACACTGTACCAATAGCATGAAGCAATATCGCTACATTAACTAAAGTTTTATCCGAACTTCCTTTCCTATTGAAGGCTTCTACAATTGAAGATGCTGTTAACTCCTTATCTTCTGCTTCTTTCCAACCTTCGTGCAAAAATACCAGTACTTCAGGGTCTGATTCTACTAACTCGCTCATCAATGACGTCAATTCTTCCTTCATTATGAAATCAGCTTCGTTATTACGAAGCTCAAGTAATTGCTTAGCTACAAAATATTCAAACAGTGATTTATGGCTAAATTCATACCCCTCTCCTCTTATTTTAAGGGGCAAGTCAACCTCAAATTGCTGCTTGCGCCTTTGCATCAGCACTATAAAATCTTCTTCACTGAGAAGAGCGCGGCGCTCCTTTTGCGTCTTTTCTTTTTCACTTGCGTTACTTAGCTCTTCCTGACGTTTGGCAAACTGTTTGTGAGCCTCTTCAGCAACTAGCTCTCCTAGCTTAACCCATGGAGAAACTAACGCCTTTGTGGCTTCTTGTAAGCTAAAGATCATACTCTTGTTTTGGCACGCCCTAAAAGCAACATCCTTTGCAAATGCCTGAAAGCTATCTACAAGATTTAAGTAACCGGCTACCAAACTATCTTGTAATCCTAAAGAAAGTAAGGAACTTTGGGTAGTAATGGAGTGCTTCACAAACCCTTCATAAATTTTCCAACGAGTGAGCTCATCCAGAGGCTGCTCTGAAACTGTCTTCCAACTTTGTTTTAATAAGTAAAGTACAAAAGGATTGCGTAACACCTCCAAGACCAATTTTGAACTTTGCAATGTCCTTTTGTACTCTACCTCCGTTTCTTCTCGCCAGGATAACTGTTCTTTCAGATATCCTAATAGTTGGTCCATGCTAAATGGCAAGAAATGGCATGTTTGGAGTTTACCGTTAAAATTAAAGCGCTCGTGTAACATTTCAGCATCAATTGTCTTTGGTCTACAGGTAACAATTAGTTTCGCATTAGGGTTGCTTAAGAGTCCTAGATGATCTACTAAGTTAGCTGGCTTCTCATCCATTTGAAGTTCATCGTAGCCATCTACAAACACCAAAAGCGGAATATTTTTAGGTAAATTATATTCGTCAGCTACTTTGAAGAAAGCTCCCTTTATACTTTCATGCGACCAGTTCGAAACGGAGGCCCTAATAAATAATGGAAAATATTCAGGCGCTTTTTCTCCCTTATTGATATGGGCCCACCACTGTGAGAGTAGCTCATCTGCCCATAGGTATGTCGTTAATGTTTTCCCTAAGCCAGCCTCCCCTAAGAGGAGTAACGTAGAAGCTCTCGGCGACTCAATAAATTGCTTGAAAGTTTCTTTTAGGGCTAAGGGTGGATTGCTTTGCACTTCTCCTTTTTCTTGACAAGCTTCAATCCTACCCCAATACGCTTCTATTGTCTCTTCTACACGATGCTCGGTAACGAAAGGGGCAATATAGGATAACCTTTCTTTACGCCTTGGATGGATGAGTTTTTCTAACGTTTCGCAACCCTTAATTACCCTTAATTAAAACGTGATGATAAGGATCAAATTCAGCCCCCTAAGGCTTCTAATCTACCTACAAGCTCTTGCGCAGTTGGACGTTTGGCTGGATCAGTCTCCCAACAGGAAAGTATCAATTGCTTAAAGCTCTCAGGGCAATCTTCAGGTATGACTTCTCGCTGAATGCGGCTGCCCTCCCGCCACTCATAGCGGTAACTAAATTCATTCAGTTTCTTTGGCTCTAGGCCAGTTACTATCTGCCAAAATACTAATCCTAAAGCATATATATCAGTAGCTTTGGTGCTAACAGTTTGATTGTTCATATTCTCAGGGGCAGTAAACCGATTATCTTGGAGTCCCTCTTGCACTACTCTCGCTTCCGTTTCTTGTAAAAACGCATCCACCTGTGCCACTCCTAAATCGGCCAGTTTGGCTTTTCCATTAGACCCAAGCAAAATATTTTCTGCTTTTAAATCCCGGTGCAGTACCCCTTCTCTGTGTAAATACTTCAAGGCTGAAGTAACCTGCAGCGCCCATTGCCAACGTTTTGACCAAGGCGTATTTGGGTCTCGGAGCGCTTCTCGTAAGTCGCCCCCCTCACAAAATTCCATTACTAAGTACGTATACCCTTCATTTGCATCTTGATACACGCCATAAAATTGAACCAAATTAGGGTGGTTAGTCGTTGATAAACGCGATACCTCCCATCGCATGGACCCTTCGATGTCACTACGATCCACGCCAGTACCCTGTAATTTTTGTAAAGCATGCTCCACATTAATTTGCTTTAATGCCACTTGCTTATCTCCCCACCTCCCACGAAAAACCTTTCCAAAGGCTCCCGCAGCTAAATACTTTTCTATGCTGATCTTACCAGTCGGTAATTTGTTGACCCCAATAAAGGAATTATATAAAAGGTTTTCGGGATCAACTATGCTAGGTTCTGTGGCTTCCTCATGGTCAGAGTATGCTGGCTCATCGTCAGAAGGAGCCTCAATCTCATTAGCAGAAGATTCTACAGCTAAATAGTCACTCTTTTTTTCTTCATCATTATTAAATTTATAATCTGAATTTCCAGTCTCTTGCGGCTCTGTTTCCGCTCGATTTTCTATTTGGTACGGATACTTTGAAGGTTCCTCGGTTACCTCTATTGTTTTAGTTTCTTCAACGGTTGCCCCTTCA
>Ga0206902_10118_pt1 | contig 21878 bp, 13 predicted proteins | sample Alteio_BWOrgHeat_44_FD_153242 | JGI IMG/M metagenome (GOLD analysis project Ga0206902, IMG submission 153242) | Enriched cells from forest soil in Barre Woods Harvard Forest LTER site, Petersham, Massachusetts, United States -... | ecosystem: Environmental > Terrestrial > Soil > Temperate forest >... | reverse complement strand
GCAAACTTAAAATCAAATAATGGACACTCGCGCAACCTTCCAATGCTCACAGCCATCCCTTTATCTAAATTGCGATGCAGCTTGGGTTGCGGAAAATTCTCTTCATAAAAATAGTGGATCGGATTTTTTGGCGCTAACGGCAACTGTAACTTTTGCGGCAACGCTGTAAAGTTCCTCCAGGCCTGTATAAGAGCATCCTTTGTCGCTTTTGACTTTAATTTCACTGACACACATTCCAAATGTCCATCGCTAACAGGGACACGATTACAGTGCGCGCTAATTTTGATAGAACAGTGTTCAATCCCTTTCTGAGAATACTTTCCAAGTATCTTTAATGTTTCCGTTTCCAATTTCTGCTCTTCCCCTTTAATTAAGGGAATCACATTGTCCATAATGTCCAAACTGGCAACACCAGGATAACCGGCTCCAGAAATAGCCTGCAGCGTCACAACATGAACAGAATCCAATCCAAAATTATCCATCAGCGGCTTTAGCGCCAACGCGAGTCCAATGGTAGAACAGTTTGGATTCGTAATGATTTTTCCTTTCGGATACTCCTGCTTATGAATTAATTCTAAATGCTCACTGTTGACTTCAGGCACAAGCAAAGGCACATCAGGCAACATACGGTGATTGCGTGCATTGGAATGAACAACATAACCTGCATTAGCAAAGGCCGCTTCGATTTCTCCAGCGACGCTGGAATCTAATCCGGAAAACACCCACTCGCAAGGCAGATCCGGAGTGCATGGCTGCACTTTCATTGTGGCAATTTCTTTTGGGATCGGAGTATTCATCAACCAATTGACGGCTTCAGAATACTGTTTGCCTGCTGACCGTTCAGATGCTGCCAACGCAGTAATTTCAAACCATGGATGATTAGCGAGCAGTTCAATGAAGCGTTGCCCCACGCTGCCTGTCGCACCCAATATTCCGACCTTAACCTTTTTCATAAATCCTTTTAATTCGCCACAAAGTAGGGACGAAAGGGACGTAAGGGACGAAAGGGACAAAAAAGCGATATTCACTCCTTCGTCCCTTAGGTCCCTTTCGTCCCTTACGTCCCTTTCCTATTGTAACTGTTAAATCTGTTCCAAAAATTGCATCATGAGGCGCACACCGATGCCTGTTGCATGCTTAGGATGATAACGGCGCGCTTCCGCTAAAAATGCTGTTGAAGCTATGTCACAATGTGCCCATGGCACTTTCTTATCCACAAACTCTTCAAGAAATTTCGCGGCCGTAATCGATCCTGCTCCTTTTCCACCAATGTTTCTGATATCTGCAATTTCCGATTTCAACTGGTCACGATACTCTTCATACAATGGCAAGCGACATAAACGTTCATACGTTTCATTTCCAGCTTTGAGAAGCTCTTCAGCAAGAGCATCATCATTTGACATTAACCCTGTTGTCTCTGCACCTAAAGCATGATCAATGGCTCCGGTCAGGGTGGCAAAATCAATGATGCGTGTCGGCTTAAGGTGCTTACACGTATATGCCAGGGCATCTGCAAGAATTAAACGCCCTTCAGCATCTGTATTGCCAATTTCCACAGTTTTGCCGACTAAGCTTTTGTAAACATCGCCAGGCTTATAGCTCAGAGCACTCATCGCATTCTCTGTCGCAGGAACAACAGCAGTGACATTAACCGGCAATCCTGTTGTAGAGGCCGCTAGGATCACTCCAAAAGCTGTGGCTGCTCCACCCATATCGCATTTCATCGTTTCCATCGATCCCGTCGGTTTTAAGTTTAGTCCTCCGGTATCGTAAGTCACTCCTTTGCCTACAATGACTGTATGCTCCTTAGACATTGGATCGCCTTTATATTCTAAAACGATAAAGGCAGGATCATGAGCAGAACCTCTGGCCACAGCTAACAGCAAGCCCATTTTTTCTTTTTCAATTCTCTTTTTATCAAAGATAGTTGCTTTGATATTTGGGAATGTTTTGGCTAAGCCACGCGCAACAGCAGCAAGGTGTTGTGGAGTCACTTCATCCGCATTGCCATTGACGAGATCTCGCGTAAAGTAGACGCCTTCAGCAATTCCGGCATATTTTTTTGCTTGGTCCAAATCATGTTGTGAAGCGCCTATGAGCGTTACTTTGGTTAGTAATACTGTTGGGGAATCTTTAAGAGAATGGTTTTTCAGCTGATCGAAAGCATAATTTGCAAGAAGTAGCCCTTCGCATACTCCACGAATAATCCCTTTGTGGTCCATGGATGCGACGGTAGGCAACACCAGATTGATGTCTTGAATTTTCTTTTGGCGACATGTTTTGGTCAAAGAACAGTAAGCACGTCGTAATTTTTCTGTAGTAACTTTCTCTTTTTCACCAAGGCCCAATAAAGCCACGCGTTTCTCAGGAAAGGTTTCATCATAAACGATGATGATTTCACTCTCTTTTCCGGTAAAATCATTAGCCTGGATAGGGCCTGAAGAGCATTTTTCCATCGCTTTGCTAATCGTAGCGGCACCCTCAGGCTTGTTTTTCCCTTTCCAGTACGGCAAAACAAGAAGATCAGCTTTTTTTCTTTTCTCCAAATTAGACGCAATACCAAATTCCATCGTGTTCTCCATTATTCATTTCATAGGAATATCACCACAAAGACACAAAGAACACAAAGAAAAAAGAAAAATAACAAGGATGGCAGGATCGCCTTCGGCGGCAGGATTATTTTTTTCTTGCCGCCGAAGGCGATCCTGCTATCCTTGTTATTTCTCTCTGTGTGCTCTGTGATCTCTGTGGTGAAAATTTATCTAAAAAGGAATCTCGTCGTCTTCCATTTCGCCAGACATCGCATAGACAGCATTGCTTTCGCCCAATGCGCTTTCTCCGCCTTGGAAAGGCTGATTTCTTTGACCGCCATTTCCTGCTCCAGCATAGCCTTGAGCACCATTTTCGCGATCCGTCTTTCCAAATGGACTGAAACGCATGATATGCGCCGTCATATTTAAGCCAACCTGCTGAGCACCATTCTTATCTGTATAGATTTCCGGTTTCATCATCTCACCGATTACGATCACCGCGCTTCCTTTCTTTAAATGCGGCAACATCTTATCGAACTCTGTTCCCCATAAGGTCACGCGCCACCATATGGTTTCATCTTTACCATTGCGACGAACGTTTGTTGCCATTCTAAAAGTTGTCACTTTGTTACCATTTGGTGTAACACGTGTTTCAGGATCACTACCAAGGTGTCCAAGAAGTTCCAAAAGATTCATGTTTTACCTCTTTGTTTGTGTGTTGTTTTCTACTCAAAAAAAGGTACATCCTAAACCAATAGGAGTCGAAAAGCAAGGCAAAATATGCCGAAAAATTGTATAGTAATCGCTTATGTCAAATCACGGCATTTATATTCCACCCGAGGGCCCTCCATCGGCCAACCCAGAGAATTCAAAAATCTATTATAAAATGGGCGAAGAGAATATTTATAAGATGATGCAGGAGTTTTATTTCGAGCTGGAGCAGTCGACAATTCGGCAAATGTTCCCTCAGGATATGGTGACAGCATCAAAACGAAGCGCTGAATTTTTTATTTTTCTCATGGGTGGACCGCCAATCTATCAGCAGAAACATGGCCATCCGATGATGCGCAAACGCCATATACCTTTTGTGATAGACGAAACGGCGAGACAAGAATGGTTACGTTGCTTTAGAAAAGTGCTAGATAAATCAGATGAAAAGTATAATTTTCCTAAGGAGCACCTTGAATCTTTCTGGGAGTTTATTCAAAAATTTTCCGGTTGGATGGTGAATACAAAATAATGTCAGTTTTTGCAGCAATATTACTTAAGCTTGCTCCTCTGTACTTGAACATTCTTCTTGGATATATCGCTGGGAGATTGTTAAAAACGCCTATCGATACAATTTCACGTTTAATGTTTTTCATCATTAACCCTTTGATCATGTTCAATGGCGTTCTACACACACGTATCGATGCGAGCGTGCTTTCACTTCCGTTCGTTGTTTTTATATTGAGTTGTGCACTGTGTTTGGGTATCTATCAGCTTGTTAAGCATATGTGGACGGATGCTTCAAAAAACCTTGTCGCATTTAGTGCGGGTACAGGAAATACCGGATATTTTGGCTTACCTTTGGCCTTGTTACTATTTGATACACAAGGTGAGGGCGTCTACATGATGGCATTACTTGGAGTGACAATCTACGAAAACACGTTAGGATTTTATATTTTAGCAAAAGGCACGCATGGCCCTACAGAGTGCCTTAAGAAGCTCTTTTTAATGCCTTCACTCTATGCTGCATTGCTAGCATTATCAATCACGTATTTTCATATTCCCATGCCTGAAGTGTTTACAGAATTCATGTGCCATATCAAAGGGACATACACCGTTCTGGGTATGATGACAGTAGGTTTGGGGCTTGCTGCCTTGCATCATTTAGAGCTAGATCTGAAATTTCTTGGAGTGACGTTCTTATCAAAGTTTATATTATGGCCGGCAATAGTGCTAGGATTGATATTTATCGATGCTCATTGGTTACACATTTATAGCACTGATATTCATAATGCGCTTATTTTATTATCCATTGTTCCTATGGCAGTCAACACTGTGATCATTGCCGCTGTTGTGAAAGCGCATCCAGAAAAAGCCGCTACAGCAGTGCTGTTGAGCACTTTTATTGCATTGCTATATGTTCCCTTGATGGTGATCTATTTTATTATTAATACCACCGATCTCTTCGTCCACGAATCCTGCTTACCAGTGTAACAAAATATCGAGGAGGTAAACGGTAAACAGTATTCAGTAGAAATACGGACTCCATCTACTACTCATAAGTTCAGTCTATTCTACTGTTTACTGTTTACCGTTTACTGTTTACTTTCTTCTGTCTTCTGACTTCTTGCTTTTTAAAATGCAGCAGTCTAATCTCTGATGCAATCAAAATTTTGGAGGAATATGAAGTCGATACCTAATTTGGTTTTATTTTATGGGATCTTACTTTTGGTTGGCGGCCTCATAGGTTTCTACAAAGCGAATAGCACCATGTCTTTAATAATGGGAAGCACATGTGCAGTTTTAGCCTTTGCGAGCAGCATCGGGATTCGCAACAAGAAAGTTTCAGGATATGCCGGAGCGACGTTGCTAGCCATCCTTTTGACGCTTTTCTTTACCTACCGTTTCTTCAAAACGTTTGCCTTGATGCCTAGTGGTCTTATGGCTGTTATCAGCTTAATCATGGTCATCACCCTCATAAAAGAACGAAAAAGCGCTTACTTTCTCTCCAATCAACCTTAATTTTTCACCACAAAGACACAAAGAGCACAAAGAAAAAAGAAAAAATTAAAAACATGGGAAAACAAGATCGCCTTCGGCGGCATGAAAAAGCTTAAAAATAAATTATCCTGCCGGCGAAGCCGATCATGCCTTCCTTGTTATTTTTCTTTTATCTTTGTGTTCTTTGTGCCTTTGTGGTTACATTTTTTTAATCCATGATAGTCTCTTGCAATATTAAAGCAAATTTTGTTAAAATTTATCTTCTTTTTACAAGGAGCAACAAAAGAGTTTGAGAAGGCTATTCACAGACTCACATTATTATGTTTAGTTCGATGCCTGTAGAGGTACGTAAGCTAGTTAAAGGACTTCTCACAAACCGCTGGGCATTAGCATGCTTCTTCGTCATGGGGATTCAGCAAATCATTGAAGCCTCGTCAACGTTCTGGTTGGTGATGCTGACAGAGAGCATTACCTCCGGCAAGCCATATTTTGCTTACCTAATGACCTACTTGGCCTCGTTGCTACTTCCTTATATTCCTGGATGCATCGCTCAAATCTTTAAGACAAGCTGGAAACAAGACGCACAGCGCTCGTTTATCAACTCTTTCGTCTCATCGAATCGTGATAAGATTATGGAGTGGAGCAACAAGGGCCTCAAAGAGGAAAAGCTTTCCATACTCACCTCTGAAGCACCTCACACGTTAAATCTGTTTATCGATTACTCCTGGGACCTCTACACCTATGTGTTGAGTGTGCTTTTCAATATTTTAGCCCTTGCAGTTGTTGTAGAGCCACTTTTCGCAATGTCATATGGAGTCAGCGTCATTTTAGTTGCTATCGTCATGAAGTTGAAACGCCGCACGCAAAGACAGCTGACCAAGAAAGCTTTGATTGCACGTATCGACCTGGTACAATCCCTTCTTGCAGCATGGGACAACGTGCTTTTGGGAAATCTATACAATTTCAAATTATGGAATGAACGCACCTCTCAACGACTCAAAAGGTGCCTACAGCGCAATGTGGACTTGGAAAGATTCGATCAAATCCTTGCCATCAGTGTCGCACTGATTACAGCTATTCCCACTTTATGTGTTGTTGTGTATGTGATGCTAAAAAACCACGGCGACGTTGTGAAGCTAACTTCTTTTGTTGTGATTCTCCCACTTCTTTTCATGATTCTTTCTTACACCTACCAAACATTGTCCCTTGCGTTTCGTTGGGGAATGCACCGCAGTAAGCTCACAACAATCTATCGCACAATCCAATCGTTTGGAGAAGCACCTTCAGCGCTTGAGAAAAAAATCACATGGCCAAAAATTTCCACAACATATTCCACAGTGGCTCCAGAGGACCATATCTCCATGAAAGCACCGATGCATTCTCATGAAGATCTGCTCAAACACACGTCAAAAGCCGGTCGGATCACTATTCGCGGAGAAAACGGCTGCGGTAAATCGACAGCACTCATGCTGATTAAGGATGCGCTGGCAAACCGTGCCTTCTTTTTGCCCACACATAATCAACTCAGTTTTTCTTGTGAAACTAACAAGTACTCGACAGGAGAATCCCTACGAAATCGGTTGATGGAAATTTTGGAAAAAGTGGATGTTGATGTTCTTTTGTTAGACGAGTGGGATGCCAATCTCGATGCTGAAAATCAAGAGAAGCTTTCACAATTGATTGAAGAGTTATCACAGAAAAAATGTGTCATCGAAGTCCGCCATCGACAATGATTTGCAGGAAAAACAAACAAGATAAACAAGAAAAAAACAAAAACAAACAGGATCGACAGGATCGAACAGGATAAAAAAAATAAAATTACTTTTTTTTCCACATTAAATTGTTTTTAATATCCTAATTATCCTGTTTATCCTGTTTGTTCTTTCATGTTGATCTTGTTTTTTAGGGGGAATGCTTGACATCGCTAGTTGTAACTATCCTTGTGGCGTTTGTTTTTGTGGTGATTGCTTTGGCGGGGCTAGCGCTTTCTCTGTTCATTACGGGCAAAAGTTCGATTAAAGCTGGCTCCTGCGGCCGTGCACCTAAACAGAAAGATAAGTCTTGTGGAACAAATGAAACCTGCTCTCTCTGCGAAAAAGACTCCAAAACCGAAGAAAAGAAATAGGACGCTTTGTGACTTACAACAAAAATCAACCCGAATCAATCCAAAAGATGTTTTCTGCTATCGCTAATGAGTACGATAGAGCCAACAATATCCTCTCACTTCAACTTCTCAAAATTTGGAACAGAAACCTCATCAAGCACACGTTAGCTCCGACACAGGCTCATTCCTACTTGGATCTCTGCTGCGGCACAGGAGAAATCGCCTTTTCCCACTTGAGAAAAACTGAATTTCCAAGTGATGCTTACTTACTTGACTTCTGTAAGGATATGCTCGCAGTCGCCCAGCAAAAAGCGAACAGAAAACCTTTACCGACTAAACACACGCTTCACTATCTACAGGCAGACGCTCAAGCCATTCCCTTAGAAAATTCCTCAATAGACTTTGCCACGATGGCCTATGGCATTCGCAACATCAAAGATCCGTCAAAGTGTGTTAGAGACGTCCTGCGGGTATTGAAACCAGGCGGTACCTTTGGAATTTTAGAACTCACGCGACCCAGTAACCCGCTGCTTCGTGTCGGACATAAACTCTATCTGAAGACGGTTCTTCCCTCACTAGGATGGCTCATCACGTCAAATCAAGATGCTTATAAGTACCTATGCAACAGTATCAATCAGTTCATTGAGCCTTCTGAACTCGAAACCATTTTGATGGACTCAGGATTCACTCATGTCTCGCGCATACCGTTGACTTTTGGATTAGCCACCATTCTAATTGCCAAAAAATCTCTTTAATCGCATAGTCCAAATTAGACCTCTTTCGAAACTGATAGCGGCCCAGATTCGAGTTCTTTTCCTCTAAGAACGCGCAAAAATAAGAAGGCAATATTGACTTAATATTATCTTCTTATTTTCGTAGCCTGTGCGCGTTCTTAGAGAGAAAATAATCTCGAATATGGACCACTAGCAGTTTCGAAAGAGGTCATAGATTAACTACAGCAAGGACTACTCCCATGACAAAATCAGCTCAAAAAGAAAAACAAACAAAAACTGTTTGTGGAAAAGATGAATTCGGCAAACAGATCTTATTGAAAGATGGGGATCTTCAAGTGATGATGGAGTGGGAAAAACCGTATCTAGAAGCCTGTATCGACGCCCTAAAGCCTTCTGGAAATATCCTTGAAATAGGTTTTGGCTTAGGCTACTCCAGCGCGCAGATTCAGAAATACCATCCCAAAAGTCACACGATCATCGAAGCTGATCCTGATGTTGCGGAAAATGCAAAAAAATGGGCGAAACAGCATCCAAACGTAAAAATCATTCAAGGCAATTGGCAAACAGAATTGGGCAAACTAGGAGTCTTTGATGCCATCTTTTTTGATGATTACTTTCCATTATCCGGAAATGAAATTAGCCAGCTCAAAGATAATTTAAAACAGTGTCAACAGATAGCTCAGAAGGCAAAATCACTCAAAGATGATCTTGAAGAAGCCTTAGAGCAATTTAGCGAAATCAAATTCACTGATAATGACCTCAGAACATTCACAGAACAGATTCTGGCAAAACCTAATGTCGAGTACCAAAACGTCGTCGACTTCCTTGAAAGCTTGGCCAAACATGGCAATATTTCTGCGCAACAAAAGAGCCACTTTTTAAAAGATCTAGACAAAAGACATAAAGCAATGGGAAAAGATAAGCAGAAACAGCCCTCCAACTGGGTCAACGCAAAACGATTTCCCGGAGAACGTCTCATCCCCTTCATCGAAGAGTGCCTCAAAAAACATATGCATGCCGGCTCTCGCCTCTCAGCCTATGCGGGAACGCCAGAATCGAAACGCCAACACACTGAGTTTCAAGAAAAAATCCAATCAAGAAAAGATATCAACTATTCAGAAAAAACCATCCCCGTCAATGTGCCGTCAAACTGTACCTATTATCAGGGTGACAAAGCGTTGATCATGATTATTGAAAAGAAATAAAAAGTGTAGACAGTAGTCAGTAGAAAAAAGGAACAAAAGAGAACTTTTAAAAAGTTGTCCCTTTTATCCCTTTGGTCGCTTAAGTCTCTTAAGTCCCTTCGTCAACTACTTAGTAGGTTTGTCACTACTTGTTGTCGAGGAAGCGCTTGAAGAAGAAGAGCTTGAAGAAACAGCTGCAGCGGTGGATGTTGCTGTGCTTGAAGCATTTGTTGGTGATGCACTCGCACTTGCAGTTGCTGCTGTTGAGCCCTCATTGCTATTACTTGGTCTCTCAATTAGTGGTAAAAGTGGTTTTTGCTCAATGCCACAAAACACTTTCAGTTCTGTATTCCAGAAACGGCCCAACGCACGGACTCCAATAGCTAAAATTGTGATTTCAGCAAAAACAAATGCTGCCTTGTAAACCACCACAGGTACTGCTGGGATCACTCTCACTGCCATCTTTGCCAAAACAATTGTGCTTGGGAAGCAGATGCATGACACCACAAACATCGTAAATGCTGTTAACGCAATTGTCACCACGCGAGGATCACACAACACGTTCACAACACACAATGGCAATAGTTTTGCAGGCTTCAATCCGAAATCACCCACTTTTTCTAAGCGATTCGCTTCTGGACGGAAGGCACCCAAATCATTGACTAAAGCAAACTTTAAAAGTAACCACAATCTGGAAATCTTATTCGCACAAAAATCACATTTTCCTAAACATGGTGTAGGAACAACTGTTGTTGTAGCAACAAGTTCTTTAGTATCAATAGAGGCTTGATCCACTGTAGAATGAGTGTCATCAGCTTTTAGTGCATTATTTGCAGCCACAGACGCTTTAGCGTGTGGTTTAGAATGTGGTTGAAGAGAAGAAGATGCATAAGTCGTGGGGCCTCTATTTAAGCCGAAAGAAGATGTCGCTCCACTACTTGGCAAGCCATTTGGGTGACTGGTTACTACCGGTACAGATGTACTGGAACTTGTTGATGTTGTCATGTGAACTCCTATGTTTGGATTGTTATGAAAGTTTTTCTCGATGCACATTTAGTACCAACAAAACTCCTTTTTTGCAATGAAACTTTTCTGTACGATAGCAATAAGTTAATGGACGATATGGACTTAATGGACGGAATAGACGTAATGGACAAAGCAAAATCAACCTTCATGTCCATTGTCCATTAGGTCCATTAGGTCCATTAAGTCCATGAATTTGACTAAGTGATGCAAATGACGGAACAGAAAGCAATCGACTCTTTACTTCATGAAAGCAGACGTTTTGCGCCGTCACACTCCTTTGCTGCAAAAGCACTCATCAACACAAATCAGCATTACAAAGAAAATTACGATCAATCATTGGAAGATTCAGAAAATTTTTGGTTAAAGCAAGCTGACACCTTGACCTGGTTTAAAAAACCAACAATTGCGTGCAACTACGTCTGGGATAGTGCCAAAGGCCATATCGAACACAAATGGTTCGAAGATGGAACAATTAATGTTACTGTTAATGCCTTAGACCGACATCTCCATACAGCCAGAAAAAATAAACCTGCCATCATCTGGCAAGGAGAAAACGATAAAGAATCCCGCACACTCACCTACGAGCAACTGCACAAAGAGGTGTGCCAATTCGCCAATGTCCTGCGCAAAAAAGGAATCAAAAAAGGAGATCGCATCTGCATCTATATGCCGATGATTCCGGAACTAGCCGTCGCCATGCTGGCTTGCGCAAGAATCGGCGCCATCCACTCCATCGTTTTCGGAGGCTTTAGCGCAGAATCGTTGCGACACCGCATCAACGACTCTTCATGTGTGATGGTGATCACTGCAAATGAATCTTTGCGCGGAGGCAAAAAAATCCCGCTGAAGTCCATTGTCGATGAAGCTTTGTACGACGCACCATCTGTAAAGAGTGTCATTGTTGTAAAACGTGTTCAAGAGCCACCTAAAATGATATCCGAGCGCGATTACTGGTATCATGATGAGATGAAATCAGCCTCCATACAATGCGAACCTGAGATCATGGACGCTAATGATCCCTTGTTTATTTTGTACACATCCGGCTCTACAGGTAAACCAAAAGGCATTGTTCATGGTCAAGCGGGCTACCTTTTGCACGTCGCATTGACACATAAGTATGTGTTCGACATCCAAGAAAATGATGTGTATTGGTGCACTGCCGACATCGGTTGGGTCACCGGACATAGCTACGGCATTTATGGACCTTTAGCGAATGGTGCTACGACACTACTATTTGAAGGCACACCAACGTTCCCGGATCCTGGTCGCTATTGGCAAATCATCGACAAACACAAGGTATCCATCTTCTACACAGCACCTACAGCGATACGAACCCTTATACACCATGGTGAAGAGTATCCAAAAAAATATCGCTTGGATACATTACGCCTTCTTGGCACTGTTGGAGAACCCATCAATCCAGAAGCATGGATCTGGTATTATACTGTCGTTGGGAAATCAAAATGTCCCATTGTGGATACATGGTGGCAAACAGAAACTGGCGGCATCATGATTAGCCCATTGCCTGGAATACAATTATTAAAGCCTGGATGTGCCACAAAGCCATTTTATGGAGTCGACCCCAAAATCATGAGTAACACAAATCACAAATGCAAACAAAATGAAGGCGGGGCACTTTGTATTGCGCGACCGTGGCCGGGCATCATGTTGACGATGTGGGGAGACCACGAGCGTTTTGTAAAAACCTATTTTAGCACATATGAGAACATGTATTTTACAGGTGATGGAGCCATCGAGGATAGTGATGGAGATTACTGGCTTTTGGGTCGCATGGATGATGTCGTGAATGTTTCTGGACATCGCCTCGGAACAGCCGAAGTAGAAAGTGCCTTGGTGGCACACAAAATGGTCGCTGAAGCCGCTGTCGTTGCTGCTCCGCATGAAATCAAAGGGCAAGCACTGCATGCTTTTGTCATCTTAGTAGAAACGAATGAAAACAGTGTGGATCATAAAAGCTTGCATGAAGAGCTACGTAATCAAGTGAAAACGCTAATCAGTCCCATTGCCATTCCTGAACAAATTTATATCGTGAAAGCGTTACCGAAAACACGTTCAGGAAAGATCATGCGCAGGATTTTAAGAAAAATAGCAGAAGGAAACACAGATGACTTCGGAGACACCAGCACCCTTGCCGACCCCTCCGTCCTCAACGATTTATTAGAAAGCATCAAGTTAAAAAGGTAACGTCTGATTTAACACAAAGGCGTCTCAAATTATAAAAAGCTCAATGCCTATGCTCCGTGAGCATTTTGACAATCTCTGCTTTTCCTTTTTTCTCAGCCATTCGCATTGCATTCTGGCCATTCTGATCCTTCATGCTCGGGTTAGCTCCAGCTTTCAAAAGGGCTTCACACACTTCCCTATAACCTTGTTCTGCTGCAGTCATAAGTGGAGTTGTTCCCGATTTGGTTGTTGAATCAATCAAATCTTTATGAACTGAAAGCATTTGGACAATGTCGGCTTTTCCTTTCCATGCAGCATAGTACATTGCATTCCAGCCATCGTTATCTGTTAAAAGAGGATCAGCACCTGCTTTTAAAAGGATTTTACAGGCTTCTACATGACCTCCTCGTGCAGCTTGCATAAGTGGGGTAGTACCGCTTTTGTCCCTCGAATTAATAAGCTGTTTATAAACTATAAGTATTTGGACAATTTCCGCTTTGCCAAAACGAGCAGCAATGTGCATTGGATCACAAATTTCAACATTAGCTCCAGCTTTCAAAAGGGCTTGACACGATTCTAGTTGCCCATTTCCTGCTGCAAGCCAAAAGGGAGTAATACCAAGTTTTGCTTTTGCATTAATAAGCTCTTTATGAATTGTAAGTAATTCAACGATATTGGTGCGCCCATTTTGTGCAGCATAATGCATAGCAGTTCTACCATTCTCATCCGTGACAAGTGGATTAGCACCTGCTTTCAAAAGGACTTTAAACACTTCTTCATGACCATTTAGTGCTGCAAACATAATTGGAGTGAAACCACTTTTGTTTCTCGCATCAATAAGCTTTTTATGAACTAAAAACATTTGGATAATTTCGACTTTTCCACCTTTTGCAGCCATATGCATAACATTAGAGCCATCTTCAGCAGTGACAAGTGGACTGGCACCCGCTTTTAAAAGGGCTTCACACACTTCTAAGTGTCGTCTCTCTGCTGCTAAGAAAAGCGGGGTATGGCCTTCTTTGATTTTTGAATCAATCAGCTGCTTAAAAGCTAAGAGCAATCGCACGATTTCGGTTTTCCCACTATTTGCAGCCCAGTGCATAGCGTTCGCCCCCTTTTTATCAGTTACCGAAGGATTTGCACCGGCCTTCAGAAGGAGTTCACACAATTCCAAATTGCCTTGCATTGTTACTAACATAAGTGGGGTATGACCTTTTTTATTTTTTGAATCAATGAGCTGCTTATCAGTGGCAAGTAATTGAATGATATTAGTTTGCTCATATGTGGCAGCAATATGCATGGCATTAACACCATCTTCATCAGTGACAAGTGGACCAGCACCCGCTTTTAAAAGGGCTTCACACACATCTCTATGCCCTTCTTGTGCTGCTAACATAAGTGGAGTACGACTATTTTTAGTTTTTGAGTCAATGAGCTGCTTATGAACTACAAGCATTTGTACAATTTTGACTTTCCCAGCCACTGCAGCTGTGTGCATAGCGTTCATGCTACTTTCGCTGGTCGCGAAAGGATTGGCCCCAGCCTTCAAAAGGAGCTCACACACATCACTATGGCCTTCTTGTGCGGCTAATATAAGTGGGGTAACATCACGTTTGTCTCTCAAATCAATAAGCTGCTTATGAACTCGAAGCATTTGAACAATTTTGACTTTTCCAGCTACTGCAGCCCAATGCATTGTGCTCCAACCATCCTCATTTGTTGCGAGTGGATCCGCGCCTTCTTTCAGAAGTGCTTCAAATATGTCTTGATGGCCTTCTTGTGCTGCTAACATAAGTGAAGTACTACCGTTTTTTGTTTTTGAAGCGATGAGCTCTCGGTCAAAGAAAAGTCTGACGATTTCGATTTTTCCCCCTCTGACAGCAATATGAATAGTATTCAGGCCCTCGCTATTTGTTTTCAGTGGATCGGCCTCAGCCTTTAAGAGGACTTGACATACCCTTAGATGTCCTCGATGAGCTGCAAACATAAGCGCGGGGGCATAATTATTTTTATTTTCGAATAAGAAATTAAGTGGATCATTGTCTAAAAGCAATTTGACAATTTCGTCGTTTCCAGAGCCAGCAGCAAAAAACAGAGCGCTCTCGCCCTCCTCGTTTATCGCGGTTGGATCTGCTCCTTCTTTTAAAAGGATTCGGCAAGTTTCTAGTTGTCCCTGATCTGCCGCTAACATAAGCGGGGTGTTACCATCTGTGTCATATTTATCTATAAGTTCTGGATAAGCTAAAAGCGATCGGATAATTGACTCTTTCCCTTTGTATACTGCCCAATGCATGACGGTATGACCATCGTCATTTGTCGCACGGGGGTCCGCTCCAGCTGTCAAGAGGAGTTCAAACGCTTCTAAATGCCCTCCATATGCCGCGCACATAAGCGGAGTGTTGCCTTTGTAGTCTTCTTTATCAATAAGTTCCGGATAAGCTAAAAGCAATCGGACGATTGTGGTTTTTCCTTCTTTGGCAGCCCAATGCATTGCACTGAATAAATATTTATTGGTCAAAAGTGGATTAGCACCGGCTTTCAAAAGCGCTTCACAAGCCGCTAAGGAACCTCCTTGTGCAGCATACATAAAAGGGGTACTACCGTTTTTGTCTTTTAAATCGATAAGCGATTTATGGATAAACAGCACTGGAATAATTTCGTGTTTTCCTGTTCTGGCAGCAAAATGCATGGCATTCCGTCCATCCACATCCTTTGCCAAAATATCGGCACCCGCCTTCAAGAGGATTTCACATACTTGTAGATGACCTTCTTGAGCTGCTAACATCAGTGGAGTTTGACCATATATTGCTTTTGAATCAAGTAACTGCCTATGAGCTGAAAGCAAATGAACAATATCTGTTTTCCCATCAGATGCAGCTTGGTGCATAACATTGCAGCCATACACATCTGCTGCGAGTGGATTAGCGCCAGCCTGCAAAAGCATTTCACATACTTTTAAATGGCTGCGTTGTGCTGCTAGCATAAGCGGGGTATAACCAGCATTCGTTTTTGAATCAAGCAGCTGTTTGTTGCCTAAAAGTAATTGTACGATTTCAATGTTTCCTGTCTCGGCAGCCCAGTGCATGGCATTCTGACCATTCCCGTCTGTGATGCAAGGATTGGCTCCAGCATCAAAAAGCAATTCGAATATTTTATTATGCACTGACGTAACCGCCATGATAAGAGCTGTATTTCCTTGTTTTGATTTTAAATCTAGGAACTCCTTATTTTGAGAATTTTGCGAAACGAACTTTTGAACACTCTCGAAACTTCCTTTGATCACAGCTTCATGGAAATCGGATAGGCCTTCCCGCTTTGTAGCTGTCGAAGATATTGTCGTAGTAGATACAATGGACCTATGAGCTTCAGTAAAATGCGAACAACTTGCTTCTTCCTTTTGAAATTCGGCTATAGGCATCACTAATCGATGCATTTTGGGATTTGTTAGAATGCTGTTTCCTACGATCTGTAAAATTGTTTTTCCATTCGCAAGCTTGTGTTCACGTAACTTTTTGCTTCCTTCAGATTTTAAATATAGTTTTTGTCCAAGTAGTATACAGAGTTCCTTTGCCTTGGCCCGGATAGCTCTATCGGATTTTCTATCCGAATCCGTAATCTTGAAAGCCTTGTCGACATAACCGTTAAATTCCAAGAAGTCTGCCACCCCTGGAAATCGAGGATTCACTGATTGTGCAACAGCTGCACTTAACGCGGCGGTTTCTTTTGCAAGTCCAAGTGATTCCGCTGCTGTAGTATCAATTCCTGTAGCAGCTTGACCAAATAAAGCTGCATCAAGTACCTCTTTGTCATGAATTTGCAAAATAAGATCACCTAGTATATCAAAGGCACCATAAAGAAATTTCCAATCATAACTTGTTGTTTTAGTTGCCAATACGGTTTGGATGGCAATGACTTTCTGCATAATGTCAGGGGCTTTTTGCACCTGGTTCCGTAGCATAAATAGTGCATCAAACCACTCCCCTTTAAATTTATGTTCCAAGCCTTGAAACGCCTCGACAATCTCTGCAAAAAAGCCCGAAGCGTCTTTATTGTAAGCTTTTCCTGCTGCAGTTGCACAGTGTACAAATCTTTGAAAAAATTCCCTAAAAGCCGTGAGATCAGAAGTAAACCTTCTACTCGCTTGTAGGGCCATCTCAGAGGCATACTCAATATCGATATCATCTTGTCTATTCAAATTTGTGAAACTACCTGTAGTATCTAATAATGCCTTCTTTCGCTCCTCTACAATAGCATTAACATGTTTCATACTATAATGACGGAGATACAACTCAACCGCTGCACTAAAAGCTTTTACCAGCTTTTGTTGGAATTCTATTGTGATCTTTTCTGCATTCGTTGGTATGAGATCATTATTTAAATCGATCACAATGTCTAATACGCCGTTTGCAGTATATTGAGCAATGGGGTCGTTCTCCATAAGGCGAATAAGCAGTTTGAACACTCCTTCTTTTAGATCGCGGTAATGTATGCTTGAAATCCTACTAAGCTTACAAAGATCTGATCGGACCGATGCAAGGTTGTGAAAATCTTCGGCACTCATGCGCAGAGCATTGATTTTATCCGCGATAAGTAAGTATGTTTCTAGTTTTGAAAAATCGACGGTCCCTGCCCATTCTCCTAACTCAACTAAAACGGCTATTTCAGAACGATTTTTAAGAAAAGTTAGTTCTCGAAGCCTTGTTTTTAATTCGTTTATCGACGGCGTCTGAGTCGCAACCACTGTAGAAGCTGAGGCTGCTGTTATCTTTTCCGACTCAAAAGGTTTGTCAATTGCAAAAGACACCTTTTTGTGAGCCCGAAATGGAAGAGCTGTTGTTGAGCCAACTGACAATGAGCTAGAAGTATATGGTAACCCCAATGCCGTTAAAGCAGGAGAAGTAGCAGTGGCAATTAATGAGGTTACCCCCTTAGCCTGGGAAGCATTAGATTGTTGTAGGGCACTTGTAGAGGCTACTGTTAAAGGAGAACCTACTTTAATTGTCATAATAAAAAAATCCTTCTTTTTGTTGTTAACGTCGTTATTTAATGTTGATAATATATACTTGCAGCTGCAGCATATGTCAATACTCTAAACTCCATGGAAATTTTGCAAGAAATCTCCTGCATGTGTGATAAAATCATCTCTTCCACTTGGTACAGAATAATCAGTTACCTGTCATAGAAAGAAATAAGTCGCCATATTTGAAACTACAACTTTGGTTAACAAGTGTATTTTTTTTATTGCTTACTATAACCAAAAACATCATACATGTTCACATCTGCAAAGTGGTTTCATACTGGATAAATGATATCGATTATGAATGATGAAGAGTACATGAGAGAGGCGATTGCCTTAGGTGAAAAAGGACGAGTGACGGCTCCACCCAATCCTTGGGTAGGATGCGTCATTGTCAAAAATGACAAGGTTATTGGTAAAGGATTCCATCGTGCTGTCGGAGAACCCCACGCCGAAATTAATGCTCTATGCGATGCAAGAGAGGATGTTGCTGGTGCGACATTGTATTGTACGTTGGAACCGTGCTCACACTATGGCAGAACGCCACCCTGCACCAAAGCCTTGATTGAAGCAAAAATCAGAAAAGTGGTATTTGCGGTAAAAGATCCGGATACGAATGTGAATGGAAAAGGCAGTCAACACTTGCGTGACGCCGGCATCGAAGTGGTTGCAGGCATCGGAGAAAACGAAGCCACGCAATCTCTGCAGCCTTATCTTTGGCATCGCTTAACAGGGAAACCATTCTGTATTGTAAAGGCTGCTGTGAGCATTGATGGTAGAGTGGCTGCTGCAGACAACTCTTCGCAATGGATTACGGATGCAGAAGCACGACAAGATAGCCATCGATTGCGTTCAGAATCACAGGCTATTCTTGTTGGATCCAACACGGCAATAAAAGATAAACCACAGCTCACAGCACGTTATGGAAAACAAATCAGACAACCTTTACGTGTCATTTTAGATTCTACAGGAAAAGTTGTGCCGCCATCGCCACTGTTTGATTTGTCATTAGCTAAAACAGTAATCTTTACTTCGAATGAATCGTCATCACATATGCGGAAGATCTGGAACGAGTATGGTGTGGAAGTTGTAGAAGTGAAGAAACAGGGCTCAGGATTAGATTTAGTGGCTGTTTTGAGTTATTTAGGAAAAAAGGGCGTTCTACAATTGCTTGTAGAAGGGGGAGGAACGGTTATTGGGAATTTTTTCCGAGAACACTTGATCAATCAGATGGTGATTTATACTGGGCCGCGTATTCTTGGTGATTCCGGTGTTCCGTTATTTATGGACACAACTATTCCAAATATTAATCAAGCACCGCAATTGCAACTCATCCGTTCAACGACAATCAACAATACGGTGAAATCAGTTTACAGTATGCCTAAAAAAGCCACACCCCATTCGTGAACGTGAACGTGCCCGTACCCGTGCCCGGATTTCTTTTACTCATCTCATAAACAATCCTCCGATCCAAACCAATCCATTACTTTCGTGAACGAGCCCGAGCCCGTGCCCGTGCCCGGATTTTACTTTCAAAAACATTAACATCGCAAAGCGTTTGGAGTGCTCAATCCGGGCTCGGGCACGGGAACGGGCACGTTCACGTTCACGAAAGGTAATGGTTATTTGAAACTGAATTTTTACTTCTTCAGGATCTGTCGGAGAACATAAGGCATAATACCGCCATGCTGATAATACACTATCTCACTCGGAGTATCCAACCGCGAAATCAACACGATATGTCGCGTTTTTCCATCTTTAGTGATCTCTAAAGTAACCTCTTGCTGGGGTCTGAGCGGTGTTTTGAAATCGATTAAGGAAAATGTTTCACTCCCATCAATACCTAAACTTTCATAACTGTCATTCTCTTGAAATTGCAATGGCAACACACCCATCCCAATCAAATTACTTCGATGAATACGCTCAAAACTTCTCGCCACAACAACTTTAACTCCAAGCAACGCTGTGCCCTTTGCCGCCCAATCTCTAGAACTGCCCATGCCGTAATCTTTTCCCGCAAAAATTATTAACGGCACATGGCTCCTTTCATAAATTTGACATGCTTCATAAATAGGTAAGATGACTCCTTCAGGCAACAATTTTGTAAATCCACCCTCCTTTCCATTCGCCATCTGATTACGCAAGCGCACGTTGGCAAATGTCCCACGCATCATCACGTGATGATTGCCTCTGCGACTACCATAACTGTTAAATTCATCTTCAGGAACTCCTTTCGACAACAAATACTTTCCTGCCGGAGAATCCGCTTTAAATCCTCCTGCAGGAGAAATGTGATCTGTTGTCACAGAATCCCCAAAAAGCGCCAAAGCCTTCATATTTTTGATCTCTTGATGATCAGCGACTTTGATTGTAAATTTATCAAAATAGGGCGGACGCTGAATGTAGGTACTGTTTTCATCCCAATCGTAGCGTGAACTTTTTTCAACCTTAATCTTATCCCACAAAGGATTGTCTTCCAGGATATGCTCGTATCTCTTCTTGAACATCTCAGGCTGAATCCCTTGCACCATTGCTTCTCGAATCTCTTTAGAACTTGGCCAGATGTCCTTCAAATACACCGGATTCCCTTCCTTATCATGTCCTAAAGGCTCTTTTTGTAGGTTTATATCCACTCGACCTGCTAAAGCAAATGCCACGACAAGCGGCGGAGACATCAGAAAATTCGCTTTGACAGCACTATGAATTCTTGCTTCAAAATTGCGATTTCCACTCAACACACTAGCCACGATCAAATCATTATCTTTAATCGCATTCTCAATATGCTCTTCAAGGGGTCCACTATTTCCAATACATGTCGTACACCCATAACCAACAAGATGGAATCCTAATTTGTCCAGATATGGCTGCAAACCTGTTTTTACCAAATAATCTGTAACAACACGTGATCCTGGAGCCAAACTGGTTTTTACAATATGATTAACACGCAATCCGCGTTCCACAGCTTTTTTTGCTAACAACCCTGCAGCTATCATCACGGAAGGATTGCTGGTATTCGTACAACTTGTAATTGCAGCAATCGCCACTGAACCATGCGTTAAAACAAAATCACACGCCTCAGATTCTAAATAACCAGGATTCGCAACAGCATGTGTCATTGGACGGTTGGTCACCATTTCCGCTTCACTCCATGTTGCGATCTTACCATTTCTTTCCAATACCTCCGTTCCGCCACTAGAATGTCCGGCATCTAAAGTCAGGTCTCCGCCCGCATGCACCTTCACCCTTGGATGCGCACCTTCTTTGGTTTTACCATAGCCTCCTTCATTTGTTGGAGCGATCAAAAGTTCCTCAAACTTCTGCTTCACATTACCCAGATCAATACGGTCCTGAGGACGTTTTGGACCGGATACGCTAGATTTCACTTCATTAAGATTTAGTTCTAAAGTTTTTGTGAAATCGATCTCGCCTTTTTTCGGAATTCCAAACATCTGTTGAGCAATCAAGTACTGCTTGACGCGCTCAATCTGTTTGTCACTGCGTCCAGTCATTCGCAAGTACTCCAATGTCTGTTCGTCGACTGGAAAAAATCCTACCGTTGCACCATATTCTGGAGCCATATTCGCTATCGTCGCACGATCTGCAACGGTTAAACTTGCTGCCCCTTCACCAAAAAACTCCACAAACTTTCCGACGACTTTCTCTTTTCTCAACATTTCTGTGATGCGCAACGTCAGATCTGTTGCCGTTACCCCTTCCTGAAGCTGCCCTGAAAGATGTACACCAATCACTTCAGGCATCTGCATAAACACAGGTTGCCCCAACATCGCTGCTTCCGCTTCGATGCCTCCTACACCCCATCCAAGAACACCTAAGCCATTCACCATTGTGGTGTGAGAGTCTGTTCCTACTAACGTATCAAAAAACAAAACCTTTTCTCCATCAACTTTGCCTTTTGATACCACTGTGGCAATGTTTTCCAAGTTCACTTGATGTACGATTCCTATTCCGGGAGGAACCACTTGGAATGTCTCAAATGCCTTCTGACCCCATTTTAAGAATTGATACCGCTCCAAATTTCTATCGAACTCGATTTTCAGATTGAAAAATAACGCATCATTAGTTCCCGCACGATCCACCTGCACAGAATGATCTACAACAAGGTCCACTGGGACCAAGGGCTCAATCAACGAGGGATCACGATCTTGATCTTCAACGGCATCACGCATCGCTGCCAAATCAACGACTAAGGGAACGCCAGTAAAGTCCTGCAAGATTACACGCGACACAACAAAGGGCACATCTCCGCTATCCAATTTTTGTGGATTCCATTGTGCTAATCGACGCACATCTTCTTCGGTAACAAGTGTCCCATCGCAATTGCGCAGCAGCGATTCCAACATAATGCGAATAGAAACAGGCAAACGTTTG
>Ga0206902_10117_pt1 | contig 21933 bp, 24 predicted proteins | sample Alteio_BWOrgHeat_44_FD_153242 | JGI IMG/M metagenome (GOLD analysis project Ga0206902, IMG submission 153242) | Enriched cells from forest soil in Barre Woods Harvard Forest LTER site, Petersham, Massachusetts, United States -... | ecosystem: Environmental > Terrestrial > Soil > Temperate forest >... | reverse complement strand
TATAGGAAGCAAAATCATTAACCTCGGCAAGTTTTTCGCGGGACTGCCAGATCTTTAAAAAGACATCCTGCACAATATCTTCAGACTGTTGTTCTGATCGGCAAAGCCCGAAAATAAAACCATATAGACGGTCTTTATATTTATAAAATATCTCACTGAAGGCGTTTTCATCACCAGTTGCAATCCGCTCCAGCAGATCCTTCTCCATATATCCGTTTATTTCAGTCAATCTGTTTTAGATTTGAACATAAAATTAGTAAATAAAATAAATATTTACAGTTAACAAAAAATACATGAAGACAACTAGTGTATTATTGACAACTCATTCCTATAACGGAAATTATTTTATTCCACTGGGTAATTTTTCCATTTCAAACGTCTTATCTATCGAATCGTTTTTTTAGAGCACTCTTATGTAGCAGTAGGTTTTGGTAGAGAGGGAAGTAAAGACTTCCCTCTTTTTAAATTAAAAACAATAAATAACCTTTTCGTATAAGCGTTACCGTTATACTATGTTTGATAAATAAGATCTCCTATCTATAAGCAGAGTAGTGTCCCGTGAGGGATTATTGCTCACGGGGAGTATATCTATACTTCCCTTTTTTTACATCATTGTGAAAAACCAAATCATTGCTTAGGAAGATATACAATTTCGTTTTTTCTCATGATGACTAGAAGTCAACCCAGGTGTTCTTTTCAGTTCGCCTGCTTTTATTTGAACGCAAAGATTTTTCATGGTTTAGTTTCAGTATGAGCGGGTTGAATTAAAAAATCCCGCCTGTATAAGTATCGTTAGAATTCGTGGGTAGAAGATACCCGCATCCGGGAGTGGTTTCCACCACACCCTTTTTATAAAGAAAAATTTAAACTGTTTTTCATGAGCTATCTGTCTGTAGAATTTGTCAAAAAGAATTGTGTCTTCATTCTGAAAATCGAAACGCCTTTGCGGACAATGGAAAGGCTGATGGATTTTTTCTCAGAAAGAAAAATTTATGTGGATTCCCTGCAGATGCAGATGATCGAAGGTGGCGAAGCAAAATGCATGGTGTATTGCTTAATCGAAAAAGACAGGATTCAGCATACCAAAAATTCGATGGAAAAAATGCGTGGTGTAGTCGAATGCCAGTTGCTGGAACACAAAGAAAACCATATGATCAATAAATGAAAACTAATTTCCTGGAAATCTATGCAGCACTTACCAGCGATGTGAACAGCATACTGGAAAAAGATTTACCGGAGAGTGAAAAAATGGAATTATGTTTTCGGACTTGTATCGATTATTGGAATGGATTAAAACTAAAAATGAAGTTCGAAGAATTTGCAAGTGAAGAAGAAGAAATTCATTTTTTCAAAAACATCAAACCACGATTCACCGGTGAGATCGAATACTACACACAACGTTATCACGCCATACTTTTTTTGCCGGCAGACAAGCAATCGCAAATAGATTTCTGGGAAGGCGAACTCGGAAGATTAAATAAATTTTTTGGCAGTTATCATGAATTTTTTAATTACATCGACTCTAAAAAAACAGATCGTGATAATCGATATTTTTTGCGTCGTAACAGCGACGGCAGCAATATTGCCCACGCCAATGTGTTCGACATGGATCAGCAAACCGCAACATCGCATGATTGGCTACTAACTAACATGATCGGCTATGAAAAATATAAAAAATTCGTGCTGGCAGAAATGGAACAATTTAACTGATGGATATAAATATTTCCTGTCAGTTAACTAGTTTTTTTGATTCAGCTGCAATAGATGAGAGGTTAGAGAAATCTCATATGAGTATGTATTTGGCATTGCTGAAGTCATTGAATGACCAAAATACAAACCCATTTATTATTTGTAGATCGGATATCATGAAATTGGCTAAAATCAGTTGCACTACTTATCATAAATGCATCAGGGAATTAGTGGCTTACGGTTACATAAATTATAAACCAAGCTATCATCCTGGAAAGAGAAGCAAAATTTTCTTTTTGAACAATCGTGCCGCTGAAGTCATCGAAGAAATTCAATTGTTGGAATTATGAGCGAAGAAATATTAAAAGAATTAGAGCAAATAAGATTGGTGCTGGCAAAAATTATTGGAACTGCTGATCAATCTGCTGAAAATCGCTTCTCTGAAGAGGCGTTGGATAAAGCGGCGAAAGAATTTTTGAAAATGAGTGTGGAAAGAGGAGAATGGGTTGAAGATGTTGAGATTTCCAAGTTCATTAAAAATTCCTTTTACAGACCTGGAGACTTTATCAGAAAAGAATTTGCGTTTGCCAATTGGTTTAAGCGCGGCCGCGAATATTTGTATTCAAAAAAAGATCTTATTGCTCTCAATCATGAACTAATTAAGCGGAATATCAATTTGAAGCGTTACCAGGAATTTCTTTATGATAAAGCAATGTTCGAAAAGAAAAGGGCATCTGAAAACTCTCCCAAAAAACCAAAATCGCAAGGGAAGCATTTCAAAATCCCCACGGGATTAAAAAATATTACAACTACAGAAATTCCAAAACCTGATCCCGAAATTGTTAAGCAGGATCTGATACGATTAAAGCAGGAATTCAAAGCTGCAAAATTCGAATCCTATATTGATATCTATAAGGGAACACACGCGATGCTGAAAAACATTTATATCTATCAAAAATATCTGGAACCGGGTTTCAAAAGAAAATGTGATAAATGGTGCTACGATTTCAATTATGCAAATGATGCACTTAAAAGCATTACCGGAAAGATGGAAAAATTTGTTGTGGATGATCCAACATTGATTCAATTATAATTTTCAAAATAAAAATGTGATGGAAAATATACAGCCGGGTACAATTTTACTTTACGGTATTTCACCCGAAGAATTATATGAAAGAATTCGGAACATCATCAAAGAACAAATGCAGCAGGACCAGTTGCTCACTAAAGATGGCGCTTTAAAAATGTGCGGTGTGAGCAATGCAACATTCTTGAAAGCAATCAATGAAGGCATCATCAAACCACAACTTGTCAAAGGTCGATCCAAAGCAATGTACCTAGAATCCGAAGTTTTAAAAATTGAAAAGAAAAAGAAAAATCAGCAATGACAAGGGAAGAACTCTATGAACTAGTTTGGTCAACACCGATCAGCAAGATCTGCAATGAATATCCTGTTGCTGATGCAAGACTAAAAGCGATTTGCAAAGAATTGAATATTCCCCTCCCTGAAACTGGTCACTGGCAAAAAATTCAATTTGGAAAAAAAATTGTACCGCCTCCATTACCTGAAAATAGTTCCGCCGACTCGAAAAAAATTTCTTCCTTTTTAGAAGAGATCACGCAACCGAAAACTACACCCGAATCTGCTTTAGCGACACTTACGAAAATAATCCAAGAAGATTCTTCAATCAACCTTGTTGTTCCTGACAGGCTCGCCAATCCCGACAAATTAATACTGCAAACAAGAGAAGCATTAGAAAATGAAAAACGAAATGAATACCACAGGCCAAATGAACTATTGGTTGCTCCAAGAGGAAACCTGGATATCCGCGTAACCTCAGAAAACGCATCCAGGGCGCTTCGGTTCATGGATACTTTGATAAAAGCCCTACGTGCGCGCCGTCACAATATTCGTGTCGATGCGGATACCTATGCATTTGTACTTGGTCGCGATATCAGGATCATTCTTCGGGAGAAAACAAAAAGGATAATCGTCAGGGAAACTAATTGGAACCGCTCTGAATATCATCCAACAGGAATTCTTGCGTTGCAGATAGACGATCATCCAAGGGCTGAATACAGCGATGGAAAATTTCCTCTTGAAAATCTTCTGGCTAAAATTATCGCGAAGCTGGAACTGACTGCAAAATATTGGAATGATATACATGAAGAAAATGAAAGAGAGGAAAGAGCACGCGAGGAAAAAGAAAAAGCTGCACGCGAAATACAGAAGCGAAAAGAAAAAGAAAGATCGGATTTTAAAAAATTACTGATGAAAGCTACAAGGTGGCATGAATCAAATCAACTGCGCAATTACATCGATCACGCAGAGGCTGAGGCAGTAAAGAATAATTGTCTCTCTGAGCAGGATGCGGCTTATTTCAAATGGGCACGCCAAAAAGCAGATAAGTATGATCCGACATTAGCCAAAAAAGAAAAATAAAAAGGAAGATGCATTATGCGATCATCACATATGGGTCAAGAGGAGATGTGCAGCCGTTCATTGCGCTTACACTCGGTTTGATGGAGCGTGGAGACCAGGTGACTTTGCTTGCCAATGAAAATTTCAAAACATTTGTCGAAGACTATGGTGTAAATTTTTTTCCGCTCGCTGGAAATATGGAGGATATGATCCATTCTCAGGAAATGCTCAAGCTATTACGATCAGGGAACATGGTTTCCTATCTAAAGGAAATGCGAAAGCTGATGCGAAACATTCAACCGCAGGTAAACGAAGACATATTGGAAGGCGCACGACATGCAGATGTGCTGATCGCAAGCCCTCTCACACTTGCATGGGTATACTCAATTGCAGAAAAATTAAAAAAGAAATATGCGATCATTCAACTCAGCGTTCCTGCAATTCCCACGCGGGAATTTCCTTTTGCAGCATTTGATTTTTTTAATTCTCCACGCTATAATTTATTTACGTATGCGCTTGTCCGTTATATATACTGGCGTTTAAATAAAAAAGATATCAATAAACACCGCGAATCATTACAACTGCCTCCACTAAAAAAATCCATCCTGAAAAATATCAGTGATCAAAAAATTCTAAACCTTCACGCTATTAGTGCTTCACTCATTTCACGACCTAAAGATTGGCCGGAAGAAATCCAGATAACCGGTTTTCTAACCATCCCGGAATCAAAAAGAAAAAATAATATCACTGATCAATTACCCGTCGGTCTCGATACCTGGCTGAAAAACGGCGAGCCTCCAATCTACATTGGTTTCGGAAGCATCCCCATTCCCGATCCGGAATTTCTATCCAGCATTATTATCGAAGTGACCGCAACAACCAATCACCGGTTCATCTTTTGCCAAGGGTGGTCTGAACTTCCAAAACTTCCACGACATGAAAACCTCTTTATCATCAAACACGCAAATCATGAATGGCTTTTCCCCCAATGCAAAACGGCAATAATCCACGGCGGCATCGGCACCATCGCTGCAGCATTAAAAGCAGGCATCCCACCCATCATCATTTCGATCTTCGCCGACCAGCCACTATGGGGCAAATTAATTGCAAATAAAAAATTAGGAATTCATTTTCCATTCAAAAGGCTATCAACTGGAAAATTGCTGCTTGCAATCGAAATAATTGAAAGACCAGATATGAAAAAAAATGCATTAAAATTTGGCGTAACTATTAATAAAAAAGATATTTTAATGCCTGCACTTATCCTCGAAAATTACTTCGCAAAATAATTTTACCCGACGATTCAATTTAATTTTGGATTAACTGAACTCTCTGAAAAAAATGAATATTAATTAAATGTTTACCCCTATGCAACGCGTATCCAAGTCTTTGAATTTAAACTGACTTTTTAATGGAGTGCCATATAACTAAAAAGGATTTGTTTTTTCTAACTTTGTTTTTGTTGCATATATTTAGAAATGACTTTTAAGAATTGAAAACCGAAAACCTAACTCGCAAAGAAATTATTGACACTCGACTTGCAACAGCAGGATGGAATGTCACTGACCGGATGCAAGTAATTGAGGAATTTGAAATAATCGTTCACGATAATTTAATTCAAGAATCAAAAACACTATATGGCAGTCATCAATTTAGTGACTATGTGCTATTGGGCAGGGACGGAAAGCCTCTTGCAGTAGTTGAAGCGAAAAAAACGTCAGTAGATGCTACGATTGGGCGCGAGCAAGCTAAACAATATTGCAATAACATCCATATAACGCAAGGTGGAGAACTTCCATTCTGTTTTTATACAAATGGGCATGACATTTATTTTTGGGACTTGGATAATTATCCACCGAAAAAAGTTCATGGGTTTCCAACTCGTGATGATCTCGAACGTTACGTTTACATACGCAAGTCTCGAAAAAGTTTAGCAAGTGAACTGATCAATACATCGATTGCTGGACGAGATTATCAAATCCGTGCAATTCGTGCCGTGATGGAGGCCATTGAAAAACGAAAGTCAACTTTTTTGTTGGTGATGGCTACGGGCACAGGGAAAACGCGTGTTTGCGTCGCGTTAGTCGACGCACTTATGAGAGGAGGTTGGGTGGAAAGAGTCTTATTTTTAGTTGATAGAATTGCTTTGCAAAATCAAACACTTGATGCCTTTAAAGAGTATCTACCAAATGAACCTCGATTTCCAAAACCTTATGAAAAAGAAATTGTAACGGATAGAAGAATTTATATTTCCACGTATCCAACTATGTTGAACATCATCCGTGATGAAGTAAAAACTTTGTCACCGCATTTCTTTGATTTGATTGTAGTCGACGAGAGCCACAGAAGCATTTATAACACTTACCAAGAAATTTTGGATTACTTCAATACAATTACTTTAGGTTTAACGGCTACACCAACCAATGTGATTGACCACAACACATTTCAGCTTTTTCAATGTGAAGACGGAGTTCCAACATTCGCTTTTTCTTATGAAGAAGCAATTGATCACACCCCACCTTACTTAAGTGATTTTCAAGTAATGAAAATCAAAACAAAATTTCAAGAGAAGGGGATAAGCAAGCGTACAATTTCGTTGGAAGACCAAAAGAAATTGATTTTGGAAGGAAAAGAAATTCGGGATATAAACTTTGAAGGAAGTGACATTGAAAAAACTGTAATTAATCGCGGAACAAATTCTCTAATAGTTCGTGAGTTCATGGAAGAATCAATCAAAGATGCAAACGGGGTTTTGCCTGGTAAAACGATTTTCTTTTGCGTAACTAAAGCTCATGCAAGACGCATAGAGGAGATTTTTGATTCGCTTTATCCCGAATACAAAGGCGAGTTGGCTAAAGTCATAGTGAGCGATGACCCGCGAGTATATGGCAAAGGTGGTTTACTTGATCAGTTTATAAATAATAATATGCCGCGCATAGCAATCAGCGTGGATATGCTTGATACTGGAATTGATATTCGTGAAATAACCAACTTAGTTTTTGCTAAACCAGTATACAGTTATACAAAGTTTTGGCAGATGATAGGTCGCGGAACAAGATTGCTTGAGTCCGACAAAATAAAACCCTGGTGCACGAAAAAAGATTCATTTCTAATTCTTGACTGTTGGGATAATTTTGAATATTTCAAACTAAATCCAAAAGGCAAAGAAATCAACCCCCAAATACCTTTGCCTGTTCGTTTATTTGGTTTGCGGTTAGATAAGATTGAAAAAGCAATCGAGAAAAAAGAAAGCAAAATTTTTTCGAAAGAAATTTCAAAACTAAAAAATCAAATTGGACAACTTCCAAAAAACTCTATAGTTATCTTAGATGCAAAACACGAGTTGCAGCGATTAGAAGGCGAAAACTTTTTTGCCCAATTAACAAGTGACAAAATTGAGTTCCTTAGAAATTTCGTAAAGCCGCTTTTCAGGACAATATCACACGCTGATTTTAAAGCAATGCGTTTTGAAAAGGACATAGTAGAAGTCTCCTTGACTTGCCTATCTAATGAGAAACATAAATTTGAAACACTGAAAGAAATTATAATAGAAGAAATCGGAGAACTTCCTTTGAGTGTAAATATAGTTGCAAAAGAGAAATTGCTTATCCGCCTTTCACAAACAAATAATTTTTGGTTAACAATAACAGAGGAAAAATTTGATGAACTTATTGAAAAACTTGCTCCGCTAATGAAGTTTCGCGAATCAGTAATCCCTTTATCACCTGCAAAATTCAATTTGAAAGACGTTCTAAGTGAAAAAGAGTATGTGGAATTTGGCCCAATGCATGAAGCTTTAACTATTACAAAATATCGTGACCTAGTTGAGCTAAAAATAAATGAATTACTTTTGGCAAATCCTACTTTGCAAAAATTAAAAAGGGGAATGGAACTTTCAGAAACTGAGACGGAACATCTTGCGGAGGAATTGTACGAAGAACACCCACACATCACTATTGATTTACTGAGAAGAGTCTACAACCATCGAAAAGCAGTGTTCATGCAATTTATCAAACACATTTTAGGGATAGAAATTTTGCATTCTTTTCCAGAAACTGTTTCACAAGCATTTGGTGAATTCATTAATACGCATAATTACTTAACAAGTCGTCAGTTGCAATTTTTAGATTTGCTAAGCAAGTACATTATTGAGAATGGAGCACTTACAAGAAAAAACTTAATAGAATCTCCGTTTACCCTTTTACATCCCGAGGGAATTCGAGGAATATTTAATCCAAAACAGATTGAAGAAATTCTTTTGTTGACTGAAAAAATAATTGCAGCATAATGTTACAAAATAATTCAAAACTGAAATCTCTCATTGATAAACTTTGGCAGAGCTTTTGGGAAGGTGGCATTGCAAATCCATTAACCGCTATTGAACAGATAACTTATTTGCTTTTCATGAAACGTTTAGATGATTTGGAAATGAAACGAGAACGAGATGCAGAATTCACAGGCGAAGAATATACTTCCCGATTTACTGGGAAATACAAAATCCCTGGAAGCGAAGAAGTAGTAAACAAGAACGAACTTCGATGGAGCGTATTCAAACATAAGCCTGCAGATGAAATGTTACTTCATGTTCAGACTAAAGTTTTTCCGTTTCTTAAAGAGCTCAATGGTGAAACCGCCCCATTCACTAAACACATGAAAAATGCTGTGTTTATCATTCCTAATGGAAGGTTGCTTGTTACCGCTATCAACATTGTCGAAGAAATTTTTACCGAGATAGGTAAAGATGCAACCGAAGGGGGACATTCTTTTCAAGACATCCAAGGAGATGTCTACGAGATGCTCCTCAGTGAAATTGCAACTGCTGGAAAAAATGGTCAGTTCAGAACTCCTCGGCATATTATCAAGTTAATGTCTGAATTAATAGGGCCACAATTAGGACAACGCATAGGAGATCCTGCATGTGGGACAGGTGGCTTTTTGTTGGGCGCATACCAATATATTCTCACTGATCTGGTTCGAAAAAATGATCCGAATAAATTGACAAACGACGAAGATGGTTTTGAAAGAGCCACAATGAGCGCTGTAATAACTGAAAAAGTAAAGGAAATTTTAGAGGACAGTTTTTTCGGGTACGATATTGATTCTACAATGGTTCGCCTAGGTTTAATGAATTTAATGATGCATGGAATAGACGAACCACAAATTGATTACAAGGACACACTTAGCAAGAGTTATAATGAGGATAGCATCTATGATGTTGTAATGGCAAATCCTCCATTCACAGGAAATATTGACAAGGGAGATATAAACGAAAGTCTAAAATTGCCAACAACAAAAACAGAATTACTTTTTGTTGAACGCATTTACAATATGTTAAAAATGGGAGGTACAGCAGCTGTCATTGTGCCAAGTGGAGTGATACAAAATTCTGGAAATGCAATTGAGTCCGTCCGGAAATTGCTAGTTGAAAAAACAGAACTCAAAGCAGTTATTACCATGCCAAGTGGAGTCTTTAAACCTTATGCAGGTGTGAGCACAGCTATTTTGTTATTTACTAAAGGAGGAGAAACTAATCAGGTTTGGTTTTACGATATGAAAGCAGATGGCTACTCATTGGATGATAAACGAAATAAGATTATTGAGAGTGATCTACCCGACATTGTAAAACAATTTAAAGCATCCAAACAAAAATCGAAGAACGACAGAAAAAAGAAATTCTTTCTTGTTGACAAAAAAGAAATTATTGAGAATAATTATGATTTGAATTTAATTACGTACAAAGAAGATGTGTACGAAGAAGTGAAGTATGATAACCCGAAAATCATTTTGAAAAGACTTGAAAAGATTGAATCCGTTATCAATAAAGATTTCCAAGAACTCTCTGCTTTAATGAAATGAAGAAATTGAAACTTACAGATATCGCCCCCTACTCAGGAAAAAGAGTTAAACCCTTTGATGGAGTGAAAAAGTATATGTCGACTGGTGATTTCAAAAATGCCGGATTAAATTTTGTCGATGTAACTTTTGAAAGTAAACCTTCAAGAGCAGATATTCTAGTAAGCGAAGGAGATATTCTATTTGCCAAGATGGCGAATACAAATAAAGTTTTATCCATTGACAAAAAACTTGACGGTATTATTGTTTCGACCGGATTTTCTGTTCATAAAGTACAAAAAAACATTGTTCATCCAAATTATTTGTTACAATACTTAAAGCACGATTACTTTCAGCGGCAGAAAAATAAATTGTGCACTGGGGCAATCCAATCCGCAATTTCAAATTCAGGTATAGAGAAAATATTTGTACCTGTTCCTGAAAATATTTCAGATCAAAAAGTAATAGCAAATATTCTCAGCAAAGTCGAATCACTCATTGGTCAGCGTAAACAGACTATTTCTCTCCTCGACGAATTTTTGAGATGCACTTTTTTGGAAATGTTTGGTGACCCTGTAACGAATGACAAAAAATGTGACACACTACCTTTCAATAAAGTTGGACATTTTCAAAGTGGTGGCACTCCGAGCAAAGGTAGACCGGAATTTTGGGAAGGTATATTTCCCTGGGTAAGCCCTAAGGACATGAAAACAACTTATATCAAAGACTCCCAAGATCATATTTCGGAATTGGTTTTTGCTGAAACAAGACAGAAACGAATTAAGCCATACAGTTTGCTGATAGTCATCAGAGGGATGATTTTAGTACACACTTTTCCTGTGGCAATAAATATTGTCGAAGTTGCAATTAATCAAGATTTGAAGGCAATAGAACCGAACGAGAAGTTTAATGTTTTCTATTTACTCGTGTGTTTAAATGGACTAAAAAGGCAGATTCTAGATCAAATTTCTTCCGCGAGTCATGGAACGAAAAAATTTGATTCATCTGTTTTGAACAAGCTCAGAATCCCTGTTCCTCCAATTGAGGATCAAAACCAATTCGCAAATATCGTTAGAAAGACCGAGACGCTGAAAGAAAAATATCAAAGCAGTTTACGGGAATTGGAAAATTTATACCGTTCACTTTCTCATCAAGCATTCAATGGAAAATTGAACTTCTAAAAAAAGCAATTATGAAAATTTTAGACAAAGAACCGAAACATCTTATGAATGATTTGTTGTTCGAAAAATTTAAGCATAATGAATATTTTAAGTTCGCAGACTTTGCCCAAAAAGTAAAATCATCTAAAAGCAAATATCCAATTGACTACGATATGATAAAAGATTTTATTTATGAATTGATTCAGCAAAAGATAATTGAGCAAGTGTATATAAGCCCTACTGAAAATCCATTTTTGCCAATAGATGAAGGAGCAGACGCAACGAATAAATCAATTCATTTCAAAATGATTGCACCCGAGTGATGACTATAAACTATCTGAAAATATTAACAAATTTCAGGGGTTTGAGCCCAGGGTATCAGGTTGTTTTCAAAAATTCACCTAATGATGAACGAATTGAACCGCTTTGCTTTGTCGGCTTAAATGGATCTGGGAAATCAAATGTACTAGAAGTTATTTCTGAATGTTTTTACTATTTAGAAGCTTATTCAGAAGAGCAATCAAAATCAGAATTAAAAAAATATAAAACCACTTTTGGTTTCGATATTGAGTTTGAAATTAACCCAGCTTTTCGGGATTTACCTATTTCATGGGACAACTTACAAGATTTTAGATGGTCAGGTATCGGTAACTTAAAAATTCAATATCTGAAGGAATCCGGGCAACTTCCAAAAATGATTTTACATGGGAGCGAAAGGCTTGTGACAATTCTTGACAGGAACGAATTTATATTGCCAAACAGAATTGTAGGCTATAGTTCAGGTATGAATGAATTAATAAGTAATCCATTTATCAAAATTGACTTTTTCTATCTTGAAAAGCTCCGAGAACAATCAAAGGGAATTGATACCTATAGGCCTCAGTTAAATCGAATGTTTCTTATGGATTATGAAGCAAACAAAATCATAACAGTTTGTTCCCAGATTTTTAAGAAGGATAACAACATAAACATTTTGAATGAGGAGATCAATATAAAAGATATTTATTCCTTTTCTATTTATCTTAAAACGTATCGCCCAAATTATGTAAACTTTAAATTTCCCTCCTCAATCATCGGGATAATTGAAAAACTTATTAAGTGTGCAACAACCGTTGACGACAGTCAAAGAAAATATAAGTTGGGTTTCATGATTGATGATAACACTCGGGCAGCCTTTTTTGAAAATTGGAAAACTGCTTATGATTTGTTTCGTGATTTATACCAGTTAAGATTGATGAACTTGTTTCTCATTCCAGACAGGCAAATTAGAAAAGCAAAAGACATTGAACAAGGAAAAAATCTTTCAGCGTGGCTAAATAAGACATCCCCTGTGAATCAAATTTTCTTTGTGGACGACATTTGTTTCACTGGAGTCAATAACGAAAAAATTATTTATAGGCATTTATCAGACGGAGAGCATCAACTCTTGCATGCTTTAAGCGGCCTTATGCTACTTGAAACAAGAAATTCTATTTTTATTTTGGACGAACCAGACACACACTTCAATCCTGAATGGCGTTCAAGGTTTATTTTTTTATTAAATAAAGTCTTGAAAGAAAAAGTCAAGGAGCAACTCTTATTTATTACATCACATTCTCCCTTTGTAGTTTCTGATTGCAAATCAGAAAATGTATTTTTCTTTAAGAAAAATGAAAATGTAAAAACCGCCAAAGATATAGAATTCAACACGTATGGAGCTAGCATAGACAACATTTTGAAAAATTTTTTTGGGAGTCAGAATTTAATTTCAAAATATTCATTTGATGAATTAAAGAAAATTATTGAAGAAGGTACTGTTGAAGAATTGAGAAATGCAGTTGAATCCTTTGGAGAATCAAGTGAGAAACAATTTTTATTCAGAAAACTGTACGAAAAAACAAAACCTGACAATGCTGGTTAACCTTCAACCATTAAATACTCAATTAAGAAGGATTCAGGAAATCCCAACGATATTCTTTCAGAACATTGAAACTGCAAATGCATTTAGTGACGCGTTATTTCCAGATTGGACAGATGCGGCGTTTGAGGGAACTACATTGAAAACAAAATTCAAAACAATTTATGACAAGTATAAATTAATTGCAGATCCGTTTGAAAGGGCTAAAGTAATAAATGCTTTTACAAATAATAATCAGATTGCAAATTTATGTAATAATCAAGCAGGCTTAGATTGTATTCCTTTAGTTGATCTGGACATAAATATTAGAACTGAAATAGATTCGACTTTTGTTTATTTGTACAATACTGCAATAAACCATCATGGCTTTACTGATTTTATTGCCGACAATTTAAGAGATGCCATAGATCGATTCGTTGCGACAAACGCAATGCAAGTTTGCCCCATTTGTGGATTAGAAGGATATATGAATTTAGAAGGGCAGGCTCGCATCGCTCTGGATCATTGGTTATGTAAAGACCTTTTTCCAGTTACAGCTGTGAATTTTGATAACCTTTTTCCACTTGGAGAAAAATGCAATGGAAGGCCTGCAAAAGGCGATAGGAATATTTTAATCGATCAACAGGGCAATAGAATCGTAGCATTTTATCCTTTTTTGAATCATCAATCTATCGCGACGACATTTACTTATAACAATGAGCCTTCAATTGAACCTTTAGTTGATGCTGATTGGGTTTTGGCTATCACGCCGGTCAATGCAGCTGAACAATATCTTTTTGACAGTTGGAATTCAATTTTCAATATTGTAATTCGATACAAAGATTATTTTAGGAAATATATCCATTCAATGTGGGAAAACAATTACAAAAGATTCATTGAGGATTCCGGAATAGGTCACGCAAATAATGTTGCCGAATTGAAAATAAAATTTGGAACTTGGAAAGCAACATTTCAAATAAACTCAAGCATCGGTGCAATTCTTCACAGAGCTTTTATTGGCAACATGATTCATAATTCATCTGAAGCTTATCTTTTTTCTTTATGTGAAAATTTTAAAAGATAATTGTATTAGTCGAGTAAAGCGAAAACGTTGATTCAAAAAATAATTAAGTTCTAAAACAATTGGATCTTTAATAAGTTTTTAATCATCTTAATGACAAATAAAGTTTTTAATAAAAAATATAAAATGGTTTTTGATGCTTGCAGAAAAGCCCTCGAAACGCTTGAAGTAACAGTAGAAATTTCAGATCTAGAGAAGGGTACAATTGTAGGCATGACTAAAACGACTCTGTGGTCCTGGGGAGAAAATATTCAAATTATTTTTGAAACAATAAATGAAAGTTCAACAAGAATTGAAGTTGAATCAACTTCAAATTCACAGATATTTTCATGGGGGAAAAACAAGGCTAATGAAAATTCAATTATCGAAATTGTCAGCAAAATATTAGATAATTCATGAGATTATTTGTCCATAGATGTGAAAATTGCGGTCAGAAAATTTATTTGGACGTTGTTATGGCTTCAAGAAGTCAGCTTAGACAACACTTTCAAGGCGATTACTTTTACGTCACTTGTAATCATTGCGGTTTCAGAAATATTTTTAACGTGAATCAGGTTTTTGCCGAAATCGAACCTGGTTCTCCGATAAAGGGGGGGATTATCGGAGGACTGTTAGGCTTGGTTGCGGGGCCAATTGGCGTTTTAATTGGCGGAGGATTAGGAGCAATGGTAGGTAGTAATACAGAAAAAGAAGAAAGAAATAGAGTATTTTTTTTCAATAATAGCAGGTAATGTTTAAATATTTAAAAAGGAAGACTCATTTTATTCTGATGTTATCATTCGTGTTCATCGCGGTTGCAGTAATTTTAATTCTATCTATTGAAGATTTAAAAACTTATTGTCTTCTAACCATAAAAAATATTCTTGATTTTAAACCATTGTATTATGGAATCATAGCTATATCGCTTTTATTAGGAATATATTATTCATACTTCTATGTCAGAGCTGGAAAAAGCAAAGACCTTTCTTTGTTCCGGGTGTTTGGGCCACTACTTGATCCGCCAGTAAATTGCCTTGGTTATGGATTGGCAATTACGTCAACCCTTACTCTATTTAAAGGAATTTTTAATCAGGTATTTTTTAAAACAATTTATTTTGCTGACCTAACCTTTCTGGATATCTCGACAATAATGCTTGCATGCATTCCTTTGTTGATTTGGAGTGTAGGGGGACTTGTGAATTTTTTTATTGCAGTTTTTATCAAAAATGATTCAGAAAACGGAATTACGGAAAGAATAGTTCAGAATTTAGAAAATAACAATCCCTAATCCAATTTTGGCAATTATTTGACGACTGGGTTAAGGAACAAGCATTTCATACAAATTATTTTGATTAGCCTTTGCATTTCCCCTCTTTTAAAAATTTTTCTTCAAAAATATTTTCTCGAATCTTCACAAACCACATGATCTCGAAATAAACTCTTTTAATATTTTCCAAGTTTTATAAAATAAGCACTCTTCATTTTTTTATTTTACAAAGAAGGTTCACAATTAATTTTTGGAAAGGGTTGTTTTAAAGAAAAACTGCGCAAAAGCGAAAGCAAATTTAGCGGCTCCTTCCCGCAACCAAATCGGTCGGCATAAACACAAATCCTCAGCACAATCCCATCATTTATTCCGCTTGCGATTTGGTGTCTTGCTCACGCTTTGCTGCTTTTATTTGAGCTTTCTTTTTTCTTGTTTTTTTCTTTTACAAACATTTTTTTTGAACATATTAAATCTTTGGTTACGCAACAACATCATTTATCAAGGCTGATGCATATGAGTTGGGAAATTTAGCGAAAGAAAAAAATCAGTCGTTCGAAATCTCTATTTGCAGCATGGGCAATTTTTCTCAATGAGGATATCACGGTTTTTTATCTAACCAAAAAACATAGCCATGAACGTTACATCAATAAAGTGCAGCCGCAACATCTTACGTTATTTAATCAGTAAACATTTATTCACTTATAAAAATTAAAAGTATGGAAATCTTGATCGGAAGAATTACAGCAGATGCAAAACTAAACACACTTAAAGACGAAAGAAAAGTAATCAATTTTTCAATTGCAATTAATGACAGTTACAAAAAGAAAGGAACGGAGCAGGTAAAAAAAGTTGTCACTTTCATTAACTGTTCTTATTGGATTGGCGAAGGAATTGCAAAACACTTGACCAAAGGCACATTGGTTGAACTGGCCGGACATATCAGCGTGAGCGCATACAATGATTTGGAAGGAGAGCCAAGAGCAAGCCTGAATTTTCATGTGAACAATATCAAACTTCACGGAAAATCATCTTCGCAACAGCAGGTAACAGAAAATGTTCCTGTAAGCGCTGACGCCGCTTCAAATCCTGTGGATGATTTGCCCTTCTAATTCGTGTAAAGTATCAGTGCATTTTTATGTAGTGATACTTTTTATTTATTCATTAAATAATCCGTAGTAGCTGCCGCCTGCGGTATATAAATAAAAGCTTGGCAACTAATATGAAAAGTTTAAATCAACAAACAACAAAGATCTTTTGCAAACTCATGCAAAAATTAGATGAAAATAATTATGTAAAACTTCGAGCCGACGGATTCATGCCGCTCGTTATCGAAATGCTCGAAGAAAATATTGAAACGCTTAATGGTAAAGCTAAATGTATAAGCATCGCTCACTACTACGAACAAAATGGCGACTTGATGAGCGATCCGCAAATGAATTTTATCGTTGTTGACAAAAGGAATGAGCCTAACAATTTTGAAAGTATTGCTATTTATCCGCAAAGTTTTCGTCAGGATAATTTAGGTGTCCACGAGGAAAGTATCATAATCATCAATAATAAAATAGCATCATTCAATAAATACTTTCAATATGCTCATTGCACATTCGCCGTACAATGGCTGAGAAATATCTCACAGCAGGGATTTTTAAAATAGATAAATTATTTGTTCAAAGAAAAAATTTATGAATTATGGAACAGGAAATAAATATCGAAACGATCAATCAGGTTTCAGAAATTGAACTTCATTATAAATCAAAAGTAAAAGCATCTCTAAGACCAAAAGTGCTGGATTCAAAAGATGCATATCAAATCTTCTTACAGTATTGGGACAAAAATAAAATAGAATTGGCCGAACAATTTTCCGCCATGTTTTTAAACCGTGCACATAGAGTGCTTGCAATTTTTCAATTGTCCACAGGCGGAATTTGCGGAACAGTTGTAGACCCGCGTTTATTATTTGTTGCAGCGTTGAAACTCGGCACATGCTCAATGATTCTTGCACACAATCATCCTAGCGGTAATCCTTCGGCAAGTCACGCAGATAAAATGCTTACAAAAAAAATCAAACTGGGTGGCGATTTTTTAGAGATCAATTTACTCGACCACATAATAATTACTTCTTCAGAGGGGTATTATTCGATGGCTGAAGATGGTTTGATTTAATCATGCAATTTTGCTTGCTTGTTTATAACAGTTTTTATTTTGCAAACCCGCATAATGCGGGTTTTTGGTTTGTAGGAAGTTGTAAAAAAGCTGCCACGCTTTAGGGCGCGGCAGCTTATGTTTTTCAGACAATTTTTGAAATAAGGAATTTAAAAAGCCTTTAATTTTTCATTCATTTCTGCAAGCCCTGCTTTCTGCAAAATATCTGCGCTTACGGAAAGCAATTCCTGTAGAATTTCCTTCGGAATAATTTCCAGTATGCTGTTTGTTTTTTCATCAGCATTTTTTCCTTCAACACCACGCTCAATAACTTTGCTCAACAGTAATACATTTTTTCTCGGAATCTGAACATTGATTTTCACTGTATCAGACATTCCAGGGCTACTCAAAATAGTTTCGAAAATCTTTGCTACATCTGCCTTTGCTAACATCTCAAAAAAATTTAATAGTTCATAATCTTGTTTAAAAATGCAAACCTATTTTATCAAATTGGTTTTATCCCCTTCAGAATTCGAAGAGGATATTTTTAAAGTGTTAGTCAAGTCTAATTTCACATTTGAAAAAAAGCTTTGAAGAATTAAAAGGTCAATTTTTCAAAGGGCTTAGGGTACTGTTTTTTGTACCCGGTGAAATGTACGGTTGTATCACAACCGGGCATTTCAGCCGCTTGCTCCGGAGTCGCGCGGCATTTAAAAGTGTAAATGACTTAGTGATGAGTGAAGAAAAAAATAATCGCGATAATTGGTTGCATCTCCGTTTAACGGAAAGTGAGTACAACAAGATTCATGAAGCATTTTCAAAAACTACAAAGAAAAAGTTAAGCGAATATGCCCGTAGTGTTTTGCTAAATAGACCCATCACGGTTTACACCCGTAATCAATCTTTTGATCTTTTTGTTGCAGAACTTATTCAACTTAAAAATGAGCTAAATGCCATCGGAAATAATTTCAATCAGACCGTAAAAAAATTACACACGATCGATCACGATGAAGAAATTAAATTATGGATTGAACGGAACGAAAAAAGCAAAGAGCAGTTTTTCAAAAAAGTAGAAGAAATTAATCAAAAAATAAATCAGGTTTCAGACAAATGGTTGCACGGATGAATACAAGCAAAAATATTTCCAAAGCGCTCAATTATAATGAGCAAAAAGTTTCAAAAGGAAAAGCAAAAGTCCTGCATGCGAAAAATTTTTTAAAAGCTGCCAGCGATATGAATTTTTATGACAAGCTCCGGCATTTTGAAAAATATACGGCGCTCAATGAAAGAACGACAACAAATGCTATGCATGTGTCGCTGAATTTTGACCCATCTGAAAATTTATCAAATGAAAAAATGATTGAGATCGCAAACGCTTACATGGAAAAAATCGGTTTCGGTGAACAACCGTATTTAGTTTATCGACATTACGATTCCGGGCATCCGCATATTCATATTGTAACGACTAATATTGAAGCAGACGGAAAAAGAATTTCTATGCACAATATGGGACGCAATCAATCAGAGCAGGCAAGAAAAGAAATTGAAAAGGATTTTGGATTAATTAAAGCAGAAGACAAAAAGAACGCAGATACTCTGAAAATTCAACCAGTGAATGCATCAAAAGTTGCTTATGGAAAATCAGAAACAAGGCGCGCGATTTCCAATGTTCTTGGTCCGGTTCTCAGTCAATACAAGTTCACCTCGCTCGCAGAACTAAATGCCGTTCTCAAATTATATAATATAACTGCTGATCGCGGGCAGGAAGGCACGCGTATGTATAATAACAATGGTCTCACATTTCACGTGCTTGATGAATATGGAAATAAAATCGGTATTGGTGTAAAAGCAAGCAGCTTTTTTATGAAACCAACGCTAACCAATTTGCAAAAACAATTTGAAGCAAATGAAGCTTTACGCCAACCTCGCAAAAAACGAATTACATCAAATATTGATTGGATCCTAAATGGAAGAAAACTTTCGTTGCCTGAATTTATTAAAGCGTTAGAAAAAGAAAACATTTCTGTTATTCTTCGACAAAACAAAGATGGATTTATTTACGGGGTGACATATGTGGATCAGAAAACAAAATGTGTTTTCAATGGAAGTGATCTCGGAAAACAATATAGTGCAAAAACAATTCAGGAACGATGCGGTGAGGTTGAAGAGCAGGAACAAAAACAAACCTGCAAAAAAGAAATTGCCGACATAGAAAAACACGATAAGGATTTGCTGCCTTTGAATAATTCACTCGAAAAAAATAATACTCTTCTTGATTCTTTACTTCATCCGCAACAAACTTATGGCGATACTCCCTCTGACTTAAAAAGTACGCGAAAGAAAAAAAGAAAACGAATAAGTCTGTGATAAAAAAATTATTACCGCAAAAAACTGTGAGCTATGAATACCGGAGAGAATGAACAAGATTTGAGAAAGATACTTGATCTAACCAGGATAATCAGTATCGTATTGTTGCTATTGCACTTTTACTTTTATTGTTACACTGCTTTTGAAGCATGGGGATTTACTGCAAAAATATCTGACAGATTATTAAACAATATTGCGCGAACAGGATTGTTTGCAAAATTTACCACCACAAAATTAATCTCATTTGGATTTCTAATTATTTCTTTGCTCGGCGCACGAGGTAGAAAAGATGAAAATCTGAATTACAGATCCACTGCACTATATATCGCTGCAGGTTTATTAATTTTTTTTCTAACTTATTACGCGGTTTATCTAAATGCAGAACCAAAAACATTTGCCGGAATTTATATTACTGTCACCTCTCTTGGATATTTATTAATTCTTCGAGGTGGCACATTATTAACGCGCGTCATTAAAAATAAATTACGCGAGGACATCTTCAACACCGACAATGAAACTTTTCCGCAGATGGAAGAATTAATCCAAAACGAATATTCAATTAATCTTACCTCCACATATAAACTAAAAGGCAAAACTCGCGAGAGTTGGATCAATATTATCAATCCATTTCGTTCATTACTTGTCATGGGTTCGCCAGGTTCCGGGAAATCATTTTTTGTTATTCAGCATGTCATTCGACAACATATTGAAAAGGGATTCGCCATGTTCATTTACGATTTCAAGTTCGATGATCTTTCCATCATTGCTTACAATCATCTACAATTGCATGCAAAGAATTATGAAATAGTTCCTTCTTTTTATTTGATCAATTTTGATGACCTTTCTCGCAGTAATCGTTGCAATCCACTTGATAAAGAAAATATGCTCGATATTACAGATGCTGCGGAATCTGCAAGAACTATTTTGCTCGGTTTAAATCGCGAATGGATAAAAAGACAAGGTGATTTTTTCGTTGAGTCTGCAATTAATTTTCTAACTGCCGTGATTTGGTTTTTACGTAAATATCAAGACGGAGAGTTTTGTACGCTTCCTCATGTGATTGAATTAATGCAAACTGAATATGATAAATTATTTTCCATTCTCCGAACAGAAAAAGAAATTGAGGTATTAATAAATCCGTTCATTAATGCATATTTAAATGACGCCATGGAGCAATTAGAAGGTCAGATTGCCTCTGCAAAAATTGCAATGGCAAGATTATCATCACCACAGTTGTATTATGTTCTTTCAGGAAATGATTTTACTCTTGACATTAATAATCCTGATGCACCAAAGATACTTTGCGTCGGGAACAATCCTCAAAAAATACAAACGTACGGCGCAGTGTTGTCGCTTTATGTAAATCGCCTGATAAAACTTGTCAACAAAAAAGATAAGATGAAAAGCAGTTTAGTGTTTGATGAGTTCCCAACCATTTATTTAAATAACATTGATAATCTTATAGCAACTGCACGTAGCAATGGAGTGGCAACTTGTTTAGGGGTACAAGACTTCAGTCAACTCAAGAAAGACTATGGCAAAGACCAAGCGGATGTCATTATGAATATCACTGGGAATATCATTAGCGGTCAGGTCAGCGGCGATACGGCAAGACAGCTCTCCGAAAGATTTGGTAAAATAATGCAGGACAGAGAAAGTCTTTCTGTTAATAGTACTGACACTTCAATTAGTAAGTCTAAGCAATTAGATAACGCTATTCCTGCATCAAAAATTTCTTCTTTAAGCTCTGGTGAATTTGTTGGCATCGTTTCGGATGATCCTAATTGCAAAATTGATTTGAAAATTTTTCATTGTAAGATTCAAAATGATACTGAAAAGTTGGCTAATCATAAACGAAAATATATGCCTTTACAAAATGTCAGAAAAGTAAATAGCATTATGGTCCAACGAAATTTCCTTCAGATCAAACAAGATGTAGAAGATTTCCTGATCTCCGAGATAGAAAGAATAAATATCGACGAAAGATTAAAGAACCTATTAATTAGGAAATAAACAAATCACAAGTTAGGGAACACCCTATTGAATATAATTTTCGAACTTCAATTTTTTAAATATTTAAAAGTTTAAAAATCTCTTTTACGTCATTTATACTTCTTA
>Ga0206902_10110_pt1 | contig 21985 bp, 11 predicted proteins | sample Alteio_BWOrgHeat_44_FD_153242 | JGI IMG/M metagenome (GOLD analysis project Ga0206902, IMG submission 153242) | Enriched cells from forest soil in Barre Woods Harvard Forest LTER site, Petersham, Massachusetts, United States -... | ecosystem: Environmental > Terrestrial > Soil > Temperate forest >... | reverse complement strand
CAGCTGTCTGGCCTCGCTGTCATTCACCAGCAGCACATCTATTTTCGTCAGCACCTTTTTCAAATCATCCAATGCGCGAATCGACAAAATTCATGTAGGTTTGTGCGATTTTTCAAAAAACGAATTCTTACGAAATGTCATTAATTGTAGTCGGTTCCATGGCTTTCGATGATATTGAAACGCCATTCGGTAAAAGCGATAAGATTGTAGGAGGTGCGGCTACTTATATTGCCTGGTGTGCCACAAATTTTACCCCGGTAAAACAGATTTCCGTAGTTGGCGGAGATTTTCCGAAAGAGGAACTGGACGCACTGTCTGCACGCGGCGTGGCCTTGGAAGGGGTGCAGATCAAAAAAGATGAGAAATCCTTTTATTGGTCCGGCCGCTACCATATGGACATGAATACCAGGGACACTTTAATCACTGAGTTAAATGTACTGGGTTCTTTTCAGCCGGTGGTACCCGACAGTTACCAGGATTGTGAATTCCTGATGCTGGGAAATTTGGCACCTTCTGTCCAACTAAGCGTGATCGAGCAATTAAAAAACAAACCCAAAATAATTGCCATAGACACCATGAATTTCTGGATGGACATCGCATTGGATGATTTGAAAAAGGTGCTGACGAAAATAGATGTGCTGCTGGTGAATGACAGCGAGGCCAGACAGCTGAGCGGTGAATATTCACTGGTAAAGGCCGCTGCAGCGATTGCCAAACTGGGTCCTAAATATCTTATCATCAAAAAAGGCGAACACGGTGCTTTGTTGTTTCATGGGAATGAAGTTTTTTTCGCCCCGGCGCTTCCCTTGGAAGAAGTATTTGATCCGACGGGTGCCGGCGATACCTTTGCAGGCGGATTCATCGGCCATCTTGCGAAAACCAAGGATATTTCTTTTAACAACATGAAAACGGCTATCATCGTCGGTTCTGCGATGGCAAGTTTTTGTGTTGAAAAATTTGGAACCCAGCGACTCCGTGAAATTTCCAAAGGAGACATTCAGGAGCGAATCCGGGAGTTTGTGCATCTGGTCAATTTTGATATAGCCCTGGTGTGATGGTCAAGGTGCCATCCCCGATTATTTATAAACGATCTGTTATTCTTCATTTTTAATTTTCAAACCAAACTGCTGTTATGAAAAAGGCATTTCAACACTGCGCTGTATTCTTTTTTATTATATTGATTATATCGTGCAACACGCCGGATAAATCGTCCCCGAATAATTTTTTGGATGCTGCAGCCATGGATTCTTCGGTAAAACCCGGTGATAATTTCTATCTCTACGCCAATGGGAACTGGCTCAGGAAAACAGAAATCCCGCCTTCAGAATATGGGGTTGGCGGATTCAATGATTTGTATAACCGCACCCAGGACAGTCTCCATGAATTGCTGGAAAATATTTCCAAAGGCAATAATGCTCCGGGCTCTGTAGAACAAAAAGTGGGAGATTTGTATGCATCGGGGATGGATTCTGTAACCATTGAAAAACGGGGATACGATCCCGTAAAGCCATATATACAGCAAATCAACGGCATTAAAAGTCCGGCAGACATACGCCGGTACGTCATACAACTGCAAAAAGAAAATAACGGAGTCCTTTTTAGCAGCGGGGTGGGGGCGGATGATAAAAACAGTGCCATGAATATTCTCATATTTTCGCAAGGGGGGCTCGGACTGCCGGACAGGGATTATTATTTTAAAAAGGATAGCGCGACCACGGCGGTTGTAAAATCTTATCAGGAGTTTGTTCAAAAATTATTCAGGCTGACGGGGGATGATTCTGTTGTCGCTGCAAAAAAAATGGGGTTGGTGTATAACCTGGAAAAGGAACTGGCCGCCAGTCATAAAACAAACGTGGAGCTGCGTGACCCCCAAAGCAATTATCATAAAATGGCAGTCGGCGAATTGAATAAAGAAATGCCGGAGTTTGCCTGGAAAGCAACGCTCGATTCAATGAATATGCGAGGGGATTCTGTCAATGTGCAACAGCCAAAATTCTATTCAAAAGTTAATGAGCTTTTAAAGAAAGCGCCCATCGAGGCCTGGAAAGCATACCTGGAAGCCCATACCCTCGAGGCGGATGCTGGTATGTTGAGCAGCGACTTTGTCAATGCGGCCTTTGCTTATCGAAAAGCACTCACCGGGGCACAAACCATCAAACCGCGCTGGTTTAGGATGGTTGCAGTCACAGACTCACGGCTTGGTGAAGCCTTGGGCCAGATCTACGTAAAAAAATATTTTACCGAGGATGCCAAGAAAAGGATGCTTGAACTGGTCAATAATTTACAGACGGCCTTTGATGCAAGAATCAATAACCTCGATTGGATGACTGACAGCACCAAAGCAAAGGCAAAAGATAAATTGCATACTTTTTTAAAAAAAATAGGGTACCCCGACAAATGGAGGGATTACAGCAAGGTTACTATTACCAGGAATACCTATTTTGAAAACCGGATTTCCTGCGATAAGAATGAATATGATTTTAATGCCAATAAAGCAGGGAAACCGGTTGACAGGACTGAATGGGGCATGACACCTCCGACGATCAATGCTTATTATAATGCAGGCAATAATGAAATTGTTTTTCCTGCGGGAATTTTGCAATATCCATTTTTTGAACTGACGGCTGATGATGCGCTTAATTATGGTGGAATTGGCCTGGTCATCGGTCATGAAATGACGCATGGCTTTGATGATCAGGGCGCGCAATACGATAAAGAAGGAAATTTAAAGAACTGGTGGAGCAAGGCGGACAGTGTAAAGTTTGTGGCAAAAACCAAACTGGTCATTGACCAGTTTAACGGTTTTGTCGCCATAGACACGATGCATGTAAACGGCGCCCTAACGACGGGCGAAAACATCGCGGATCTCGGGGGCATCACCATCGCATACGATGCCTTCAAATTGACGAAGGAAGGGCAAGACAGTACAAAAATTGACGGATTCACACCTGATCAAAGATTCTTTTTATCGTTTGCCCAGGCTTGGAGAAGCAAATACAAACCAGAGGTAGTGCGCCAGTGGGTCAATACAGACCCTCATTCTCCGGATATGTACCGGGTCCTGGGACCCTTGCAAAATTTTACACCGTTTTATACAGCATTCGGTGTCAAGCCAGGAGACAAAATGTATAAGCCTGACAGTGCCAGAATTAAAATCTGGTAGAAAGATTGCCCCGGTCAAACGGTCATGGGCCCGGTTACTTGAATTCAGCGGTGTGAATTCTTTGAAAAAAGGGTATCCTGACTACGAATGGTTAGATAATAAAAGTAGAAAAATTTGGGATTACCGGGAGCGATATATATTTTTGCCCTCCATGATGAGTACGAAACATACAAAGCAAACATGCAAGACCATACGTAAATGGGAAGACGCCTGATTGTTTTGTGTTCAAAATAATGAAAAGCCTTCCCAAATCCGGGAAGGCTTTTTGATTTTAGGGGCTTGAGCGCGTGTATAAAAAAGGGGAATGGGGCGGGGTTGGATAGATGCCAAATAAAAAAAATTTAATCGGATTCACATTTTTAATTCACTAAAAAAGACAAAATGAAAGTTGCAGTTGTGGGCGCCACAGGATTGGTAGGTACCAAAATGTTACAAGTACTCGCAGAGAGAAATTTTCCCGTAACCACCTTGTTTCCGGTAGCCTCCGAAAAATCGATTGGCAAAGAAGTTGAATTCAGGGGAAAGAAATATGCAGTTGTCAGCGCCAATGACGCCATAGCCTCAAAGCCCGGAGTGGCCTTGTTTTCAGCAGGCGGTGGAACTTCTTTGGAATGGGCACCAAAATTCGCCGCAGCGGGAATTACCGTGATTGACAATTCTTCTGCCTGGAGAATGGACGGAACAAAAAAATTGATTGTACCTGAGATCAATGCAGATGTGCTGACCAGCGAGGACAAAATAATCGCAAACCCGAACTGCTCTACCATTCAAATGGTCGTTGCGCTCAACCCGCTGCATAAAAAATATGCCATTAAAAGGATTGTCGTGTCAACCTATCAGAGCGTAACGGGGACGGGGGTAAAAGCCGTTGCACAACTGATGAATGAGCGTAAGGGTATTACCGGGGATATGGCTTATAAGTATCCCATTGATTTGAATGTGATTCCTCAGATTGATGTTTTCCTGGAAAATGGCTACACCAAAGAGGAAATGAAAATGGTCAATGAAACGAGAAAAATCTTGCGCGATGACACCATCCGGGTAACATCCACGACAGTACGAATCCCCGTTATTGGGGGTCACAGTGAATCGGTGAATGTTGAATTTGAAAAAGATTTTGACTTACAAGAAGTCAAAGATATTTTGAGCAAGGCACCGGGTGTTATCGTCGTTGATGACCCTTCCACCCAACAATACCCTATGCCCAAAGATGCGCATGAGAAAGATGACGTTTTTGTGGGGAGGCTGAGAAGGGATGAAACGCAGCCAAATACCCTGAATCTTTGGATCGTAAGTGATAATCTTCGGAAAGGCGCGGCGACCAATGCGGTGCAAATTGCAGAATACCTGTTGGGGAAGGGTTTGCTGGCATAAAATGCGATGAATGGCCGGTTGTTGATGGGTGTCAAGACACCAGCATGGATAAAAATTGAAAATCCTCTTCCGCAAGGATTCATGGCAGGGTTAATCTTCCAGTGATTTATTGATGAATTCAACCAATGGCTGCAGCGCATCAAACGCTTCGAGAACTTGCAGGTCGAGCGTTTGACCCTGAAGGTCCGCGTCTTTTATTTTTTTCATCGCAAGAAAACTTTTCAATTTGAGGAAGTCAGCAGAAGGGTTGTCTTTTTCAAAACCTTGCGGAACTTTCCTAAGACTTACGTCCTCTCCTGTGTAGAGATTCCCATAGACTTTTTTAAATTTTTTTGAACCGATGATTTTCCGGAAATCCGCCAGATTGTAATCAATTTCCTGGCGGACTTTTTTTAACTCCGGGGCCATGGGAATCCAGATTCCTCCCCCAACAAAACTTTCGCCCGGCTCCACATGAAAATAATAGCCGGCATATATTGATTTTTTGCCTCCCCGGTTAATGCTGGCTCCCATGTTCGTCTTGTAAGGCGTTTTATCTTTTGAGAACCGGATGTCACGGTTGATTCGAAAAACGCAAGCTTTTGCCCTGAGCTCTTTGAGAGAAGAATCTTTTTTGCTGTGGCGGTCAATAATCGATTGAATAAATTTTTCAAAATCGCTTTTAGCTTCTTCATAGCTTTTCCGGTGGCCATCAAACCAGGGTTTATTGTTATTCTTTTTCAGATCTTTCAGAAATTTAATGGTCGAGGCTTGTAACATGCATCTCAAATTTGGTTTTGATTTAGCTCAATACAAAGGAATTAAGAGGTACCCAATTCGCAAGAAACGATTCATGTTGCGCTTGGAACAGAAGAAAAGCATTGGGAAACAAGCGGCGGGAAAGAAAGGGTCTTGAAAATCAGGGAATATCCAAAACCTACAGGAATTGGGAATCTACTTGACCTTGGACCAGTTTTCGCCACTTTTGATTCTGTACAGAGTCATTTCGCTGACGCCATATTTCTTTGCAATGTTTTTGATGGTGGTTTTTCTTTTCTTATCCGATAAAGTTTTTTTTATGCTTTTTACCTGGGTCGCAGAAAGCTTTAGCCCTGATGTCCTGTTGGCCTGAACTTTTTTATACGCTAATTTCGCCGGACTTTTTTGCTGGTGCGCTATCATTTCTTCCAGGGTTACCCATTTTAGGTTTTTTGCAGCATTGTCCCCTTTGTTATAGTTTAAATGAATTACGTATTTGTGTTTCGGAGAAGACTTCTTTGAAAATATGCGGGCGATCTCACGGTGAACGTAAAGGGTTCCGTTATTTCCGGAGCGGTGCATGTTGAGCGTTTTGTAGCCCGTTGTTACGGAACCGTTGAGAAGCTTTCCATCCTCCTGTATGTTTTCAGAATAACTTGCAACGCGACCATGAGAAGATAATGCATATTTTTTCCGTAATTGTTTCCAGCCGGGAAACTCTAAAGTTTTCCAGATTTCATCTGCATGCTTTTTAATCATTGACTGCAATTTTTTGAAAGTTACGAAAAAGAAATCCGAATACTGTGGCGCAAGATAAAAATTCTTATCATTCAATAAGTCTTAAAAATTCCTGTTCTGTCAAAATTTTTACGGAGCCTATTTTTTTTGCCTTCTCCAATTTAGAACCTGCGTCTTCACCTACAATTAAGTAATTCAGTTTGCTGCTGACCCCGGATAATAATTTGCCACCGTTTTTCTCAACCATTTCTTCCGCGTCACTTCTTTTCAATTGCTGTAAAGTTCCTGTAAATAAAAAAGTTTGACCGTTCAGATTTCCTTCTGTCGATCGTTCTGATCTGTTATTTTTTACGTTCAGGCCCAGTGCTTCCAGTTTGCGCAGCATCGCTACGTTATCCTTATTGTGGAAAAAATCAAAAACACTTCCTGCGACTTTTGGTCCGACATCTTCCAGCGTTTCTAATTCTTCCAGCGAATAATTGGCGAAATCAGGAAGATAGGAAACCGCATTCGCTAATGTTTTGGCAGTGGTCTCGCCAACATAGCGGATCCCAAGACCAAACAACAAGCGGTGCAGGGGTTGTTGTTTAGAAAGTTCAATGGCAGTCTGCAGGTTGGTTACACTTTTCTCGCCGAAACCCTCCAGTTTCAGAATTTTTTCAAAAGGAAGTGAATAAATTCCCGGAATATCCTTTAAGAATTCAAGTTCAAAAAATTTGCGGACGTTGGCATCGCCAAAACTTCTTATGTCGAGCGCATCTTTGCTGGCGAAATGAATTATCCGTTCAACAACCTGGGCTTTGCAATTAATATTTACACATCGCCACACGGCTTCGTCTTCGGGTTTCACCAGGGGGTCATTACAGACCGGGCATTTTTTTGGGAAAATGATTTTTTCTTCTTTGCCATTGCGCAATTCGGTCAGCGGCTTTACGATGTAAGGGATGACGTCGCCAGCGCGTTCCACCAATACGGTATCACCGATTTTCAGGTCTTTTTCGTGGACAACATCTTCATTAAACAGGGAAATGGAGGTCACGGTGATGCCGCCGATGGGTACCGGGTCAATTTTAGCCACGGGCGTGATGCTCCCTGTCCTCCCTACCTGGAATTCCACCTTGCGCAATTTGCTGGTGGCCTGGCGCGCTTTGAATTTAAAGGCAATCGCCCACCGGGGGTGATGGGTCGTCATTCCCATTTTTTCCTGCAGCGCAATTTCATTTACTTTGATTACCATCCCATCAATTTCATAGGGAAGGTTGTCACGCTCCTTTTCAAATGCATGGCAAAAATCAATCACAGGCTGGATGCCTGTATATACCTTTTTTTCTTTCTGCGGACTGCGGAACCCGAGGTTCCATAACATCTCCAGTGACCCGCTGTGCGTGAGCAAACTCCTGGCAGGTTGCGCACCCCTGATCAAGGTGTAGTAACTGACGTGGTATAGAAAGGCTTCGAGATTTCTTCTGCTGACTTCCTTTGGGTCTTTAATCCTTAGGGATCCCGATGCCGAATTTCGGGGATTTGCCAAAGGGGGGAGGTTTTGTTCAGCCAGCTGTTCATTGTATTTTTTAAAGTTATTTTTATTCATCAGCACCTCTCCCCGGATTTCTATTTGCTGGATGCCATAAGATGAAAAAGCTGCGGACAAAGGCACTGACCGGATTTGTTTGATGTTGGGCGTGATCTCATCGCCTTCCACGCCGTTGCCTCTGGTAGCTCCCCGGATTAATGCATCATTATCGTAGATAAGTGAAATGCTGGCACCATCGAATTTTGGTTCCACACAATATTCTATTTGTCCTATCCCTGTCAGCTCTCTTGCCTTCCTGTCCCAATCTATCAAATCATCGGCGTTGTAAGAGTTTTCAAGCGACAGCATGGGAACGATGTGCTGGACCGTCGGGAAATCCCTTGTCAGATCTTTTGCGACGCGCTGCGTCGGCGAATCAGCAGCAATCAGGTGAGGGTTTTCGGCTTCTATGTGTTCCAGCTGCTTATACAAACTGTCATATTCATAATCAGCCACTAAGGGTTCATTCATTATGTAATAACGGTATTCGTGGAAGCGCAGCACAGAACGCAGCGAATCAAGTTCCCCTTTTTTTAGTCCATTCCCGTTGGTTTTTTTTAAGAGGTCTGCCGTCAGTTTTTGCAGTTTTTTTGTTTGTTCCGAAGAATACATAACCGGTATTTAGGCGTAAAATTAAGTGAATAGCTTTTGCACCGAAAGATAAAATAGTGCATCTTTTTTTGCAGGAAGATTGAAAAGAATTCCGGAGTATATTAAATTCGAATATTGAAATGCCAAAATAATGATTGCGAACGTCGCCACTCCGTCTACAAGAAAAAATATCAAATCCATTTTAAAACAACTGGAGAATGACGGAATTATAGGCATTTCGGTTGATTGTGTCATTTTTGGATTTGATCAAAGCGAGTTAAAAGTGCTGCTGATAAAATCTGATTTTAAAAACTTTGAAGGTTACTGGTCTTTGCTGGGGGACCTGGTTAGCAATCATGAAGATTTGGATCAGGCCGCCTACCGCGTTTTAAAAGAAAGAACCGGTTTGGATGATGTCTACCTTGAACAGGTAAAAACTTTAGGAGAAGTGTCGCGACACCCGGCCGCGCGCGTGGTGACCATTGCCTATTGCTCGCTGATCAATATTCAGCATCATGAGATTAAGAAACTCGACAACGAATTGCACTGGCATCGCGTCACCACCCTTAGTGAAATGGCATTTGATCATAAAAAAATTTTAGACATCTGCTACGAATGGTTACAGAAAAGAATCCAGGAACATCCCCTTGGATTTAGCCTGTTGCCGAAGAAATTTTCACTGCGTGAATTGCAGAATTTATATGAGGCGATTTTGAACGTAAAGCTGGACAGGCGGAATTTCAGAAAGAAATTTTTTTCCATGAATTTGCTCGAAGACACGGGCGAGCTGGAGATCGATGTTCCCCACCGGCCGGGAAAGTTGTACCGGTTCAATTACGAGAAATATCAAAAGAAAGAAAGAAAAAAATGGTTCGGGATTGATTTTTAATGTCCCCTGGTCAATTTATTAGTTGCGCATCCTTTCATTTCGAAGCGGTATGCCGCATTTTTGGAAGGTCAAACATTAATTTTTAAAGAAAAAATTGGCAGTTTAAAAAAAAAGGGCAATTATTGTGTAAAATTTACACGGTGATAACAGGGGACGGCGAAATCCTCTTGGAAAGTGACTAAAACCGACAGTGGAAAAATAAATGGGGCATCAGGGATTTTGGTGCAGCATTGGGTGTCAAAAAAATGTCAATTACAGGCACTCATTCGACCTTAGGATTAATGTTTGACTTTTAATTTTTTTGACCATAAAAAATTTTTTAGTTAAATAATAGATAATTTTTCTATATTCGATCATTAATTGCTTAAACAACATTGCTTATGACCATCAAACGATTGCTTGGAGAATTCTCCGCTATTCTGCTTTGTGTGCTATTAACACAATTTTCTTTCGCTCAGGGCAAAACAGTTACCGGTAAAGTACTGGACGACAAAGGAAGCCCCATCCAAGGAGCTACAGTAACTATAAAGGGTTCCCGAACAGGAACGGCTACAGATGCGGCAGGAGCTTTTAGGCTTTCCGTTGCTGCCAATGCAAAAACACTGGTAATCAGTTCTGTAGGGTTTGCTTCCACAGAAGCTGACATCTCCGACAAAACCGATATATCTGTTGCGCTGACTCCTTCCAATGCCAGCTTAAACGAAGTCGTAGTTACGGGTTATACCACAGCACGCAAAAAAGACGTGACGGGGGCTATTTCCAGTATATCTGCGAAAGATTTCAGCGCGGGAGTAACCACGCCGCTTGAATCCATTGAAGGTAAGGTGGCGGGACTGACCGTTACAAGCCCGGGTGGAGACCCGAACGGCAATTTGATTATTCGGTTGAGGGGCCAGGCTTCCCTGACCGGTGGTCAAAGCCCATTGATCGTGTTAGACGGAGTTCCGCTGGATGATCCTACACAGATTGCCAATATTCCTCCCAACGACATAGCCAGTTTTGACGTGCTGAAAGATGCTTCTGCTGCAGCGGTATATGGTACACGTGCTGCCAATGGGGTTATCATTGTCAATACGAAGAAAGGACATGCCGGCAAAACAACTATTGAATACAACGGTTTTGTGGGTGTTGACAAACAGGCAAAATATTATCCACTATTGAATCTTGCCCAATGGAGAGCCGGTTCAATCAGCCACCTGGTCAATGATTTGTCTTATAGCCAGGATTCAGCGTCGAATTTGGTGTCAACTTACGATAAAGGAGGGAACACCGACTGGCAAAAAGCCATCACACGTACAGGAGTTACCCAAAGTCATAATATCGCCATTTCCGGCGGAACAGGCGGATTTAATTACCGCGGTTCAATTACCTATCTCGACCAGCAGGGAATTGTGATAAACAGCGGAAAGACTGGAGTCGGTCTCCGGTTCAATGCTGAGCAAAAAGCGATAAACGACAGACTGGTACTGACCATGGGCGTTGTAAACACATCGTACAACAGGCAGTACACCGACTATTCCAATTTTACCTTTGTATTCTTTAATCCGCCTTCTTATCCAATATATAATAAAGACGGGTCTTATTACGCTTTCTCCGATTTCTCTGAAGCAAATCCTGTTGAACACTTGAATGAAGAAACGAATAACGGAAAGGAATTTCTCACCCAATTGCAGGGGTCAGCTACCTTCTCCATTACTCCGGCGTTGTCTGTCGGCGTAGTGGGTTCAACGTCTCATTTTAACAAGCAGACCTACTATTTTGCTCCTGCTTTCCCGGTTGAAAACACATTTACCCAGGCAAACGATAATCAATACAATACCGATTCGAAGAAAGGAAACTTTAATGTCAATTATAAGAAACAGTTTGACAAGCACAACATCCAGGCGCTTGCTGTATATGAATACAACTATTTTACCGACAATAATTTTGGAGTGGCTGGTCAGCAATATCTGGTGTCCCAGCTAGGCGATAATTTCTTACAGGGTGGTAATAGTACGTTAAACCAACCTACTTCATACAGGGACCAACTGTATCTGATCTCTTTCCTTGGAAGGGTCGCTTACAATTATGACAACAAATATTACCTGACTGCCTCCTTCCGCAGGGATGGTTCTTCAAAATTCGGTGCTAATAACCGTTGGGGTAATTTCCCAGCCATTGATGCGGCCTGGGCCATCAGCAGCGAAGAATTCATGAAAAATACAACCTGGGTGAATTTCTTGAAACTCAGGGCCGGCTACGGAGTAACCGGAAACCAGGACGCCATTAACCCTTACAGCACCCTGCTGTTGTTATATGGCGCTGGACACTATTTTGATCCTTCCAATTCTGCCAATCAATATCCCGAAGCCTATTCAACCTATCAGAACCAGAACCAGGATTTGAAATGGGAACAAAGAGAAGGAAAGAATATCGGCGTCGATTTCGCGTTGTTTAACAATATCATTACCGGCGACATGAACTACTTTAATGATAAGACCATAAACCTGCTGTACACGTATACGCTGCCTTCACCCCCATATTATCCGGTTCCTCCGAACAATACCGCGATCGTGTTGGCAAACGTCGGAGACCTTACCAATAAAGGATTTGAACTCAGTGTGAACGCAAAAATCATCAATCAGCAAAAACTGACTTGGACACTGGGCGGCCAGATAAGTTTTGTTAAGACAACGGTTACCAATTTGTCTGGTTCATTCCAGGGACATAAAATTACAACGAACAATATCCCTGGTGGTTATGCAGAAGGCAGAGGGTTAAGCAGCAATCCAATCACATTCCTTAAACTTGGATATTCACCTTATGTATTTTACCTGCCTCGTTATGAAGGTGTGGATAAAAGCGGAAACCAATTGTTTGACTCTGCAGGGGTAGCTAAAGTTCCTTATTCGAATGCTACCAATTATTATACGGACCCTGCTCCTAAGTTCAATTATGGCATCAACACAACGCTTACCTATAGCAACTGGTCTCTTACGATTTTCGCCAGGGGCGTATATGGACAGAAGATATTTAACAATACAGCGCTGGATTATGCGAACATCACCCGGTTGCCCGGTAACAACATTTTCAAGGCGGGCCTGACCAATGGAATCAGGGACAATGCTACAGCTTCCGATTTGTATCTGGAAAAAGCATCCTACCTGCGTCTTGATAACATGACCCTTGGGTACAGCTTTAACAAGATCAAAGGGATACAGAGTTTGAGGGTGTATGCAACAGGAAGAAATCTTTTTGTTATCACCAAATATGATGGTTTGGATCCCGAAATCAGAAATGCGGACACCAACCAGTCATATATTGATGCGACATATGGCGGAGATGCTTATTACCCCAGAACCCGTAGTTTCATTCTGGGATTGAGTCTATCGTTCCAATAAAATGAGATTTAAATAAACTATTTTTTGATTTTTACGTATTTAACAAAACGATCTTTCCATATAACAGTATAACACGAATTTTTATGATAACGAAAAAAATGATAATGGTCTTCTCAGCACTGGCAGTCATCATTGCCGGAGTTGGTATATCATCATGCACAAACCTCGACGCTAAAGTGTATAGTGTTGTGCCTAATTCCAATTTCTGGCAGACCCCTGCTGAAGTTGCTGCCGGTGTAGCTCCTGCTTATGCTGCGCTGCAAAATATTCCGGAGGGTGACCTCGAATTGGTTGCTGCCTCCAGCGATGAAATGGTTATACCGATCAGGGGGGCTGACTGGCTGGACGGAAACCAGCATACCCAGGAATGGCTTCATACCTGGACGCCCGATAACCCAAGCATGAATGGCATGTGGAATGATATTTTTGGTGGGATCGGCAAAGCAAATTTTACCCTGAGCGTTGTCAATTCATTACCTACGCCTCCTCCAAATCTGGCAGGCATAGATGCTGAAGTAAAATCATTGAGGGATTATTTTTATTTTCTGGCCATGGATCGTTTTGGAAATGTGCCTTATGTAACCAGTTTCAATGTCGACCCTTCGACCTTAAAACAAAGTACCCGGTCCCAGATTTATGATTCCATCGTAGCAGATTTGAACGTAAACCTTCCTTTGCTTGACTCTGGTGTTAACCCAACGACTTATGGTCGCTTTACCAAATGGGCCGGCCTTGCCCTGCTGGCAAAACTTTATCTTAATGCCGGTGTATATTCCTCCGATGCTACGGGAGCCATTGGATCGCAACTCGCTTATCAGCAATGCATCAATGCCTGTGATCAAATCACGTCTTCAGGCTTGTATAGTTTAGAATCTGATTATTTTGATGTTTTTTCTCCCAACAACAGTACCCTGCTCAATGCGGGCAATGAAAGCATTTTCGTGGTGCCTTTCGATAAGGCCAATATCGGCGGCAATAACTGGGAAATGGCCACCCTGCACTATCAGAACAATTTAAACCTTCCTTTGTCCGGAAGCCCCTGGAACGGATTCTGCAGCACGGCAGATTACTATAGCAATTTTGACACGAATTCAGTATACAGCAGCAAAGGGACTACGACCTATCGTACCTTCCTGGATCAGCGCACCGGCCAGTACCTAATTGGTCAGCAATATAAAATTCAGTTCACTTATCCGCCAAGCACCAACGTGGTATATTCTGCCGATCCTTCTCTGGAGATTAATGACCTTCAGTTCGGAATTCCCCTGGTATTTAACCCTAATGTTACGGCCATTTCCGATCCTTCTGGTCCATTCAGAGGGGCAGGTCTTCGTAACATCAAATATTACCCTGATGCGGGTACAGCGGGTGGCCAAAGCAACGACATGGTTATTTTCCGACTGGCCGATATCTATTTGATGAGGGCTGAAGCCGACTTGCGTCTGAACGGAACGGTAGACGTTAATTCCCTGGCTGGTATCAACGCTATCAGGACAAGAGCTTATAGCGGCGATGCATCGCACAACTGGACTGCTGGACAGGTAACGCTGGCCAGTATCCTGGCTGAAAGAGCAAGAGAGCTATCCTGGGAAGGCTGGAGAAGAAATGACCTGATCCGCTACGACGTGCTCAACAACACAGTCAATCAGTATTTCGGGGCTCCAAGAACACCGGCGAAAACAGCTGATGCGGATGCACACTGGCAGATATTCCCCATACCGTCTCAGCAGCTCACCGCAAACGCCAATTTGAAACAAAATCCGCAGTATTAAGGGGATTTAGTTAAAATAATTTCTTCTATATTTAAGAGCAGTAATTTTACTGCTCTTTTTTTTCAAGTACGATTTGCTAAAAAATGACAAAAAGATTTTTCAACTTTTTTATTTTTTTTGTTTTCTTCCTTGCAATAATTTCCTGCAACACCAACCACGAATCAAAGGTTGTAAATCCTTTGTTTCAACGCATGCCCTCCTCTCAAACGGGAATAGATTTTAATAATAAAGTCGTTGATACCAAAGAATTCAATCTTTTTAAGTACAGAAATTTCTATAATGGTGGCGGGGTTGCTATCGGTGACGTAAACAATGATGGCAAGCCGGATATTTTTTTTACATCGAACCAGGGCAAAAACCGCTTGTACATCAACAAAGGCAATTGGCAGTTTGAAGACGTGACGGATAAGGCAGGAGTAGGCGGAATCCACAAGTGGCATACCGGAGTTACCATGGTGGACATCAACGGCGATGGCTGGCTGGATATTTATGTGTCCAACAGCGGGGAAATCGCAGGCGATGACCGGGCAAATGAGCTATACATTAACCAAAAAGACGGGACATTCAAAGAAGAGGCGCATCAATACGGATTGGATGACAAGGGCTTGACCACCCAGGTTACTTTTTTTGACTATGACCACGATGGCGACCTGGATTGTTTCGTGCTCAATAACAGCTACAGGCCATTGGAAAGCTTTGGATACAATCCCAAACAAAGAGAAATACGGGATCCCAGGGGAGGTCACCGGTTGTACAGAAATGACAACGGGCATTTTGTTGATGTCAGTGAGCAGGCAGGCATTTACGGCAGCGAAATCGGCTTTGGTTTGGGCGTTACCGTTGCCGATGTGAATAATGATGGATGGGATGACATTTATGTATCCAATGATTTTTTTGAAAGAGACTATTTATACATCAACCAGCATGACGGCACCTTTAAAGAAGTTATTACGGACGCGACCGGACACATCAGCCTCGCATCGATGGGTTCAGATATCATGGATATCAACAACGACGGCTGGCTGGATATTTTTACTACAGATATGTTGCCTGAAAATGATTATCGGCTCAAAACGACAACGCGGTTCGATGATTACGATGTGCATAATGCAAAACTGCAGAATGACTTTCATCACCAATTCACGAGCAATTGCCTTCAGCTCAACAACGGCGACGGGACCTTCAGTGAAATCGCGCAGCTGGCCGGCGTAGACGCAACAGACTGGAGCTGGGGCGCGCTTGGTTTTGATTTCAATAATGACGGATGGAAGGATTTGTTCGTAAGCAATGGCATCAGCAAAGATCTAACCAACCAGGATTTTTTGGATTATTTCGCCAGCGAGGAAGTGATGAATGAAGTGAGGCACGGGGGATTTAATTACAAAGAATTGCTTGATAAGATGACCTCAACCCCTATTTCCAACTATGGATTCATAAACCAAAAAGATCTCACGTTCAAAAACGAATCAGAGCAACTGGGGTTGTCAACTCCCAGTTTCAGCAACGGCGCTGCCTATGGCGATTTGGACGGTGATGGCGATTTGGATTTAGTCGTCAATAATGAAAACATGGAAGCCTTTGTATACCGCAACATGACTTCCGAAAATTTACATGCTCATTTCTTAAAAGTAAAACTACAGGGCAATTCACCCAATACTTTTGGCATTGGCGCAAGGGTGACAATTTTCACCAATGGCATGAAGCAGCTCCTGGAACAAATGCCCTGCCGGGGTTTTGAAAGCTGCGTGGAACCCGTCCTGAATTTTGGGCTTGATAAAAATACCAAAGTTGACAGCTTGATTGTCTGGTGGCCGAATATGAAGATGCAGGTATTGCAAGACATTCATGCCGATTCTACCATCACCCTGAAAGAATCAGCGGCCACTATCCCGATAACCTTTCCGGAAAAAAAGCCGGCTGGCCTTTATGAAAATATCACTTCCACCCACATAACAGGCAATATCAATCACAAGGAGAATTTTTACAATGATTTTGACGCGGAAAGATTGATTCCGAAAATGCTTTCTACCGAAGGACCAAAGCTGGCCATCGGGGATGTAAACGGAGACGGACTTCAGGATTTTTTCATGGGCGGAGCCAGGAACGACACAGCCAAATTATTTATCCAGCGACCCGACGGGACTTTTGTTCAGCAACAGCAATTTGTATTTGCTTTTGATAAGGACAACGAGGACATCGGAGCTACATTTTTTGATGCGGACAATGACGGAGATCTCGATCTGGTTGTGGTCTCCGGTGGGAACCAGGATAAACTGGGATCGCAGAATTTAATCAGCCGTTTATACATTAATGATGGCAAAGGGAATTTTACGCGGGGATTCGGATGGCCATTGATTTCGATAAACGCCTCCTGCGTCCGCGTAGATGATTTTGATGGGGATGGGCTTCAGGACGTATTCATTGGCGCGCGAAATGTTCCCGGCGATTACGGAAAAATTCCCTCCAGCATCTTATTGCATAACGATGGAAAAGGGAAATTCTCAGATGTTACGCAGAAGATCGCTCCTGATCTGGCACAACTGGGGATGGTGACAGACGCTCAGTGGGCTGATGTTGACGGCGACGGTAAAAAGGAATTGATCGTGGTCGGCGACTGGATGCCCGTTACGATCCTCAAGTATGAAAACGGACAATTAAAAAAAATCGGGGAGATACCCAATTCTTCGGGGTGGTGGAATTGTTTAACGGTAGCCGATATTAACGGTGATGGTTATCCGGACCTGGTTGCTGGTAATTGGGGATTGAATTCACGCATCAAGGCAGACGCACAGCATCCGGCAAAATTGTATGTGGGCGATTTTGATAAGAACGGCCAAAGCGAATGCATCCCGGTATATTTTAAGACTGACGGCAAAGCTTATCCATATTATCTGCGAGGCGACATGGTTGCGCAAATACCTCTTTTAAAAAAGAAGTTTTTGCGATACGATGCCTATGCCGGGAAATCTATCGACGAAATCCTGGATAAAGATCAATTGTCCGCTGCCAGTGTTCTTACGGTCAATCAAACACAAACGGGCGCATACATTAACGATGGAAAAGGAAAATTCACCTTTCAACCTTTTCCCATGATGGCACAACTTTCACCGGTTTACGGCATTGCAGTAACCGATCTGAATGGCGATGGTATAAAAGACATATTTATGGGCGGGAATTTTTACGGACTTAAACCGGAAGTGGGCCGCTTTGATGCGAGCTACGGTACAACACTCCTCGGCAATGAAAAGCATCAGTTCAAATACATTCCCCCGGCGGAAAGTGGTTTGTTTGTGAAAGGGGAAGTGCGGGATGTGCAAATCATCAGTGCAAAAAAAGAAAATTATATTATCGTTGCCAGAAATAATGATGCTTTGCAAATTTTTAGAAAAAGAAAGTAATCGGCAGCATTAAAACCTGTTAGCGGTAGTCCCTTTCCATCCGATCATTAAGCGTTGCGAATCTTTCGCCGGGAATTTGCTTTGGCGGCAGGGAATCGCGAAGGGTAAATAAAACATAACCTAATCAATTTCTCATCCTTGATTCGTTCAGTCATAAATATTATCAACGCACATTGGAAATTTTATTTAATGATAATGACAGGACTGCAGGTTATCCTGCTTTCTTCCTGCAACAATCATCATGGCTTATTCACAAAACTTTCACCAAAAGAAACCGGAATAGGTTTTATCAATAAGAATGAAGACAGCGACTCGTTGAATATTCTGGACTATCTCTATTACTATAACGGCGCTGGGGTCGCGATCGGCGATATCAATAACGACGGATTGCCGGATATTTTTTTTGTATCGAACACAGGCGGCAATAAATTATACCTCAACAAAGGGAACTGGCATTTCGAGGACATAACAGAAAAAGCCGGGGTGAAGGGGAATGCGGATTGGGGAACTGGAGTAACCATGGCCGACGTGAACGGAGACGGGCTGCTTGATATTTATGTTTGCGCGGTTTCCAATCATACCCCTGGCAACGCCGTTCCATCCCATAGGTATTTTACCAATTCTCACAATCAATTGTACATCAACAACGGCGATGGCACCTTTACCGAAGAGGCGAAACAATGGGGCCTGGATATCCCCGGTTATAATACCCAGGCGGTTTTTTTTGATTACGACAAGGATGGCGACCTTGACATGTTTTTGCTGCAGCATTCAATCCATCAAACGGACAATTACGGCGACACATCCGCAAGGAACAAATATTCATTGATCAGCGGGGGAAAATTATTTCGAAACGATGGAAATCATTTCACCGATGTCACCAAGGAATCGGGAATCATCAGCAGTTCATTGGGATATGGGCTGGGGGTGGCTGTAGCAGATTTTAACAATGACGGCTATGATGATATTTATGTAAGCAATGATTTCCACGAGAACGATTATTACTATGTCAACCAGGGGAATGGCACTTTCAAAGAAATGAACAAAGAAGCTTTTGGCCATGAATCAAAATTTTCCATGGGCAACGATGTTGCGGACATCAACAACGACGGCTGGCCGGATATAATAACCCTCGATATGCTTCCGGAAGACGAAACTGTTTTAAAATCTTCCATTGGCGATGAATCATTGAACAGTTACAATCAGAAAATCCGGGCTGGATATCATTATCAATATTCCCGGAACTGTTTGCAGCTGAATATCGGCAGAGGGAAAAAATTTGCGGATATAGCCTTGTATGGCGGAGTAGCGGCGACGGATTGGAGCTGGAGTCCGCTGATTGCCGATTTTAACCTTGACGGGGTCAATGATATTTTTATTTCAAACGGCATCAAGAATCGCCTCAATGATCTGGACTACGAAAAATTCATTTCGAGCATGAACGTAAAGGTGACCATGTCAGGCACCAGGGCATTTGATAAGGAAATATTAAGGCATCAGCCGCCGGGCATTTGGCACAATTATATTTTTGAAGGGGATCAAAGTTTGCAGTACAAGGATCGATCCGCCGAATGGGGTTTTTCTGATTCAACTCTTTCACAAGGCGCCGCCTATGCCGATCTGGATAATGACGGGGCCCTGGATATTGTCACCAACGATATGAATTCTCCGGCAGGTATTTACAGAAACAACATTCGGCAAAGAGATACCGCTGTTCATTTCTTAAACATTCAACTCCGGTTTAAGGCGCCGAATTTTTTTGCAACGGGAGCGAAAATTTTCCTGCTGGATAAAGGCAGGATTTTTATGCAGGAGCTGCAATCTACCCGGGGATTCATGAGCAGCTCAGAACCACTATTTCATTTTGGCGTGGGCAAACGGATTGACATCGACAGCCTGATCGTCCTCTGGCCTGATAATTCCTACCAATTGATAAAAAACATCCGCACCAATCAAAAGATGACGATACGCTATCAAAAAGAAAATACAAACGCGATAGTAAACTATACTTCATTTATCAACAAGATACTCCACGAACCCCCTGCCACGGTGTTTACCGATATCAGTCCCCAGACCAAGATAGATTTTAGACACCAGGAAGATATTTTCTTTACTGATTTTACCAATCAGCCTGTGATACCCCATGAATTTACCACGGCAGGGCCAAAGGTAGCGGTCGGCGATGTCAATGGAGACGGGCTTGAGGATTTTTTCGTTTGCGGTGCGAAAAATCAGCCCGGCAAATTATTTATTCAGCAGCGTGATGGTACTTTTTTATCCACCAACGATTCCGTATTTTCAAAAGACGCTGCCTGTGAAAAAGTCGATGCCATTTTTTTCGACGCCGACAACGATGGCGATTTGGATCTCTATGTGGTTAGCGGCGGAAACCGGACTTTTGGCAAGACCGATGCCCTGCTTGATCGTTTGTACTTCAATGACGGGCATGGTAATTTCACGAGATCAGTAACGTTGCCACCGCTGTATGGTATTAAATCGGTGGTCTGTGCCGCTGATTTTGACGGCGACGGGTATCAGGATCTTTTTATAGGAGGAAGGGCCAGTATTCCTTTTTACGGATCGGTTCCCGAATCCTATTTATTACACAATGACGGGCACGGCAATTTTTCCGTAGTTACCGATGGCGTTGCCAAAGGCCTGGCCAAAGTGGGTATGGTCACGGGGGCCTGCTGGACGGACATTAATAAGGATGGGAAACCGGATTTGGTGGTGGTGGGCGAATGGATGGCCCCGGCGATTTTTATCAATCATAACGGCAAGCTCGAACGACAGCATTCTGGGCTGGATACCCTGACGGGGTGGTGGACCTGTGTCAGCAGCGATGATATTAACGGCGATGGATATCCCGATTTATTGCTGGGCAATTATGGTCTGAATTCTAAAATAACGGCCACCCAATCCTTTCCGGTAAAAATGTACGCTGGTGATTTTGACCGGAATGGAATTGGAGAACAAATTCTTTCCGTATATAAGGACGGTGAATATTATCCGTTCCTCGGCAAAGAAGACCTGGAAAAGCAGATGCCTTACTTAAAGAAGGAATTTCTCAGTTACAGCAGGATGGCGGGGAAAACAACGGAAGAGATTTTTGGAAAAAAGCTAGATTCTTCTGTAATGCTGCAGGCGGCAACGATGAAATCCATGGTGTTAATGAATGATCGCCGGGGAAATTTTTCGGCAACTCCTTTGCCGGCGCAAATGCAGTTTGCCCCGGTCTTTTGTTTTTACGAAGATGATTATATGGCCCTGGCTAAAAAGGATTTGCTGGCCGGTGGAAATTTTTATGGAGTAATTCCTTTCGAAGGAAGATATGATGCCATGCCGCTGACCTATGGTTTTGGCGATAACACAGGAAATTTTGCCTGCATCCTACCTTACAACGAGCCAATCATCACCGGTGAAATAAGGGATATCAAACCCATACGGATCAAGGGAAAGAAATGCCTTATTGTCGCCCGCAACAATGAGCAACTGGTATTCCTACAATATTAAAAAATCGGATAACAGAGTTCTATCTTCATGTGCAGGCTGTCTTGTGCGGATTTTGGATTGGTAAGATATCTTTCGTAGGGAACCGCGCTTGGCTTCAGGTTTTTGTCAGCCATATAATTGTCCATGCTGCGGTACAATGCTTTTATGCCGGAGTATCCACCTTCATAGTAGCCAAAGATCATCCTGCCCCGCGGCGGCATTTCGAAATAAGAAATGTCATTTTCAACAGCCGCTTTTTTGTGGACCGGGATTGCAGCCAAAATCTTCACACTGTCTTTATTGATTTCATAAAAGTTCGCCATTCTCGGTGTGGAGTCTGTTATACCGATATTATATTTATCTGAATAGGACCTCATTTTTGCGAACAGTTTGGCGAGTTCGGCGATGCGGTTTGCTTTTGAGGTCGTAACGACGTCTGATATTTCCAGGGTATCTATGATGTTTCGTGCACGGATGTCAAAACCATAATACTCCTTAGGTTCTTCGATGTAATTTTTAAGGTTCGCAAGATTTTTTTCGACGATGCCTGAGGAATGCATTTTTTCCTTCATCCAGGAAAACAAGGGGAGGTTTTCAATCCACACTACATGCGTTAGCGCGCTGTTGGTGTCCGGGAATACAAAAATGGAATGGTATATCTTCCTGTTACCGCTGGATTCCTTTACTGTGATATCTGCTGGATTATCCTTCAATACGGCAAATTCAAGGTCCTGATAACGCAACAAGGATTTGTTTTGACCGGAAAGCGTCGCCAGAGAGCTGTCTTGTTTCTTTAATGCTTCATTCCAGTGGGGCCAGTTTTTTAACTCAGTAACCTGCCTGGATACCGTAATAATAGAACCTGAAATGGTTATTT
>Ga0206902_10114_pt1 | contig 22371 bp, 15 predicted proteins | sample Alteio_BWOrgHeat_44_FD_153242 | JGI IMG/M metagenome (GOLD analysis project Ga0206902, IMG submission 153242) | Enriched cells from forest soil in Barre Woods Harvard Forest LTER site, Petersham, Massachusetts, United States -... | ecosystem: Environmental > Terrestrial > Soil > Temperate forest >... | reverse complement strand
GCTCTTACAACACTCCTTTGAGAATAAAATTAAACATGATTTTATGAGTGGCGTGCGTAGTGGGGTCAATGGGACACCAACATTTTTCATCAATGGTCAACGTCATAATGGACCCAATACCGTTGAGAGTCTATCAGAGGCCTTAAATTCCGTTTTGCGATAAAAAATGCGTTTTTATGAAACAAATTCCAAACGCAACCTACAGATTACAATTCCATTCAAATTTGACTTTCAAACATGCTCTGAATTTAGTTGAGTACCTAAATGCATTAGGCATTAGCCACTGCTACAGTTCACCTATACTACAAGCTAAACCCGGAAGTACTCACGGTTACGATATTGTTAATCCAGGAAAAATCAATACTGAACTTGGTTCTGAAGAAGATTTTAAAGAATTCGTTTCTGCACTGCATCAGAAGCAGATGGGACTTATTCTAGATATCGTTCCCAATCATATGTTTATCTTTGATCCACAAAATAAGTGGTGGCAAGATATTTTAGAAAACGGCCCAGCTTCACCTTACAATATCTTTTTCGATATCGACTGGCATCCTCCAAAACATATTTTCGATAACAAGGTGCTTTTACCATTGCTAGAACAGCAGTATGGTGAAGCTTTAGAACATCAAGCCATACAAATCATTTATAAAGACGGAGCCTTCCTATTAAAACTCTCTTGGATTGAACTCCCCACTGATCCTAAAAGTTGGTTAATGCTCCTAAAACCCTTGTCAGAAGAGTCAAACAAGATTATTCCTGAGAAAACTCCGTGCGACGAATTGAGTAGCATTGTGTCTTCATTAAATCACCTTTGTACCAGTACTGAGACCAATAAAGAGAAAATTGCGGAAAGGATTCGAGAAAAGGAAGTGATTAAAAAACGGCTCGACATCCTATTGAAAGCGACACCAGCAATGATGGCGCTACTTCAAAATCAGCTGACATCTTTCAATGGTGAGAAAGGAAACCCGAACAGTTTTGAGATTCTTGATGCCTTTATGAATGCACAAAACTTTAGGCTTTGTTACTGGCGTGTTGCCAATGATGAGATTAATTATCGACGATTTTTTGATATTTTTGAATACGCAGGCATTCGGGTTGAAAATCCAGAAGTCTTTCAAACCACTCACCATTTACTTGAAAGTTTGTGTAAAAAAGGCCTTATAGATGGTCTTAGGATCGACCATATTGATGGCCTTTGGGATCCTGAAGAGTACGTTAATAAAATTCACAGTATAAGTAAAAACCATGATGAGATGTATATCGTTGCAGAAAAAATAGTGATGAGAGATGAGAAATTAAGATCAGAATGGCCTTTACATGGCACTGTAGGTTATGATTTCTTAAATCAGCTCAATGGAATTTTTATTGTACCTTCCCACAGAAAAGAATTTCACACATTGTATTTCAAATTTACTGACAGCATATATCGTGGCATCGACATCAACTATTTATGCAAAAAAACTGTGTTAAACGGATCCTTAGCCAGCGAACTAAACATGTTAACAAGACGACTAGATCGCATCGCAGGAGGACATCGTAGTTCTCAGGACTTCACTTCAGAAAGCTTGAAAATCGCGCTGAAAGAAGTGATTGCTTCTTTTTCAGTTTACAGGAGTTACATACGATCGGATAAGGGAATCATTCATTTGGAAGATCGACAATACATTTTGTCTGCCGTCGCACATGCTAAAAGGAGAAATCCATTAATTCATAAAGCTGTTTTCAATTTCATTCAAAGCGTTCTCTTGCTGGAACAACCAGACAAACAAAACCAGCTCAAAAGCGATCGAGAATCCTTTATCATGCAGTTTCAACAGCTTACAGGACCTGTAATGGCAAAAGGAGTCGAAGATACCGCTTTTTACCGATTTTATCCTTTAGTATCCATCAATGAAGTTGGCGGAGACATTAATAGTTTTGGAATAGATGTAGAAACCTTTCATAAGAAAAACATTGAAAAATTGGAATTTTGGCCTCACTCCATGTTAACAACATCCACACATGACACAAAACGCAGTGAAGATGTGCGCGCACGCATCAACATCTTGTCTGAAATACCCATTGAATGGAAAAAGGCGTTAAGAAGATGGCATAAGCTGAATAAGCAATATAAATTCAAAGACGGCGAAGAATTCTTTCCAGATACTAACGAAGAGTATTTGCTTTACCAAATTCTTATTGGTTCATGGCCTATTAAAGCAATGGATGAGAGCGAGTTGTTGCAATATACCAAACGCATCCAAAACTATATGGAAAAGGCTGTTAAGGAAGCTAAAGTCAATAGCAGCTGGATTAACCCCGATCAACAGCACGATCAAGATGTCAAAGAGTTTGTATCGCATGTTTTATCGAAAAGTAAAAAGAATAAATTCCTAATTGAATTTCAAGAGTTTACTAAAAAAATTATCGCATTAGGGATGTTAAATTCTCTCTCGCAAGTGATTTTGAAGCTGACATCTCCAGGCGTTCCAGACATCTATCAAGGCAATGAGCTTTGGGATTTTAGTTTGGTGGATCCAGACAACAGACGTGCAGTGGATTTTGAATGGCGGAAGAAAGCATTGAGTGAATTGAAGAGAACGCCAGAAGGGCTTTTAGAGTATTTAAGCAAACCTGAAGATGGTTTGATCAAACTTTTCATTACGGAAAGAACATTACACTTAAGAAAAAAGGAACCACAGCTATTTAATGCAGGGATTTATGTCCCATTAAAAGTGTCAGGTCATTTGCATCATCATGTTGTAGCATTTGCAAGAATAGCAGAAGAAAAGGTCGCTTTGGTTATTGTAGGAAGGTTTTTTTCTTCATTCATGAATTCATTTTCGGATTGTCAAAATTCAGAAGTTTGGAAAGAGACATTTTTAGAAATTCCGATTGAATTAACAAGATTTCAATTCCGCAATATTTTTACAGAGAAATTACTTGTTCCAGAAAAAGATGGCAGGATCAGCATGGAACAGGTGATGCATATGATGCCTCTAGCAGTATTAGAGAATGTTTAAAATTTCACCACAAAGACACAAAGAACACAAAGATAATAAAAAAGTTTTACAGGATAACAGGATCGCCTTCGGCGGCAGGATAAAAATTAAAAAAATATCCTGTTCATCCTGAACATCCTGTTAAAAAAATTAATTCTTTTTTCTTTGTGATCTTTGTGTCTTTGTGGTGAAAAATTATGGATAACGTATGGAACAATGGAAACTAAATTACGGTGCAAACTTGCTTGAAAATGGAGATCTCCATTTTAAAGTTTGGGCTCCGCTAGCAAAAACAATGTTCGTCGTGTCAGAAAGAAAAGAATATCCAATGACATGCACTTCTGAAGGCGTTTTTGAACTGACCTTGCCTCAATCTTATAAGATCAAACAATACCGTTATAAAATTAATGACAACGCACGATTATGTACAGATCCTGTGTCTAGATCGCTACCACAAGGCGTCAATGGGCCAACAGCCGTTTATGATCCTCATCGATTTAAGTGGACAGATACACATTGGAAAGGCATTCCGTTAAACGAGTATATTTTTTATGAGTTACATGTGGGCTTATTTTCCTCTCAAGGCACTTTTGAGGCAATCATTGATAAACTGAAATATTTAAAAGATCTTGGCGTCACAGCTATAGAACTTATGCCCATCATTGAGTTTCCTGGAGCAAGAAATTGGGGTTACGATGGAGTAAGCTTATTTGCTCCACACCATGTTTACGGCGGTCCTGATGCATTGAAACATCTGATTGATGCCTGTCACAAAGAAAACTTAGCTGTTGTTTTAGATGTCGTCTACAACCACTTGGGACCCGAACAGAACTTCTTAAGTCAATTTGGATATTATTTCACAGATCACTACAAAACACCTTGGGGCCAAGCAATAAATTATGATGGTCCATACAGCGATGAGGTACGCAAATTTATCATTAATAATGCTTTATACTGGTTAACAGAGTTTCATATCGATGCCTTGCGCTTAGATGCAGTGCATGCCATCTATGATTTCAGTGCAAGACATATCCTGGAAGAGCTTTCAGAAAAATTTCATGAACAGGCACGCTTATTAAATCGAAAAGCTTATTTGACTGCAGAGAGCGATCTTAATGATGTGAAAATTATAAAAAGTAAGAAGCAAGATGGATATGGAATTGATGCCCAATGGAGCGATGATTTTCATCATGCTGTGCATGCGTATTTAACAAAATCGGATCGAGAATATTTTGCTGATTTCGGATCTCTTTCTGATATTGCAAAAGCGATAACAGATGGTTTTGTATACGATGGAAAAGTATCGCAGTATCGAAAGAGAATTTTTGGAAGTATTTCGAAGAATTTTTCTGGAGAAAAGTTCGTTCACTGCATCCAAAATCACGATCAGGTAGGCAATGCCACACTAGGAAAACGTTTAGGGAATCTTCTTACTGAAGAGCAATATAAAATTGCAGCAATGCTGCTTATGGCTGCTCCAGGACTGCCTTTATTATTTATGGGTCAGGAGTGGAATGCAGAAACTGAATTTTTATACTTTACAAGTTTTGAAGATGAGAATTTGGCAAAAAGCGTTCGAGAAGGTTATCAGAAAGAGTTTAATTTAGATCATACAGATACTTTTGATCCTCAAAATGAGCAACGTTTTGTAGGTTCAAAACTGAATTGGAATGAACTCAAATTGGATAAGCATGAGCAACTGTTGGGTTTTTTCAAAAAGTTGATTTATCTACGCAAAACTATTCCTGCAATGGCCAATGGTCCTAAAGATATGGTCTCGGTGAATTTTAGTGAGGAAGAGCAATGGCTTGTTATGTTCAGAAAAGATGAAGCGAAAAGCAAAATTTTGCTGATTGCTAATTTTGCAGACACAGCCAAAACAATATCTACACCATTGCTAGAAGGCACTTGGAAACAAGACTTGAGTTCTAATGACTCTCAGTTAGACGTCCGCTCTCCCACCATTGTGCCACCCACCAGCGCCTTTCTTTTCAGCAAATGAATTGCACCACAAAGACACAAAGATCACTAAGATGCGAATATTGCGCGAAGCGAACTCCCGAAGGGAGTTATTCATTTATAGCCCAGGGTTCACAATGCCCTGAAAGGGCATTAGTTAACCCTGGGAAAGATTCAAAAAGCAATTGCACCCCAGAAGGGGGTGCTTCTAATAGTTTGCTATCATTGAAGTACCCCGCTTCGGGGGTACTATGTCATCATATTTTTACCCAGGGTTAACAAATGCCCTTTCAGGGCATTGTGAACCCTGGGCTACAATTAAAAAACCCCTTTCAGGGGTTTCTTTGTGTTCACAAACCCTTTATTACCTTTGGCCTGATGACTAACAATTGTTACTTTATGGATATAAGAAGCGAAGACTCTTGAGGACTCCAAACGCTTCGCGCCCTAAAATATTATTTCTTTTTTCTTTGTGATCTTTGTGTCTTTGTGGTGAATCATTTCGGTATGAGTAGGATCGCGTCGGAAACCTTGCGCGTCCCATCATTCTCTTCTCCACATGGATGATTCACAACACTGCCACGATAAAACAATGTTGTAGACCCACCTCCATCCAGATTCAACGCTTCCACACATCCCAAACTTTTCATAAAATTAGCCAATTCAGGAATAGTCATTCCTTTATTTTTTAAAATCAGTGAATCGGATCCATCTATCGTTACAAAAATCCAATGTCCATTGCTAAGTAAGCCCACAGCTGTTCTAGCGTGCGGTTTGTATAGGAAATTATCATTCGTTTTCTCAAGTGAAAAATCTGTAATGATATTACTGTCGCGAATTAAAATCGGACAGCCTCCAACTATATATGACGCATAATTCCACATTTCAGACGTTGTGTAAGCAGGTTTTGACTGCGGTATCACATTAACATTGAATGCAACTTCTTCTCCTCTTTTCAAGGTAATTGAAGGCTTTTTCATTGTTGCTACAGACAATATCCATCCTTGTTCAGGTATTTTGCTATTGCCTTCAGATACAGCCTCAACAGTTCTGTTTTTTATCAGATATTCCACTCCAGACATATTTGTTGACGTTCTTTTATGGAAAAAACTGTTATACAAAATAATCTGGTTCTCTTTTCTAATGCGATTGATCCCATTGATCGGAAAGAAAGTTCCTTCAGCATTGCCCATCACAGATGTCAATACTTGATCAAAAAGAGGATTTCCATCCTTCGACCAGCCAATGGCTCCGCGCGGCTTATGTGGTGTTGCACACCATGCGTTATCAATTTTTAAAATCCCCATCGGCAAATCAGCAAAATCTCCGTGCTGCTGAAAGAATCCGCCATTGACAGCAGCTACTGCGTGGTATCGTTTCGCTATTGTCGGAACAGTTTCTAAGATGGGACCTTTAGCTTTAGCTGCTATGATTGTCATTTGTTTCGGATCAACTTCAAGAATGTGCGCAGAATTGTGCTCTTCCAAAATCAGATGTGAATAAGAAATTGTCTGAGTATGTTCTAAAGAGGAAGAGGGTCCGACCCATAAGAAAAATAAGAGAGAAAAATAGGTGCAAATTGATGAGCGTGTTCTTTCAAAAGTGTTCATATTGAAGGCCTTGTTTCTGTTCAATTTAATTAATTTTTCCCTTATAGATGGGTTATTAGAAGGGGTCAGACGTGGAATCGTGGAATTCTACGATTTATTCTTGTTTCGGACTAAGATTAGAATTCCACGATTCCACGTCTGACCCCTTCTATAGATTAAGAAAAATCAGTTAGGTTTACAAATGCTAAAATGGCTATTACCTCACGAGAGTAATTTTTACTTCTATTTCGATCAACATGCCGCCATCATGGTGCAATCGGCAATAGAGTTAGATGCTCTTGTCAGAGATCCTAAAAAAGTCAATGATAAAGCACAAATTCTTAAAGACTTAGAACATCAAGCCGATATAGTCACACACCAATGTGTTGAAGAGCTACATAAAACCTTTATTACTCCATTTCAACGCGATGATATCCATCGTTTAATTTCCCATCTAGACGACATTGTCGACGGTATTGAGGATATTTCTACACGCATCAAAATTTATAAAATCCATCAAACGCAATCGGATGCAGAAAAACTGTCATCCATTTTACTGAAATCCACACAAAAATTAGAAGAGATCTTGAATGAATTAAAAGAGTCTAAAAATTTTGGCCGCATAAAACAACTTTTAACTGAAATTGATGACATGGAACATGAGGCCGATGATATCTATTTTCAGGCCATTGAGAAACTGTTCAATCAAAATCATGATCCTTTAAACGTCATGAAGTGGAAAGAGATCTACGATAGCCTCGAAAATACTATCGACATCTGTCAGGATGTGGGAAATATCATCGAGGGTGTTATTTTGGAGTCCACATGAACTGTGGCATATGTATTTTTATCGTTACAATCCTCATCGCACTAGCGTTTGATGTGATTAACGGATTTCATGATGCCGCCAATTCCATCGCTACAGTCGTTTCAACAAGAGTTTTAAAGCCTCACATAGCTGTATTGTGGGCAGCTTTTTTCAATTTTATTGCCATGTTAATATTCGCTCCCAGAGTTGCCGACACCATAGCGAGAATATTGAAAATTGAAGCTGCAGATCCCATTTATGTTTGGGTGATTTTAAGTGGTTTAATTGGAGCAATCATTTGGGATATTTTTACATGGTGGCTAACGTTACCGACGAGCTCTTCGCATGCTCTTATTGGAGGATTAGCTGGTGCTGGCATAGCCTACGAAGGGTTTGATATTTTGCGGTACGATCTTTTGCTGACAACAGCATTATTTATTGTGTTGTCGCCTTTGATAGGATTTGTCGGTGGCTTTGTAATTATGACTTTAAATGCTTTACTCTTACGAAAACAGCATCCTCAAAAGATCGATAATTTCTTTCGCAAAGGACAGTTGGTGTCAGCAGCACTTTATTCAATTGGGCATGGAGCAAACGATGCGCAGAAAACAATGGGAGTGATATTGGCATTACTATTGGCTTCAGGAGTCGTTGAGAAAGGCACACAGCTTTCCTTAACAAGTTTGAGTACTGCTTGGGTGATTGTGGCATGTCATTTCTGTTTAGCATTAGGAACAGCGATTGGAGGCTGGCGCATTGTCAAGACGATGGGGATGGGGATAACGAGTTTGAAACCCGTTGGAGGCTTTAGTGCAGAAACGGCTGGGGCGTTGTCATTATATTTTGCGACAGCATCGGGGATTCCTGTTTCGACGACACATACAATTACCGCATCAATCATAGGTGTAGGTACAGTGACAACAAGTTTTTCACGAATTAAGTGGGGAATAGCCACGCGTATTGTTTGGGCATGGATTTTGACATTGCCCGCTGCAGCCCTTGTAGGAGGTGTTTGCTTTTATTTAACCCAAGCCATTTTCTAAAGAATTATGAATTATGAAGTATGAAGTATGAATTATGAAACAAATTCAGCTTTTTCCTACCAAAACATAACTTATTCTAACTTTCATCAAAGAAGACTGGTTCCACTTTTTCATAATTCATAATTCATAATTCCTATTGGTGTTGTTGCACAAATCAAGTTTCTGTCGCCGTTTTACGGCTCAATATTCTATCTAACATATGACCCCAGGCTTACGCCTGGGGCTACATCCTGTCGTCGCTCCGCGACTTTAGAACCACTTCGTGGTACAACATAATCATACCACAACAATTAGTCGCAGAGCGACGACAGGATGTAGCCGTGGGCGTAAGCCCACGGTTATGTTAAGAGAGGCATTGAGCCGTGAAACGGCGACACGATCCTAATTATGCAACAACGCCCTTCCGACTTCTGACTTCTTTTTTCAAATATGCACTAACGCCTCATCACCCAATGTCATCACGACGGCTTGTCGTAAAATGCTTTCTGCATCGACATTGCCTTTGATGCTTTTCATACGTTTCGCCGCATACCGTGCAATGTTAATGCCATCACGAATCGTGTAATTCTCATTGCTGATGTGAGCTCTCTGCAAAAAGTTAATCACATACTCCACAATATATTCGTCGATAAAAGGCAGATTCTCTTTCAAAATTCGACGCTCCTCTTCAGCCTCAGGAAAGTCTAAATAAATTTGAGGCTGCAGCCTGCTGTGAATATATTCTGGGATCTCAAACGTCGACGCATCATCATTCATTGTCACACAAATGCGAAAATCAGGATGGGCGCTCACTTTCAATCCTGCAACGATAGATTCAATGTAGCGTCGCGTATCTAACAACGCTGCCAATGAGGCCCACGATTTTTCACTCATACGATTCGCTTCATCTAAGATGCAGACGCCTCCACGAATCATCGCTGTCACCAGTGCTGAAGCGACATAACGGATACCTCCGGATTTGTCCACCACCGGAGTAATCAACAGATCTTCTGGCCGTGTGTCCATCGTGCATTGAAAAATATAGACTTGCTTATGTAATTTCTTCGCTGCAGCATATGCCAGAGTGGTCTTACCCACTCCAGGCTTACCTATCAAGCGTGGATTCAAAGGAATATCATTCTTATCAATAATAAGCCAGGCGGCTAACAGCTGCTCCAAAACGTCCTTTTGTCCTATCCATTCAAAGTTGAACTCGTCGGGAAATCCCAAAGCAATTTCAACGCCTTGAATATTAATTCTGCTTTCATGTTCGCTTGGTAAATTAAATGACATAGCTTTTTCTCCTAAGGGACGTAAAAGAGTAAACAGTATACAGTAAACAGTACACAGTAGAATAGTCAATCGACATAACTATTTATCAACAACTCAATACCTTACTAAATTTCAGGCAAATTAATGTTTTCACTGCCGTTTACTGTTTACTTTTTTATGGTCGTGATGCTTTATCTGAACCGTACAAAAGTCCTGCCTGAGCTATGTTTGCACGGGCATTTGGATAAAGATGTTCTATTTCTTTTAAAAGTCCATCGACCTGCTTTCTCATCGAATTCTGTCCTACAGGGCAACGACACATCACACGCATAAACCCCTGCTGCTGTGCAAATGTTTTGATTTCCTGCTCAGAAGCATATATCAAAGGCCTGATGATTGTCACATGGTAATCATGCATGTATAACTTCGGCAAATTGCCGGCAAATTCACCTTTGTGCAACAAATTCATCAACACCGTTTGCGCATTGTCGTCCTGATGGTGTCCAAAAGCAATTGTATTGATTCCTAAACTTTTTGCTGCTTGAAAAATCAAACGTCGTCTTTCGCGTGAACAGCTGTAGCACTCCAACGTTTCTAACTTCTGCTTCGACTCACACACGACAAAATTTACTTGCAACTTTTCGCAAAGAGAGCGCAAATAATTGTCATTGACTCCAGCCCCACAAGAAAACTCGCCATTCACATGAATTGCATGCAACTCCACATCAGGAAAACCTCGTCCAAAGATGGCTTTCAACATCAAAAGCAGTGTGACACTATCTTTTCCTCCACTAAGGGCTATTGCAAGCTTGTTCAATCCTTCTGTCATTTTAAAGTCGAAAAGCGCCTTCCGGATCATGCTTTCTAAACGCTTGCCACTGCCGCTCCACGGAGGAGACAATTGGGATATTTCCATCATTATGATTGCGACTTTTATTACTAACAGTTTATAATTGTCGAAACTTTACCAGGTTATACCGAAATGATTTCAAAATTTGATTTCTGAGCTGCGCGAAAGCTCCCGCGGTTGAGTTATCATAAGTTGGTCAATATTAATTCAATATGGCCCCACTTATGATAACTCAACCCCGGGGGCTTTGGCGCGCTCATAAAACAAATTTTGAAACCACTTCGGTATTAAAAGCATATCCTGAAAAACAGGATAGAGTCAACGTTATTAAGAGGTATGTATGTCAGAAAAAACCGGAAGAAATGATCCCTGTCCTTGCGGCTCCGGCAAAAAATATAAAGCGTGCTGTTTTAAAAAAACAATCAAAGTTCCTTTAAATAAAAAGAAGATTTCTACACTCGCTTCCAAAGCACAATCTGTCGATTTAATGGAACGCACTTTTGGTTCAGCAATCGCTAAACGGTCGTTTAAACCGATGCAAACACCAGCGCAACAAGAGCAGCAACTCCCTGAAAAAGGGCATTTAGATTTATAGTTTTATCGCTTCGCGATAAAACGAAAAGCCAGGAGTCAGAAGTCAGAAGCCAGAAGAAAAAAATTATGAAAAAGCCTTCAATATTAATTACGAATGATGATGGAATCAATGCTCCAGGGATAAAACATCTCTGGGAGTCGTTGAAGAAAATTGCTCATGTCACTGTTGTGGCACCATCACAGGAGCAATCTGCTGTTGGCCTCTCAATTACGCTACGACAACCTTTGCGCGTAGATCCTATTCACCACTTTCCTGAGAGCACTGCTTACAGTGTTAGTGGGACGCCTGCGGACTGCGTCAAAATGGCTTTAAGCGCTATTATGGACGCTCCTCCCGATCTGATCGTTTCAGGGATCAACTGCGGAGCTAACTCCGGAAGAAATTTATTTTACAGCGGAACCGTTGCAGGATGTATTGAGGGCATCATGCATGATATTCCCAGCATCGCATTTTCTTGCTTTGATCATCATGATCCAAATTATGATGTTGCCGCCAAATTTGTGCCTTCTGTCATTGATCACATCCTTTCGCACCCGCTGCCTAAAGGCACTTTGTTGAATGTGAATTTTCCAACAAAGCATGCTCCGATAAAAGGCTTCAAGATGACACGTCAGGGTCAAGGATGCTGGATGGAAAATCCGGAAAAAAGAGCCCACCCTCATGCGCCCTCTCACTACTATTGGCTCGGAGCCAAAGTGGGAGTCTTCCCAGAACATGAAGACACCGATGTGCGTTGGCTAGATCAAGGATACATCACAGCAGTTCCTGTTTACGTTGGCGAACTGACGCATCACGAGCAAGTCGCTGCAAGAAAGCAAGCGTTTGAAAATATGAAACTTTCTCATTAATTTTTCACCACAAGCTTTTTCTGCTAACTCTAAAATAAACGCAAAGGCGCTAAGGCGCAAAGACGCAAAGAAAACAAAAGAAAAAAATAAAAAACAAGGATGAGCAAGATCGCCTTCGGAGGCAGGCTCTTTTTGAATTATGTAATTTAAGATTTATGAATTTTTTTAATCTTGCCGCCGAGGGCGATCCTGTTTTCTTTGTTCATTTTTCTTTGCGCCTTTGCGTCTTGGCGCCTTTGCGTTTATTTTAGATTTCGCTAAAAATGAGTTGTGATCGATTCACGTTTTTTGGAGAGGCGCTTTTGATAGGCGTCTAATTTGTGCAGAGATTCTTCTTGGCACTTCTCAATGATCTCACGACAGCCTTCTATCTTGTATAAGCGTGTGAGTTGAGCACGCAAGCGATCGCTTGCAATGTGGTCTTGAGCTGTTAGCTCAGGCGCTTCCAAAGAGTAGTATTCACGAAATTCGTTGGCTTCAATGCTAATGTCGATCAGTTCATTAAAAAGCTTCTTTATTTTCGGAGCTTCCGAAACCAATTGCTCGCGCGTTTGCAAGCGTTGCAGCTGCTGTGTGAGTGTGTTTGTTACAGCTCTTCCCTCTTCCTTAAACTCTTCCAAAGAGCGCGAGCCACACGAAACAGAAACAATAAGAATAAAAAATAGTCTGATGAAAAGTGAGAAAGGAAGTGACATAAAACGCGAGAGACGGGACTCGAACCCGCAACTTCCGGCGTGACAAGCCGGTGCTCTAACCAGTTGAACTACTCTCGCATAACGCAAATCTTGGGCGCAACAGGACTCGAACCTATGACCGCCTGTGTGTAAGACAGGAGCTCTACCAACTGAGCTATACGCCCTTAAAAGCGAATGAATTTATCGCTTCCGACAATTTCTTTCAAGGTATTTCCGATTTTTTTTGGCTGTACATTTCGGTGAATATTATAGTAAACTCATGGACAGTATGGACTAAATGGACGATATGGACTTATGACATGTCCATTCCGTCCATTAAGTCCATAACGTCCATAAAAAATAAGGATCACAATGCATCTTCCACAACCTGCAACAGTAAAGACGTTTGCGACGCAATTTTACATGTACGCTGCGATCGCTGTTGGAGCCTTCCTAGCTGCTTTCTCGATCGCTGTATTTCTGTTGCCTAATAGCATCATCGACGGCGGTATTGTTGGTCTTGCCATGATTGGAGGCAACATTTTTGGGAACAAGCTATTCCCCTATTTCTTCATTCTGTTGAATCTTCCGTTCCTTTTTCTTGCCTACAGACACGTCGGAAAAGTCTTTGTGATGCATATGTTTTTTGCTTATGCGCTATTTGTGGCATCGTTATTTTTCATCCACGGCTATATGCCATGGGAATTTGAAGGCGATAAACTTGAAGTTGTCGTTATTGGCGGAGCCATCTTAGGCATAGGTTTGGGCATCATTATTCGTTATGGTGGATGCATCGATGGAACAGAAATTTTGGGCATCATCATCAACAAAAAGCTAGGATTCACCGTTGGTCAGGTCGTTCTTGTCTGCAATATCCTGATCTTCAGTTTAGCAGGCCTTGTGTTCCCTGATTGGCATACGCCCATATTTTCTTTGATCACCTATATGGTCGTCATCAAAGTGATGGATTCTGTCATTGTGGGTCTGGACGAGATTAAGTCCGTTTTGATCATCTCTTCAAAATCAAAAGCCATTGCCGAAGCGATCATGCATGAACTGGGATTAGGCCTGACAATTATGTATGGACGCGGAGGCTTCTCCGGCGACGAACGCGAAATTATTTATGTCATTGCTGAACGCTTGCAACTTGCTGAACTGAAAGAGTTGATCCATCGCGAAGATCCACACGCCTTTATTGCGATTGAAAATCTGCATGAAGTCGCCAGCGGAAAACATGGTAACGACATGGTGAAAAAACGTGTAAAAATCCAAAACATCATATCACGTATTTTGGGAAAACCAGCGACATAAAAGAAATCTGAAATCTGAAATATGAAATCTGAAAGACGTTGTTGCACAAATAATTTCTCCTCAAGCTATTTTTGTGCACTCTGAATTATCGCAAAGGCACAAAGACACGCAAAGGCGCAAAGAGAAAAAGTAAAGAAGATTAGTTTGTAAGGAATTTACCAAATTTTGAAATTGCATTTCTTTGACTTTAATATTTTTTTCTCTGCGTCTTTGCGCATTCTTTGCATCTTTGCGATAAATTCAGAGTTTAAGGAAATAACTAGTGGTTTTTCTCATGATTTATGCAACAACGCCAATCTGAAATCTGAAAAAAAGATACTGTAGTATGCACAGCTTTGAAGAAATCTCATTTGATGAAGTGAAAGAAAAGGCGCTCCAGATAGGATGGGATGATGTTGGAATCACTCCGGCACGTATTCCAGAAGCCGATATTGCCGACTATTTAACATGGCTCAGCAAGGGTTATCATGGCGACTTGGCTTACATGGAAAACAAAATGCGGTGTGCTCCGCAAGAGTTGCTTCCAAATGCCAAAACAGCCATCCTCTTTATCACAAACTATAAACAGGAAAAAGTCCCTTTCCAACAAGGGAAAGGTATCATTGCCTCTTATGCTCGCGGAAGAGATTACCACCACCTTCATCGCAAAAGATTAAAAACATTCATTCATTGGCTTGAACAACGTTCTGGTCAACAAGGTATTGCAAAGGGATTTAGTGACTCCACACCTGTGCTAGAAAAGGCTTTGGCTGTGCAAGCCGGTTTGGGTTGGTTTGGGAAAAATACACTTCTCATTCACAAAAAATTTGGAACCTTCATTCTGCTTTCAGGTCTCTTCACAACACTCGAATTTGCTTCTCCTATTGTAGCTTTACGCCTTCCACGCTGCGGCTCGTGCCAACGCTGCATCGATTTCTGCCCTACGCAAGCCTTGGTTTCTCCGTACCAACTTGATGCCACCAAATGTTTGTCCTACCACCTCATCGAATCAAAAAAAGAGATCCCTGCAGAAATCCAAAAGAAAAATCCCGGCTACATCTTCGGATGCGACCTCTGTCAAGATGCTTGTCCGCATAATGTGCGCTCTCCTCTTTCCCTTGTGCAAGAGTTTACACCCGAAAAAGGTATCGGCACACACCTCACTAAAGAACGCTTAAACGCCCTTACAGATACTCCTGAAGCCCTCTTTGGCACTCCTCTTCAACGCAAAGGCGTCCCTGGCCTGCAGCAAACTGCGCACTCATTAGGATTGAAAATTAATTCTTGAGTAAACAGTATACAGTAAACAGTACACAGTAGAAAAAATCATTACCCCTTGAATCTACTGAATACTGTTTACTGTGTACTGTTTACTGGAGTTTCTGTGGCTAACGATTATCAAGATCAGGAAAAGATGTTTACCACTGACTCGTGGCGTATTTTCCGCATTCTCTCTGAGTTTGTGGAAGGCTTCGAAGCGATGACAAATATCGGTCCCTCCGTTTCTGTTTTTGGTTCTGCAAGAATAAAAGAAACAAATCCCTACTACCAGATGGGCGTCGATGTGGGTGAAGCGATCGCTAAAAGAGGATTTGCGATCATCACCGGAGGCGGTCCTTCCATGATGGAAGCTGCCAACAAAGGAGCCCAAAAAGCAAAAGGGATCTCTTGTGGATTGAGTATTGACTTGCCGATGGAGTACGAGCCTAATAAGTACATCGATCCAAAATACAACCTGATGTTTCGCTACTTTTTTGTGAGAAAGGTCATGTTTATACGTTATGCGCAAGGATACGTATTCCTTCCCGGAGGCTTTGGTACATTGGATGAGCTATTCGAAGCGCTCACACTTATTCAGACGCACAAAATTCGTGCGTTTCCTATCTATTTGATGGGCGCAGAGTATTGGGAAGGCATGATGGATTGGATGAAAAGCAAGCTAGTAGAACAAGATGCCATTGCACCGGAAGATCTGCAGCTCATCAACATCACCGACGACCCTGAAGAGGTCGCCCACGGCATTGAACGCCACTTCCAGCGCCACCGCGTCGAACGCAACTTCTAACAGACATTGGGATCACATTGGGGTCAGGCCTGGCATTCGGCCATTTGGTTATTAATAAGAGATTTTTTGGATGAAACATCCAAATGGCCGAATGCCAGGCCTGACCCCAATGTGATCCCAATGCCATTAATAAGAGATTTTTTGGATGAAATATCCAAATGGCCGAATGCCAGGCCTGACCCCAATGTTTGTTATATTAATTTATCATGAGCTCATCTAAACTTATTTTTCTTTAATTAGTTTGGAGAATCCATGAAACTTATTAAATGTTTGTTCAGTTCCATATTTTTTATTTATTGCTCGGCTTCGCTGCAAGCCGCTGAGATTCATGCCATTTTAGTTGCAGACACGATGGATGGAGTGATCCATTTCCAAACTAATATCGATATGATGCAACGCGCGGCTAAAAGGATAGCGGCAAAAACAGGATACGATCTGCATGTCGCCATGTTTGAAGAGCAGGAAGTGAGAATCAGCAACATTATCGAATACATTGAAAAGCTTGACGTTCAACAAGAAGACGTTCTCTTTTTCTACATCAACAACCACGGATCTCGTACTGAAAATAAAAATAGCCAATGGCCAACACTAAGTTTTTGCATCGAAAAAGCACTCCATCCAGAGCAGTATGAATTGGATTTTGCCATTCTCAATGAGGCATTAAAAAACAAAAATGCTCACTTGTTAATTTCGATGGCAGAGGCATGCAATGTCATTAGCAGCAATGATGATTTCTTTAAAAAAGATGAAAAGGACGATGAGGATGATGAAGATGATGAGGGCGCTGGAACTGAAGCAGAATTCGAGTATTGGAGAGCGACGATCGAACAGGAAAAAGGCCCTACACATGAATATCGATTAGCTCAGGGCGATCGGTTGCTTCAACGATTAAAAGAGCGTACAGATGATGATATATTAGAACTCTATCGTCGATTATTTGTAGAGCCTTATGGCACTGTTTTGATTTCCAGTTCCAGTCCTGGCGAAGCAGCAAGGCATGGATTGTTCACTCCGCTATTTTTAGATTATTTTTGCACTTCCACATTTTTTTTCGCTGATATAGAAACAAAAAGTAATCCGTGGAAAACCATTTTAGACAAAACGAAACATGCGGTTCAGAAAAGGTGGGAGCAAGAAGCCATGGAGGGAAAACAGAAAACTCAAACCGTTCAATATGAGTTACAACTCAATTACAAGAACGGCACTTGCCACCATCTTCCCAGCTATTATGAATTATAAAAAGGGTACATATGTCAATAAAATTCATTCCCAATTGCGCTGTAGATTACCATTTTCCACTGACACTGTTGGATTCAGAACACGATACAACCTTTGTCGAAAAAAATATAACAACAACCTTTGTCAATGAAAATACGCTCGCCTTTCTCGACAAGCACTCCTTGGCACAATGTTCTGCTGTAAACAGAAGATGGTATGCGCGTGCAATGCAAGTGGAGTTGCTTCGCTTACAGTGCCTCTTATATCGTCCGTTAACACGCATTGTTGAAGACAGTCCATGGCACCGCATAAAGCAAAGATGGAAAGACGTTAAAAAAGGTGTTGTAAGATTGGTGCCCATTGATCCCTATTTTCGCGGGCACAACGCACGCAAGGATGCACTGGCTACGATCATACAAATCGATGAGTCAGGTCAGAAGCAATCACTTCTTGTACAACGCTCTGGGCAGTTCTACTTACAAGAAGTTTTGGAAGCATCTCCTGTCAAAAATCTCCTGATAACAGTGTATGGAAACCTTTATTTCTATCAGATTACTAATAACATCGTAAAAATTTATGACTTAGAAAGCGATACGAGCACCTATATTAACATTCGACACTATTTGATTGATTGTGAAATGGTTGAAGAGCTGAGCAATGCCTTTTTCGATGATAATTATCCAAAACTAAAAGAGGTTTTTCCAATTTGTGAGACGGAATTTTTGATCTTTGCAGAGCTCAATGGAAAGCTACATGTTCTGCATTTCATAATAGATCTAGATCGTGCTTGTGCTATTAAATTGCTTAGGGATATGCGTGTTCAACTTAGATCTGTATATAAAGCGCCGTCTATTGGTAATCCTGATGACCTGCCTCAAGCTGAAGGGGAATGTGTCCCCTATAAATATGAACAAATAGGGAATTGGGTAGTAAGCGCGTTTGACTATACAAGTGCAAATTCCAAATGTTATGGCTTAGCTGTTGCTGATCTAAGGACAGCAAAAGTGAAATTTACCCTTCGACAAGCAGACAGAGAAAAGTTTCAAATAAAAGCAAACTCTACACATCTGTTTGTATCAACACCAACGCAGTTATCTTGCTATACAATCAATGATCAAGGGAAGTTAGAAGAAACATGGAAGAACGTGCATGCGCAAACACATGACAAGGTAGTCCTTAATGATCATTGGATTCTCATCCGTACGGATTCAAAGATTGACATCCTTGATGCCAAAACGGGAAAACCACATTGTGTGTGTAATGGTTCTGCTTCCGCAACTCTGAGCGGCAATCTCTTAATCACAGAACCGCATCCTAGAACTATTGTGGAGGGTGTGGGCATGCCGCGTCACCAAATGGGTGAAATGGTTCCTAAACCTCTGGAACACACAAGAGTCTGGCATATTCCCACTGGGGCGAAGTTAAACTTTCCTCATATGCGTCCTGAATCTGAATTTTCTTATTATGTATGCCTGCCTAATATCAGAGAGTCATTTTATGAAAGACTTTTGCCATTAGGTAATTCTTTTATTTACCGTGAAAACAGCTCTACATATGCTCTTACACCTACTAATGGGGTCGTCATGGCTTCCAAGAGGGTGCAAAAGATAACAGACGTCAAAGCCAAACAACTGTTTCAACAATCGATGCTTATCGACAGGTACACTCAAAGTAAATATGATGAGGCGGATGCAAATTCCACAAAAGTGTTACGCGATCAGATAGGCAATAGGTTAATCATCAAAACCTTAAACCCCTCTCGACGTGAAGATGTTCAAAATAAAAAGACAGACTCTGAAATGCAGGAGACTGTGGAAAGAGAGTTCATCGAATCGGATTCTATCCTCTTTGATTACTATAGATTGTTCTCGCAAAGGTTCCATGCTTTCTGGCTTGCTAGCAAAATAATCACTGCAGACTTGGTAGAAACCTCGAAGAAAGCACCAAAGGATCTTTTGGCCGTAAGCATTGAAAAAGGTGCAAAATCAGTTTCTTTTGTTCCCGGAGCAGAATTCGCCCTCACACTATTTTCTGAGGCCATTAAATTCTGGAGTGAAACTGAAAAGAAAGTTGCAGCAGCAAGATTAGCAAGACTATTTCCACATATCGAAAAAGCCGACGACCAAATGGCCAGACTGTCGCGATTAATGACATTAACTCAAGCTATCGCATTGAAAGCGCTATTGGCGGAACCTCAGAACATTCTTGACAAAGGGAAAAATGTCGCACAAAATCCCATCCATGCGTTCGTAGAACCTCACGTTGATTACCGTGTGATTAGAAAAGCTGTCAATGATTGTGAGATGATTTTAAATGTGCTTAAAAGTGTTGAGCTAAAAGATGGCAATGGCAAGCCTTTGCTGAATCCCACAATTGATGATCTGTTAAAGATTCTGACGAAATGAATAACAACAAATGGGGTGATTCCACGTGACCCCTTTTCTTTATTTCTTATAAGAACTCAGCAGCTTAATGACCTCATCTTTAGAGCTACTTGTGGAAAGTTGCGCAAGAGCAAGGACATCTCGATTATAATTATCAGTAGCAAACGGGTTAGCACCGGCTTTGAGTAAAGCTTCACAGGTTTTGGGATCTCCATTCCAAACAGCAGTAATCAATGGTGTTTCACCATGTATAGCTTTTGTATTTAGCAGTTGTTTGTTTGCTTCGAGAAGCACTGGGATGACTTCATGCTTTCCATACCCAGCAGCCTGATGAAGAGCATTCTGGCCTTCTTTATTTGTCACACTAAACGGATCAGCACCGGCTTTGAGTAAAGCTTCACAGGCTTTGGCATGACCATTCACAGCAGCCAGTATCAATGGCGTCTCGCCATTTGTAGCTTTTGCATTTAGCAGTTGTTTGTGAGCTGCGAGGAATGGAATGACTTCATGCATTCCATTCATAGCAGCAAAATGAAGTGGATTGTGGCCCTCTTTAACAATAAAGGGATCAGCACCGGCTTTGAGCAAAGCTTCACATGTTTTGGTATGACCATTTGCAGCAGCCAGTATCAATGGTGTGTCGCCATTTGTAGTTTTTGTATTAAGCAGTTGTTTGTGAGCTGCGAGGAGTGGAATGACTTCATGCTTTCCATTCATAGCAGCAAAATGAAGTGCATTGTGGCCCTCTTTAACAATAAAGGGATCAGCGCCGGCTTTGAGCAAAGCTTCACATGTTTTGGTATGACCATTTGCAGCAGCCAGTATCAATGGCGTGTCGCCATTTGTAGTTTTTGTATTAAGCAATTGTTTGTGAACTGAAAAGAGAGGAATGACTTCATGCTTGTCATTCATAGCAGCAAAATGAAGGGCATTGTAGCCCTCTTTAACAATAAAGGGATCAGCGCCGGCTTTGAGCAAAGCTTCACATGTTTTGGTATAACCATTTGCAGCAGCCAGTATCAGTGGTGTGTCGCCATTTGTAGCTTTTGAATTAAGCAATTGTTTGTTGGCTTCAAAAAGGACTGGAATGACTTCATGCTTTCCTCCGAGAGCAGCCCAATGAAGAGCACTTCTGCCTTCTTTATCAGTAATCGAAGGATCAGCACCAGCTTTGAGTAAAGCTTCACAGGCTTGTGGAAGCCCCTTCCAAGCAGCTTTAACCAATGGTGTATCGCCATTTGTAGCTTTTACATTAAGCATTTGTTTGTTGGCTTCAAGAAGGACTGGAATGACTTCATGCTTACCTCCCAGAGCAGCCCAATGAAGAGCGCTTCGGCCTTCTTTATCAGTAATGGAAGGATCAGCACCAGCTTTGAGTAAAACTTCACAGGCTTTGAGATGACCCTCCCAAGCAGCTTTAATCAATGGTGTCTCACCAGTTGCGTCTTTTGCATTAAGCAGTTGTTTGTGAACGACGAGGATTGAAATGACTTCATGTTTTCCTTTCTGAGCAGCCCAATGAAGAGCGTTTTGGCATTCTTTATCTTTAACAATAAAGGGATCAGCACCGGCTTTTAGTAAAGCCTCACAAGCTTGGGCATGACCATTTGCAGCTGCTAGTATCAATGGTGTGTCGCCATTTGTAGCTTTTGAATTAAGCAATTGTTTGTGAGCAGCGAGGAGTGGAATGACTTCATGCTTTCCATTCATAGCAGCAAAATGAAGGGCATTGTGACCATCTTTATCTTTGACAATTAAGGGATCAGCGCCGGCTTTGAGCAAGGCTTCACAAGCTTTGACATGGCCAAACCAAGCTGCATTAATCAATGGTGTTTCACTAGTTGCGTCTTTTGCATTAAGCATTTGTTTGTTGGCTTCAAGAAGGAGTGGAATGACTTCATGCTTTCCCTTCATAGCAGCAAAATGCAGTGCATTGTGGCCCTCTTTATCCTTAACAATAGAGGCATCAGCGCCAGCTTTCAGCAAAGCTTCACAGGCTTTTGCATGCCCAAGAGAAGCAGTCAAAAACAAGGGCGTGAGGCCATCTGTAGATTTTACATTAAGCATTTGTTTGTAAACGGCGAGGCGTGAAATGACTTCATGGTTCCCCTTCAATGCAGCCAGATGAAGTGCATTACAACCATTTTTCTCTTTAACAATAAAAGGATCAGCGCCTGCGTTAAGTAACGCCTCACAAGTTTTGAGATGACCTTTCAAAGCAGCTAGCATCAAAGGCGTATAGCCATTTGCAGCTTTTGTATTAAGAAGTTGCTTGTAAAATGCGAAAAAAACTGGAAAGACTTCATGCTTGCCTTCCCGCGCAGCAAAATGAAAAACATTGTAATCATATTCACCGATTACATAAGGATCAACACCTGCTTTGAGCAAAACTTCACAAGCTTTGACACAACCATTCGCAGCAGCCAAAATCAATGGTGTGCCATTATTTGTATCTTTTGCATTAAGCAGTTGTTTGTGAACTGCAAAAAAAGGAATGACTTCAGGCTTTTCATTCATAGCAGCCCAATGAAGAGTACTTCTGCCATCTTTATCAGTAATCAAAGGATCAGCACCAGCCTTGAGTAAAGCTTCACAGACTTTAACATGACCATACCAAGCAGCTTTAGACAGTGGTGTCTCACCAGTTACGTCTTTTGCATTAAGCATGTGTTTGTTGGCTTCAAGAAGGAGTGGTATGACTTCATGCTTTCCTACCTGGGCAGCCCAATGAAGAGCACTTCTGCCATCTTTATCAGTAATCGAAGGATCAGCACCCGCTTTCAGTAATGTTTCACAGGCTTGGGGAAGACCCT
>Ga0206902_10023_pt3 | contig 22446 bp, 21 predicted proteins | sample Alteio_BWOrgHeat_44_FD_153242 | JGI IMG/M metagenome (GOLD analysis project Ga0206902, IMG submission 153242) | Enriched cells from forest soil in Barre Woods Harvard Forest LTER site, Petersham, Massachusetts, United States -... | ecosystem: Environmental > Terrestrial > Soil > Temperate forest >... | reverse complement strand
TTCAGAGAATGCATTTTCTGGGCGCGTCGGGACGGGTGGAGATTGAAGTTCCGTGGAACGCGCCGAATGACCGGCCGTGCCGGATTATCATTGCGGACGTGATGGGGACGGCGCCGAAGGTCGAGGAGTTTCCGGTGGTTGACCAGTATACGATTCAGGGCGATGAGTTTTCGCGGGCGATTCGCGGCGAGCGCGAGGTGCCTGTGCCGCTTGAGGATGCGATTAAGAATATGGCGGTGATTGAGGCCATTTTCAGGGCGGCGACGTCGGGTCGATGGGAAACGCCGGAAAAAGGATTAACACAGAGCGCACAGAGATAAGAGCACCTTTGAGGCTCAGGGTAAACAGAGCACACTGAGAAGAGGTTGATGAACGTGGGGGTTCGCACGGTTTTGCAGTTGGGGGATCCGGGATTGCGGGAAGTTTGCTCTCGCGTTGCGGATCCTGCTTCGGCTGAAATTCGTGCGCTGGTGGAAGATCTGGCGGATACGCTGGCGTTCTGGCGGGCGAGTACAGGATATGGCCGGGGAATTGCGGCTCCGCAGATAGGGGCCACCGTACGGGTGATTTTTTTGCGACTGCCTGGCGCGGAGCCATGGCCGCTGATGAATCCGGAAATTACCTGGCGCAGCGAAGAAAAAATCGTGGTTTGGGATGCGTGCCTGAGTTTTCTTTCGATATTCATGAAGGTGGAACGGCACCGGGAAATCCTGGTGCGGTATCAAGATTTGCGCGGAGAGTGGCGGGAAGTTCGCGCTGGTGAGGAGCGCGATCTTTCCGAACTGTTGCAGCATGAAATCGACCATCTGGACGGAATTCTCGCCGTGGATCGCATTACGGATGTGAGAACGATGTGCACGCGCGAGGAGTTTGAGAAGAGATATCGCGCGCACAGCCCGTACGCGATGCGAGCCGGCACGGATTGAATCGTTGCACTCCGGGACGGCGCAGTATTGGCCGCTTCAGGCGGGATTTCGCGATTGCCACTCAACGGGCTTGATTGACCCTACGAGGAAGATCCAGGACACAGATCCCAGCAGAGTCACCGCGCTGGTAATCACAAACACATAGAAAAAGTTGCCGGTGCGTTGGAGAATCAAACCAATAAGCGCGGGCGCGATCCACCCTGCTACGTTGCCTAAGAAATTCTGCAGGCCAGTCCACTTACCGGAGGTGGTCGGTCCGGCAAGCGTTTGCGTTACGGCCCAGAGGTTCGAGGTGCACATGCCGAGGCCAATGCAGGTGAGCATCAGGATGGCCATGGCGACGGTGTGATTCGGGACAATGCCGACGAGCAAAATGCTGGCGGCGATGGCAGGGCCGGCACCGGTGAAGGTTTTACGCACGCGAGTGGGGCTGGCGCCCGCGGCAATCCACTTGTCGGAGAGCCAGCCGGACGTGAGTGCGGAGATGGCCAAAACGAAAAAGGCGAGGCTGGTTACGACGGACATGGTCTTAACGGAGAATTGGCGATCGCGCACAAGATAGGTGGGCAACCAGGTGATAAAGAAATACCAAACGTAATTGTAAGCAAAGAGGCCGCCGAAAGTGCCCCAGGCGGAGCGCTGCTGAAGTATTTGGAGAATGGAGGCGCCCGCTGGAGATTCGCTGGCCGGCGAAACTGCGGCGCTATTGGCGGCAAGTGTTAGATGCGGCTCGCTGCGTGGCGCTGGTTTCCGTAGGTGCTTCAGCCAGGGCAAAAGCCAGAGCAAGCTGGCGAAGCCAAATACGATGAACGAGAGCCTCCAGCCGACACGGGCAATGAGCATTCCGCCGAGAAGCGTGCCGACTGCAGGACCGGAGGCTTGCCCGGCGCAGATAAAGGAATTGGCGCGGCCGCGTTGCGATTCCGAAAAATGGTGCGAGATGATTTTACTGTAGGAAGGGTAGGCGACGGACTCTCCGATGCCGAGAATGAGCCGCATCGCCAGCAGGAGTGCGAAGCCGCGGACCAGACCGGTGCCGACGGTGGCGGCAGACCAAAGAAGAATTCCGAGGGCAAGAACCCAGTTGACGGGGAAACGGTCGACAAGCCATCCAGAGACAATTTGAAAGATGGCATAGGTCCAGAAGAAGGAAGAGAAAAGGATGCCAAGCTGATAGAAGGAGATTCCCAAGTCCTGTTTGATCAGAGGCGCGGCGATGGAGAGATTTCCGCGGTCGATGTAATTGATGAAGATGGAGAGCGCGAGGAGGATTGCAAGACGCGACAGCTCAGGAGAGAGCCGGGACCCTGGCTGGGCAGCGGATGCAACGTCGGAAATCACGAGCGGCTTACTCATGGAGATGGAAGGAAGTCGAGGACTAACAGGGTGATGTCGTCATCCTGCGCGCGACCGAGGTCGGTGGCGGACCAGCGGCGCAGCTCGAGCAGCAAGGCGTCGGCGAGGTGGGAGGCGGATGAAGCAGAAGCGTCGAGGAATTTCTTCAGGCGCGATTTGCCGAATTCTTCGCGCGCGGTGTTCATGGACTCGAGGATTCCGTCGGTATAGAGCACAACGCGATCGCCGGGATCGAGCCGAATTTCCAGCGAAGAATATGTTGCCTCCGGAAACAGCCCAAGCATCAAGCCATTGGCTTCGACTTCGCGGCTGGAGTTCCGCGCGTGCGCGTTGCGGCGGGAGGCATGAAGCAAAGGCGGATGGCCCGCTCCGGCATAACGCAACAGCGATTTTTCCAGATCCACGAAAACGTAGGCCGCGGTGACGAAGTGTTCCTCGAATTTTCCGCACAACGCGCGATTCAAACCCGTAAGCACGTGCGCCGGATCGTCGGCATGGGCGCTCTGTCCAGCGAAGGCGACCTTGAGCATGGAGGCGATCAGTGCGGCAGGCACGCCGTGGCCGGTGACGTCGGCGACCAAGATGCCAACGCGCCGGTCGTCCACGACGAGGAAATCATAAAAATCGCCCGCCACGGCGCTCATCGGCACATAGCGCGCAACGATTTCAAGCCCAGCGAGGCGGGGGACTTCGTGCGGCAAAATGGAGGATTGAATTTGGTTGGCAATCTGCAGCTCTTTGTTGATGGCGAGAAGATGTTCTTCGTTGGCAAAGATGCGTTGAGCGGCGAGGTAGCCTAGGAACGCAAGGAAGATTAGAAATCCGAGGGGTTCGATGTTGGCGCCGGCCACGAGTCTCAAATCGGCAAGATTCCCGTACACCACAAAAGCCCCAAAGATAAGGAGGCCGGAAATCAGAATGCGATACTCACGATTTAACGGTTTGCGAGACGCCTTGGAGCGAAACCACGGAAGATTGGCGACCATGCTGGCGATCAAGGTGAATACGAAAATCCTGTTGATGCCTCTGGCCAGGCTCGGGCTGAGGCCCAGGAGGTCTCGCGTAATCGCGAGCGCTACGAAAATCGGCTGCAGGTACAGCGCCCATCGGACGAGAGTTCTCCCCGGCTCGAGAGCGACCTGGAGAAAGAACATCAGGAACGGCGTCAGAATGAGGCAAGTGATCCAGAGGTCGATGTGATTCTGCAGCGGCCTCGAAATGTGGAAGATCGACTGGATGATCGACTCGCGCGGGAGCAGCCGGAGTCCGTAGAGCACGGCGGCGAAGCCCAGCGAGAGGAGAGTCAGATCGCGGGTCCTGCGACGGAAGGAAAAGAGCGCCAGTGCCGCCAGACCGATAACAAGAATGAGGAAGCCGAAAGCCAGCCTCGTGACTTGCGTCCGCAGGTCAGGGATCGAGAGGGTCAGCGAAGGAACCACAAGAGACAGAAGCGCCGGCGGCATGCCGGAGAGTTTACACGCGGTGGGCAGCGGCAACGCAAATGAATGCGGCAAGTCAACGGGGTTGGAGGAGGAGAATCAGCGGAGGGTGAGGTCGCCGGCGCCAACGTGAACGTGGAGCTTGTACCTGCCGCTCCCACGCTTCTCGAAGGATCGGAACAATCCGCCATGGGATTCGGCGAAGGGCGCGGCCTCCAGGTCGCCGGCCATAACCGAGGCGTCGACGTGACGGTAGTCGGCCGCATTGCCGACGGCGATGGTCAAGTCGCCGGCGTGAGTTCGACGTCCTTGTCGCCAGACACTCCCTCGATGGAGAGATCTCCAGCCGGCATGCGCACGAAAAGGACGGTGTAGCCAGGGACTTCGATAGTGACTTCAAGATTGTTCTTCGGGCCTCCAAAGACGCGGACGTCCGCATCATTGCCTGAGCGCCGGAAGCGAACCGTAAGGTCGCGAGCGTCGTCGGCATTACGCCCATTGAGTTGGACTGCGAGCCTATTACTTTCGCGGCCGACGATCCTGAATTCGCCGGAGCGGAGGTGCAGGCGCAGATGGCCTCCGGAAGGGAAGTCGACGGCGAAGGGGTGATTTTGAAGGTCTTTAGCCGTGAAATCGGTGTCAGATAAACCTGACGGTGCGACCAGGGCTATTGATGCAAACAGGGCCAGGGCGGAACGCGGCACTACCCACCTCCGGTTGTTGCTTCAGGGAGAACGATGGGAGGCCCTGGATCGTTTCGTAATGGGCAGTAGAAACGGGTCTGCACAGTTTGGGTCGCAAACAGGCGAAAATGTGCAAAAAGCAGAGCCGGTAGAATCGACTGGACTCCAGTATACAAAATAAGTCCAATAGAATGAGAGTTGTGAGGGCGACCACCAATGACTAGTTTGGCGTTCCACGTGCGGCGTGTTCTGCATCGAATTGTGCCTCCGAGGGACTGCCATGAGAAAATTGAGCTACATCTCTATTTTGGGCGCGCTGCTTGTGCTTTCTGCGAGCGCTGCAAGGGCGGATGTTGTTCCCCTGGATGACCCCAGAATCGGAGGGGGTGGGGGCGGGAGCTGTGCTGTCGTCGATCTATTCTCCTCCGGGCAGGCATTAACGGTTACTGCGGCCGAGCTATATCCACCATCGGGGCCTTGCGTGGTGGACATTGTAAACATGACTGGCGGTCCGCTTTCTTCTTTCACGATCAGGGTCAATACGGCGTTTTCCCTGGCCCTTAATTGTTTTATCGACAGCTCTCAAACGGCCTCCCCTTTCAGCGTTGCCACCACAAGTGCACCCAATGCTTGCACATTCTCAGGAGGAACTCTTGCGGAGGAAGGCATTCTCGGACTGCGGTTCGGCAATCCCGACGGTAGCCATCCTTTTTGTCTGATAGACAGTACTGGTGCTTGCAAGGATCTGCCGGGCCTGGACACCACCCTGGCGGCACCGGAGCCTGCCAGCCTTGTGCTGATTGGGACCGGATTGGTGGCATTGCTAGCCCGCCGGAAAAGGCTCGAGAGCGAGCGGCCGATTTCCTAATTGCGTTTGCTGAATTCCGCAACAAGTTTCGCGAACTCCGCAGTCCCTTGAAGGGCGATGAGTTCGGGATCGCTTTTTGCTTGCTCCACGGAATATCCCTTTCGTAGCGCCTCTCGCAGGGCTTTAAGAGCCTCTGCAGTGCGGCCGGTTATAGCGAAGACCTCAGCCTGGTCGTAGATAATACCGACGTCGTCCGGGCTAACAGCACGCGCCCGACGCATGAAGTCCAGTGCCTGGATGGCGTCACCCTTCTTGGCGTAGCAGAGACCCAGCCCGTCCAGCACAGAAGCGTCCCGCGGATTGACCTGAAGTTGTTTGAAGGACAGGGCGATGGCTCGGTCATAAGTGGCGTTGGCTTTGTCGAGTTGATTGTACCAACGATACGCATCGGCCAGGTTTCCCACGAGCATTGAATCGTTCGGGTTCATCTCCACGGCCTTCTCGAACATAGGCACCGACTCGGCATATCGCTTCAAGTAGAAAAAGGCCGTGCCAAGGTCGGAGTAGGCCATGGAGTGAGGCTGGATTTGGAGTGATTTTTGAAAGAAAGGGATGCACTGATCGTATTTGCCTTGCTGAAAATAGACCATACCGGTGTTGAGATGGCCGAACGAATTGTCCGGCTCAAGTTCGATGATTCGCTGAAAAGCAGTTAAGGCTTTGTCGTATTCACCCAGATCGGAGTAAGCCAGGCCGGCGTAGTTGTAGTTCACCCAATAGTAGGGATTGAGGTCAATGGCTTTTTGATACGCCTGAAGGGCCAGATCTTTTTGTCCGAGCGCTAGGTACGCCTTGCCAAGCCCTCGATACCCATCATCAGAATTGGGCGCAAGTTGCAACGCGCGTTTCAGTTCGGACACTGCCTCCGCGCCCTTGCCCGAAGCGGTGTATACGTTACCTAGAGAAAAATGGACCTCCGGCAAATTATCGTTCAGGCGCTCGGCCTGCTGCGCCGCTGCCAAGGCCTTCTGGGACCAGAAACTGTCCTTTTTCTCGTGATACATGACCAAGCTCGCGTCCGCGACACCTGCGTATGCCAGAGCGAAGTTCGGATCCTTCTTCAAGGCCTGTTCATATAAGCCCACCGCGCTCTGAATGTTTTTGACGTCCTGCTGGCTGCGCATAGCGCTGCGGCCCTTCAGGTACAGGTCATAAGCCTCGATATTCTCGGTCGGATGGGGCGTGGCCCGCGCGGATTCTTCGCTGGTGGGTTTGAGGGCCAAAGCTTCCACAAGTCCAGCGTAGATTTGGTCTTCCAGCGTCAGCAAATCTTGTTGCACACCGGAGAATTCCTGGGTCCACACGCGCCGGCCACCCGCTACATCATCTAAAGAAGCCACGATGCGAAGCTTGTCGCCGCTGCCCTGAATGGTGCCGGAGACGACAAGGTTTACCCCCAGCTGTCGCGCCACATCATTTAAGGAAGTGCTGGGCCGCGCTTTCTGCACTTCTGAGGCGGATGCGGTGTGCATGTCGTGAAGTTGGAACAGCTTTGCGGACAGCTCTTCCACTAAGCCATCGGCCACGTAACCAAGCGAATTCTGATCACCCAAGATGCGCATGGGCAGAACTGCCACGAATTTTCCCCGTTGCAACGAGGGGATGCCGGAGATTGCCTCCGCGGATTTGTGGCGGAAAATGAAATCGCGCACCTGCGGGATGGCCAGCAGCCCGGCAAGCAGTACAAGAACGGCTGCGCCAGAGATCAGCCACAGTTTTTGGGGGATTGCCGGGAGGGTGATCTGTACGGTGCGCGTGTGCGTGGGCGCGTGCTTGAACTCCAAGTCCACGAGGATTTCGTTGGCGCTTTGGTAGCGATTGGCGGGATCTTTTTCGAGGCATTTCAAACAGATGCGCGAGAGATAGGGAGGAAGATCGGGTATGACTAGTTCCGGGCGCTTCGGAAGTTGGTGCACGCGCTGGTACATCAATTGGAACGTAGTGTCGCCGGTAAAGGGTAGAACCCCGGTAAGCATCTCGTAGAGAATCAGCCCATATGTGTAGAGGTCGCTGCGATGATCCAGGGCCTTGCCTTCAACCTGTTCGGGCGACATATACAGCGGAGTGCCAAGTACGGCCCCGGTGCGCGTCACGCTGGTACGGTCGGACTCCAGTGTTTTGGCAATGCCGAAATCGGTGACATAAATATGGTCCGCGGAGCCCATCAGGATGTTTTGCGGCTTGAGGTCACGGTGTACGACGTTAACGCCGTGGGCCGCCGCTAGAGCGGCCGCGAGCTGGCGCATGATGTTGAGCACGCGGTCGAGAGGTAGCCGCCCCTCCTTGCGGAGGACCTGCGTAAGGTCACCCCCGTCGACATACGCCATGGATATGAACTTGATGCCCTTGTACTCGCCGAGGTCATGGATGCGCAGGATGTTAGGGTGGGAAATGCTGCTGGCCAGCAGGAGCTCGTGCTTGAAACGCTGGAGGGCCATGGAATCGGTCATCAGGTCGGGGCGGAGAACTTTGATGGCCACGGTGCGCTCCAGCTCGCGGTCGCGGGCCTTGTAGACTTTTCCCATGCCGCCGGAACCGAGCAGCGACTCGACGTGGTAGCGCGGACCAAAATCAGCGCCGGTATTTATGGAAGCAGATTCCGAAGCCTCAAGGGTGGCGCCGAACTCGACGTCAGCACCAACGTCCAGACCACTGCCACAGGCGGAACAAATGTTCGCATTGGTCGGATTAGGGGTATGACAGTGCGTACAGATCATGACCATGCACCGATGGCCGCTGAGCGTGAGCGAATGATGCCGAATTATAGCAGCTAGAGGCCGCGAATTTACAATGGAGTAGGCTAAAGGCGGAGGCCAAGGTATCAGATGCTGAAAGCCTGGGACTGCCGGGAGCTTTAGCGATGCATCGCTTGCGGGAACTCGGAAATGGCGACTTCGTAGTGGCGTACACGCTTATCGAAATCGGTGAGCAGCGCGGCAGCTTCAGGGGCAACCACGGCGGAGTCCCGGTCGGCTCCGGCGAAGGCGTCGATGGCGGTGAAAGATTGCCAGTACGTGGTGACTAGAATTTCGACGCTGCCGGGTATTGGCCGCGTGCAAACCATTGCGCCAAGGAATCCATCGACCCGCCGCAATTCCGGGCGAACCGATTGCTCGAAGTGGAGGAGATAAGAATCGGAAAGCGCAGGGGCTGTGTGCGCCGACCACAAACGCGCGATCATTTCAGGCGGACTCCGCGGCCCTTTTCTCGGGGTAAGCGGCATGGGGGTGGTTACCCACGACTACCGTCCAGTTGCGCACCCTCCACTTGGTGACCAAGCCATTCTTCACGTACGGGTCTTGGCGGGCGAACGCTTCCGCCGACGCCGGGCTTTCACCTTGAAAGATTAGCAATGCGCCGTCGGCAGGATCGGCGAGCGCGCCCGCAAATACGAGTTCACTGCGCGCGTGCGATTCGCGAGCTAGCCGGAGGTGCTCGTCGCGATGAGTAGCCCGTCGCGCGATGAAATCATCGACAACATCGTAGAACAGCGCGTAGTAAGCCATGGCACGTCCCTTTTGAATCGCTAGTCGCTTAGCCGTTTAACCCGACCATCTCTGCCGTAACTGTAAAACCGTGTGAAGCCCGAAGGATCGACCTCCCCATAGCCCCAAACCTTGACCTTAAGCCTGCCAGCCTCTATCCATCGCATCGCCGCAATATATACGTGGTGGTTCTCAAGCAGACTCTTGCGTTCTGTGTGCGTGAGCACCTCCACGAGTTTGTCCCAGACTCGAATCGTCGGCACCGACTGGTCAATGAAAACAATGCTGCAGCGTGAGTAGTCACTCCCCTCGTAATCAGTCAATGCAAATGACTTACTGTCGGGATTCCAAAGTAAGTCGATGTGACGATCGTAATCGAAGAGCTTGCGCCGCGTCTTGAGAGTTCGATCTTCGAGAATGGCTGTGTGAAACGGTTCAGCGCGGTTTTCCTCTCCAATAATTACATAGCGTCCATTTGGTGACGGCGCTTGCGATTGTTCTGGAAAGTGGACGATCCTCATTGGAACTTGGCTACTGCTCACCGGAGTGGTGAGCAGACCGTTTAGCAGGCCAAGCAACAAAACGCCACATGCCCGTGGAAACATTTGCGGTCGACGTGCCATTAGTTCTCGTAGCTATTTCGCTGAGCCGCCGGCGATAGAGGGTACGAGCAAGACGCGGTCGCCTTCCTTGACGCAGCAGGATTCGCCGCCCAGGAAGCGGATGTCTTCCTCGTTGAGATAAACGTTGAGGAATTGGCGGATCTGGCCACTTTCGTCGCGGACGTGGCGCGAGAGCTCGGGGAAGCGGGCGGTCAGTTCGGTGAGAGCTTCGGCAATCGTTCGGGCACTACAATCCACCCTCGGCGCGCCGTCTGTGAAGCGGCGGAACGCGGTGGGGATTTCGATGGTCACTGGCATGTTCATCATCTCCTACGAAGGTTTGGTACGCGATGTGATTTTGTACGTTGCTAGGCGCGAGCCGCAGCGGTCGCCGGCAGGTGCGTTTCCAAATAGGCTTCGAACGCGTCGAGGCGGGGCGCTATGACTTCTGTCACCGGGAATTCCGCGGCAATTGCGTCGGTCGTCTTTAGGCCGTTCCCGGTGATGCAGAGCACGGTCGTTTCGTCCGGGTGAATGCGGCCTTGGCGGAGCAGCTTTTCGGCCACGCCCGCGGTCACGCCTCCGGCGGTTTCCGTGAAGATGCCTTCGGTTTCGGCGACCAGCTTGATGGCGCTGACGATTTCCGGGTCGGAAACGTCTTCGGCCCAGCCGCCACTTTCGCCAATTAGCTTGCTGGCGTAGTTTCCGTCGGCGGGATTTCCAATCGCCAGTGAGCGGGCAATCGTTTTGGGCTTTTGGGGCTCGAAGCGCGACAACCCACGTTTCACAGCGCTTGAGATGGGCGAGCATCCCGTAGCCTGTGCTCCAAAGAAGCGCACTGGTTTTTCTTCGACCCAGCCGAGTGTGACCAGCTCACGAAATGCTTTGGCGATTTTTCCGATCAATGAGCCGCCGGCCATGGGCACCACAACATTGTCCGGCAGGCGCCAGCCGAGCTGCTCCGCAATCTCGAAGCCATGCGTCTTCGAGCCTTCGGAGTAGTAGGGTCGCAGGTTCACGTTGACGAGGCCCCACCGAAAGCGGTCGGCGACCTGCGCACACAACCGATTCACTTGGTCGTAATTGCCATCGATGCGCACGATGCGCGCCCCGTAGACGGCGGTGTTCAGCACTTTGGCCGGCTCCAAATCGGCGGGAATAAATACGCAAGCATTGAAGCCTTGCTGAGCAGATTGGGCGGCTACCGCGTTCGCGAGATTTCCAGTGGAGCTGCAGCCAACGGTTTGAAATCCGAAGCGACGGGCTGCAGCCAGCGCCGTTGCGACAACGCGATCCTTGAACGAAAGCGAAGGGAAGCACACCGCATCATTTTTGATAAACAGATTCGTCATGCCCCAATGTGCCGCCAGTTTCGTCGAAGCCACCAGCGGTGTGCCGCCGACCGCCGAAGGCGCGATATAGCCCTCCGGAAGAGGCAGGAACTCGGCATAACGCCACATGTTAAATGCGCGGCCGGCGAGATTTTCGCGGCGCACCGTTTTCTTTAGGGAATCGTAGTCAAAGAAAACTTCGAGCGGAGAAAAGCAGTCTTCGCAGAAGGAACGGGGAGCATTGCCCCAAGCTTTGCCACATTCTTTACATCGCAGTTCGTAGAGATCGGACATATGCTGCCTTCCAGATGGCGCGCCTGCGCAGACCACACGCTATCGTAGTCTTCTGTGGTTTTAGGGCAGCAGGGAGGGGAAATGAAAAACCCTCCTTGCCAAAGTGCTTGGAGGGTCTCAGAAACTTTCTGGGAACTCTTCTCGCTCTTTAGCAGTTTTTTACGTGGAGCAAGTTGCCCTAAATCGCCACGTGTCGCCGCAACCGCGGCTGTTCTTTTATGCTTGAAAACGACGGAGATGTCAATAGCAAGCCCCAGCGCAAATATCTGACAACAAATTAGCCATTCCGTGCGTCAAATGTATGTGACACTAAGGTTTCACGCGGCTAACGAAAATCCAATATGCACCACCGCCTACCCGGCCCTCCGACCAGTGACGCTCATAGCGCATTTCGCAGAAGCAAGGAATTGGAGCGGGAAGCACGATAGTATACTGTAGGTCGCGCCGGAAGCTTATTGGGGGACAGAGGAGTACGACAAATGGGTCAGCAGGTAAAAGAATTGTACGATTGGGCGCGTCGGCGCAAGATTTTGGCCACCATCTTCGTGGCGTTGACGCTAACCGTTGGCATTATGATCGGTTCGGTAGTCTCTGGCCGCGTCTCGGCCATGAAGACGCTCTCCTTCGCGGGGACGAATGCCACTCCGCTAGCAATGCCCGATCCCATTCCTTCCGCAGCCTCGTTTTCCAGCATAGTGAATCGCGTAGAGCCAGCGGTGGTCAACATCGCCACCACGCAGGTTCTGGAGCGCAAGAACACCCGGAAGCGCCGCCCACAGCAGCAGTTTGATCAAGATGATCCAATGCAGGACTTCTTCGACCGCTTCTTCGATGGCCGCCAGGACGGCCCGCCGCAAGCGGAGCGCAGCCTCGGTTCCGGAGTGATCGTCGACAAGCGCGGTTACATTCTCACTAACAATCACGTCGTCGAGCAAGCCACTAAGATTCAGGTGCAGCTGGATGGAGGCGCGCAGACCCGGTACACCGCGAAAGTGATTGGCGTGGACGAAGACACTGATTTGGCGGTGATTAAGATTGAAGCGAACAAAGACCTTCCTACGGCCAAGCTGGGTAACTCCGATGGCGTACAAGTCGGCGACTGGGTGTTGGCCATTGGAAGTCCCTTTGGATTGCAAGCAACCGTCACTGCGGGAATCATCAGCGCGAAAGATCGGCAAAATATCGGTGGTCCCGGGCATCAGTTCCAGAGATTTTTGCAGACCGATGCGGCGATCAACCCGGGCAATTCCGGCGGTCCGCTTGTCGATCTCGCCGGAGAGGTAGTGGGCATCAACACGGCCATTATCACCGGCAGCCGCGGGTACGAAGGCGTGGGTTTCGCGTTGCCCTCCAGCACAGCGATCAACGTTTACAACCAGATTATTTCGCAAGGGCGCGTGACACGCGGTTCCATCGGCGTCAGCTTCCAGGAAGATTTGGGCACCAATGCCATCACGCTGAAAGAGTTGGGCGCGCCGTATGGCGTGGTCATTATGAACGTGGAACCCGGGAGCCCGGCGGAAAAGGCCGGACTCAAGGGCGGCGATGTGATCACCAGCGTAAACGGCAACGCGGTGAAAAACGGCAACGACCTCGTGAATCCTATCGCGCAAGCGCCAATCGGCAGCAAAGTGAAGCTCAACTACGTGCGCGACCGTTCGCAAAAGGAAACCACCGCGGTCGTCGAAGACCGTACACACGTATTCCCAACGCAGGCGGGCCGCCTCAATGACCAGCAAGGGGAGGCCGCACCAGCCGAGTTCGGGTTGCGCGTCGATAGCCTCACGCCAGAGCGCGCTGCGCGCGTCGGCATGGAGGGCCAGCGAGGTGTGCTGGTGACGGAAGTCGAGCCGGCCAGCTTCGCGGACGACATCCAATTTGCTCGCGGCGACGTGATTGCCGAAATCAATCGCGAACCCATTAGTTCGGTCGACGATTACAAGCGCGCCGTATCCAAGCTCAAGCCTGGGGTGAGCGTGGTTTTCAAAGTCCTGCGGCATGGCGATGGCGACCGCACTTTCACGCTGTTCTTATCCGGCGTGGTACCAGCGGAAAACCAACAGTAGTTCTATTGCCGAGTGACGACGTTTCGCGATATAGGATGATCGAGGCTAGATGAGACTTCGCACGTCGATTACCGCGGGCCTGGCGCTGCTCCTGACAGCAGGAACGGCGTACTCCGCCACGTCGGCGCCGGCCAAACCCACGCGCAGTGCGGCGAAGCCAGCGGCCAGCAAGTCGCGCACAAAGCGGTCTAGCAAACATTCCAGCCGGCGGGAGCGTGGGCAAAAGGCCCCGGCTGCCGAACGCATTTCCGAGATTCAGCAAGCGCTCGCCAAGGACGGATCCTTCGCCGGCACCGTCACCGGCAAATGGGACGATTCCACGGTCGAAGCAATGAAGAAGTTTCAAGCCGGCCACGGCCTGAACCCCAGCGGGAAACTCGATGCGCTAACGCTGCAAAAGCTGGGGCTCGGATCGCAAACGGCCGGCGTCGCAGCGCCCATGCCACCGATCGCTTCCTCGGTCGGCGCCAAGGCTGCAGAGAGCGCGCAGCGCCGGTAGCTTTCTAATGTCCGAAGACCTTCGGCGAAACTCGTCAGCGTTCCATCCAAAACTGAATTAGAACTCTGACGAGCGTCAGTCAGCAAAGTGTCGGTAGTCCGCCACCGATCCGGGATGCCTAGCCTAAACCAGGAGATACACTATGGGCATTTCAGTTTCCGTTGACATTGCGAAGCTAATCGAACGGCCCAACTTCGCGCATTTGGCCACGTTTATGTCCGACGGCTCGCCACACAGCGCTCCCGTCTGGATCGCGCGCGAAGGCGACCTCCTCCTCATTTGCACCGAAGCGACCTCGCTCAAGGGCAAGAACACACAACGCGATCCGCGCGTTGCCATTTCTATCGTGGATTTTCGCGATCCATACATGGAAGCGCAGATGCGCGGGCGCGTCATTGAACGCCGCCCTGATCCGCAGCTCAGGTACTACGATCTCATGTCGCAGGAAACACACCGGCAGGCCATGGCCCTATCGTGAGGAGGAATCGCCGGTCGTTCTAGTGATTGAAATAGCCAAGGCTAAGTATTCCAAGCAGCCTTTCGAGCACGCGCCGCCAGCTCCATAGGTGCCCTGTTAAAAAAAGGGCCGGAAGACGCGGGGTGCGTCCGTCCGGCCCGTGTGCCCAAGGAGAATCACGTGTTGCCTATTGAGACTGGCTCGGTCCGAAAAAAATTCCCGGTACCAGTTTTATTTTTCTTCGACCTCACGGCGGCGGTACTAGAACGCCCGACTGCATTCATTGTGGGTCAGAGGGCTTTGAAGAAGTGGGCAACTTTGCGACCTGCGCTCTCCGTGTAATAGACGGTTACTTTGCCTGATTTCTCGGCGCCTTTGGCGACGTCCTTCCGGCATCCTTTGCAGCATGGTCAGTGAGGTGATAGGTCTCTTCGGTGCCATCCGCCGTCTTGACCACCGGTGTTTTACCTCCGCGGTCGATCTTTGAAACTGTGCCCTCGGCAACCTTAAGGCCGCCTTTTCCTACGTGATCTACTTCCTCGGCGGTTTCCTCGGTGCCTTTGTTCGAGTAGTGCACTACTACTTCGGAGCCTTCCTTGACCCCGCGGAAACCATCTTTGGCACCCTCGGCGGTCTTTTCCGCGCCCTGGACCGAGGTCCGTCCAATGAAATGAAATGTATGTTCGGTTCCGTCCGCTGCCTTCACGACGATGGTCCTTGTGGCCGAATCAACTTTTTTGACGGTTCCCTGAATCGCGTTAACCACCGCTTGCGCAACCAGAGCCGTGGAGCCGAATAACAACAGCAAACCGATTAGAAGAGTTCTCTTCACCTTTCCCTCTTTCCACCGCTAAATTCAAGGTTCCCCGTGATTGGACCGCGCCAAATCATACACCAGAGGCGTGCGCAACCGGGCTTGGCGCTTTTTCGAGGCGCGATTCGACGCGACTGCATTACCAGCTCGGTTTGACGAGTGAATCGGAGCGACGGTACAATTTTCTTTCCACGGGATAGTGCCCGCGTTCAAGCCCGCAAAGGACCGAGTTCAAGCGCAGCGTTCCAGGAGGCAGTATGGCCACGGCAGCCGCACCACGCGTTTACAAGAACTTTATCAACGGGCAATGGATCGATTCGCGCAGTGGTAATGCCTATGAAAACCGCAGTCCTGCCAACACAGATGAATTGATCGGCATGTTCGTTTCCTCGACCGCTGAAGACGTAAACATGGCCGTGGATGCTGCCAATCTCGCTTATAGGAAATGGCGGTTGGTGCCCGCACCCAAGCGCGCCGAGATTCTCTTCGCCGCTGCGGAGCTGCTGATCGAGCATAAGGAAGAATTCTCCAAGGACATGACCCGCGAAATGGGCAAGGTCCTAGCCGAAGCGCGTGGCGACGTCCAGGAAGCCATCGACATGACGTATTACATGGGCGGGGAAGGACGACGTTTGTTCGGGCAAACCACGCCCTCGGAGCTGCCCGATAAGTTTGCGATGAGCGTGCGGCAATCGATCGGTACATGTGGACTCATTACTCCGTGGAATTTCCCGATGGCCATTCCTTCATGGAAAATCATGCCCGCTCTCGTAAGCGGAAATACCGTCGTGCTCAAGCCTGCGGAAGACACGCCGCTCTCTTCCTACAATCTGGTGCAAATCCTCGCCGAAGCCGGCGTTCCAGACGGCGTAGTGAACCTGGTAAGTGGCAACGGACCGAATGCCGGTGCGCCTTTGTCCGAGCATCTCGACGTTCCCGTCGTTAGCTTCACCGGCTCAACGGCCGTGGGACGCCTGATCGCTGAAGCCTGCGCGCCCGAATTCAAGCATTGCAGCCTGGAGATGGGCGGCAAGAACATCATCCTGGTGATGGAAGACGCCAACCTGGATCTCGCGGTCGACGGCGCGATCTGGGGAGGATTCGGCACCACCGGCCAGCGCTGCACCGCCGCCAGCCGCATCGCGGTGCACAAGTCCGTGTACAACGAATTTACCTCGCGTTTTGTGGCGCGCGCTAAGAAGCTGAAAGTCGGCAATGGCCTCGACCCCGGCGTGGACATGGGGCCTTGCATTAACGAGCAGCAGCTCAAAACCGTGATGGAATATGTGCAGATCGGGCAATCCGAAGGCGCGAAGCTCCTCACCGGCGGCCATCGCTTGACGGACGGTCCGTACGCCAAGGGCTGGTTCCATGAACCGACCGTTTTCGGCGACTGCAATCCCAACATGCGCATTGCGCAAGAAGAAATCTTCGGCCCAGTAGTTTCAATAATTCCAATTTCCAATCTTGAAGAAGCGATCGACGTCGCCAACGGCGTTCCCTACGGCCTTTCCGCCTCCATTTACACGCGCAACGTGAATCGCGCCTTTCACGCCATTCGCGACTTATTCACCGGGATCGTGTACGTCAACGCTCCGACCATCGGCGCGGAAACGCATTTGCCCTTCGGCGGCACAAAGAAAACCGGTAACGGTCACCGAGAAGCGGCAAAAGCCGCCATCGATTTCTACACGGAGTGGAAGACCCTCTACATCGACTATTCTGACAAGCTGCAGCGCGCCCAAATCGACAATGCAGAGTAGACGTACTGCACCGCAGTCTGGATGAGACCGCCTCGGCACAAATACCTGTCAACGCATTGACCGTGCTTGACAGCGTTCCTACAATACTAGGTAGGACTGGGGGTAGCCCGCCCTTATGAGGACTGCTGCGCTTCAGGAACGCCGTAACCGCCTGATTTTGGCGGACATCGTGCGGACCTATATCGAAAGCGGCGAGCCTGTCTCGTCGCGCGTAATTTCCTCGCGCTTTGAGGAGACGCTCAGCACCGCCACTATCCGCAACATTATGGTGGACTTAGAAGAAGGCGGGTTCTTGTATCAGCCGCATACCTCTGCTGGTCGCGTTCCGACTGCGGCGGCGTACAGGTTTTTCGCACAGGAGATCGCTTCCCAGGCCACCATCAGCGCGGTCGACAAAGACTGGATCCGTCGCGAAATGGGTTCGCCGACCAATGCCGCGGAAATCACGGAACGGGCCGGACACGTTTTAGCGGAAGTGTCTAATGGCCTGGGAATCATCGTATCTCCACCGATGGGCAAGACCGTGCTCGAGCATGCGCGCATGTGGCTCTTGCCTGACGGCCGCGTCGTTGTGGTGCTAATCTCGCCGGGCGGCAACACACGCGACAAGGTGCTGCGCCCGAGCCGCCGCTTCTCGCAAGCGGAACTCGACGCCACGGCGGATTTTCTGAATAGCCACTATTCCGGGTGGACGCTGGAAGCGATTCGCGAGGATTTGTTGCAGAAACTAGCCAATGAGCGGGAGCGTTACGAAGGCATCGTGCAAAGCGCCCTGGCGCTCTGCGGTCCTTCGGTATTCGGCGATGACCTCACACGTGAAGTTCACGTGGAAGGCACCGCGCAAATGGTGGGCGCCGTCGATTTCACCAGCCAACAGCAATTGCGCGACTTACTGGAAGCTATCGAGGAAAAGCATCGCCTGGTGACCGTGTTGAACGCGTGCATCGAAACTCCCGAGCCGGTATATGTGCAGATCGGCGTAAAGGAAATTTCCGAGCGGGGCGAAAATCTTGCTCTTATCAGCGCGCCTTACATGCGAAACGATCTGGTGCAAGGCTCTCTCGGCGTTCTCGGCCCAACGCGCATGCATTACGAACGGGCGATGACCGCGGTGGCCTACGTAGCCCAGCTTTTCAGTGAAGCGCTGAGCAAAATCTAATCATTCCCGGCAGAAGAGAGGCAGATTGTGCTGAATAAGGAATTTAACATGAACATCGATCCCGACGACTCTGGCGGACCCGACCAGAGCCCGGAGGCCAAAGCCTTGGCCGCCGATTCCGCGGTCGCAGACGCCGAAATCGCCAGGTTAGCGGCCGATCTGCAAGAGCTTCGGCAGACACTGCTTCGGCGACAGGCCGACTTCGATAATTATCGCAAGCGCATCGAAAAGGAACGCGCGGAAGACGCCAATCGCTACACCGCCCGCGTGATCGAGGCGCTTATTCCCATCGTCGATGGTTTCGAGCACGCGCTCGCCGCGCATCGCGACGCCGAATACGAGAATTATCGCAAAGGTTTTGAGCTGATCTATAAGCAGCTCCGCGACAATCTCGCGAAGCTCGGCGTTGAGCGCACTGAGCCGCTTGGCCAGCGCTTCGATCCACATTTGCACCAAGCAATGGATCGCGTGGAAACCGACAAGGCTGAAGACGGCACGATTCTCCAGGTTTATCAGCCCGGCTACGAATTCCACGGGCGCGTGCTGCGTCCGGCGATGGTGCGTGTAGCGGTACACGCAACTCCGGCATCAAAGAAAACTGTGAACTGAAGAGACTTGCGTAAAGTAGAGTGACCATTTCCCGGCGAGCGTAGCGCACAAGACGCTTCGCTTGTCCTGTATCGATTCAAAACCAGCGGGAGTGCAATGGCAAAGTCGCAGCAGCGTGACTTTTATGAAGTGTTAGGTGTAGCACGGACCGCCACCGTCGAAGAGATCAAGAGTGCGTACCGGAAGTGTGCCCTCAAGTGGCACCCGGACCGCCATCCGGAAGATAAGGCTGAAGCGGAGGTGAAATTTCGCGAAAGCACGGAAGCTTATAGCGTCCTAAGCGACGCGCAAAAGCGGCAGGTTTACGACACCTATGGCCATGCCGGACTTTCGGGCGCAGGCGCGGGCGGCGTTGACTTCAGCGGCACCATCTTCCAGGATTTTCACGATATTTTCGGCGACTTCTTTGGTTTTGAGGATCTGTTTTCCGGGGGCCGGCGTGGCGGCCGTGGTCGTGCCCAGCGTGGCGCTGATCTTCGTTACGACATGACTCTCACGTTCGAGGAAGCCTCAACCGGCGTTAACACGAAAATCAAAATCCCGCGCCAGGAATTTTGCGCCGCTTGTAACGGCACCGGCGCCAAAGCTGGAACGGGCGTAGTCGCTTGTCAAACTTGCGCAGGCCGCGGGCAGCTCGCCTATCAGCAGGGATTCTTCACGATTACGCGCACGTGCCCCGCCTGCCAGGGCGCCGGCCAAATTGTCAAAGAGCGCTGCACCGAATGCCGCGGCCAGGGCCGCGTGGAGAAGGAAAGAACCATCGAGTTGCGCATTCCTCCCGGCGTGGACACTGGAACGCGCTTGCGCGTGCAAGGCGAAGGCGAACCTGGCCCGAATGGCGGCCCCACCGGCGATTTGTACGTCGTGCTCGAGGTAAAGGAACATCCCTTCTTCGAGCGCCGTGGCGCGGACCTCTATTGCACGATTCCCATCAGCATCGCGCAGGCCACGCTCGGCGTCGAACTACAGGTGCCCGGACTGGGGGGCGAGGAAAAACTGAAAATTCCCGAGGGCACGCAAAGCGGTGCCGTGTTCCGCATACGCGGCAAAGGCCTCGCGGACCCGCACGGCGGCGGTAAGGGTGATTTGTACTATCACGTGCGCGTGCTGACGCCCACCAAGCTCACCCGCGAGCAGCGCAAACTAATCGAACAACTGGGTGCGTCGCTAAAGGTCGAAAACAAGCCAGCCGAGCGCGGCTCTTCGCTTTTCGACAAAGTAAAGGACATCTTCGGCTGATCCCTGCCTCGGCTTCCTGTTACACCTGTAGCGCAGGGCGGAGTCCGCGGAACCCTGCGGCTTTTCCTTCCCAGTTGCTCTGCTCGCGCTTGGGATAGAATCTCTCCGTGCGTCGACGATTTTTCGTAGAACAATTCAGCGGCGATACCGCCACGATAGAAGGCGACACCGCCCACCACCTCGGCCGCGTCCTGCGCGCCCAGCCAGGCCAACTCTACGAACTAAGCGACGGCCAGCAAGTCCGCCTCGGACGCATCGAAAAAGTCGCGCGCGATCGCGTAGACTTCACCCTGCTCGAGCAAATTTCCGCGCATCAACCGGCAATCGAAGTGACTCTGCTTCTCTCCATCGTAAAGTTCGACGCCTTCGAGTGGGCCATCGAAAAAGCCACCGAACTTGGCGTCGGCACGATCATTCCGCTCGCCGCCGCGCGCAGCGAAAAGGCCTTGCTCGCCGCGGCAGGGAAGCGCGCCGAACGTTGGAAGAAACTCCTCGCCGAAGCCTCGCAGCAATCGCGCCGCGTCGGTGTACCTGCGTTGCAGAGGGTGTCCCAGCCAACGCAAGCTTTCAGCGCTCACGCCACAGGCGCCGTGAAAATACTTCTTTCCGAGCAACCGGACGCTCCCAGCCTGCGACAAGTCCTGCACAGCGAACCGGCGTTTCAGAAGACTGCCGTTGCGATCGGCCCGGAAGGCGGCTGGACGGACGCGGAGCTTTCCGCTGCGCGAACCTACAATTTCCGCGAAGCCTCGTTGGGCGAGCTGATTCTGCGCACGGAAACGGCCGTAGCCGCTGCGCTGGCCGCCATCAACTACGCTCTCGGCGAATGATGCAGCTCGCAGCCAGGGGCTGGGCAACACGCCGGACTGCTTCGGAATCCAACTACCAACGTCGAACATCCGATGGTGTAGACGAGGGCAACACCGCCGGAAACCAAATCTGGCGCGGCGTGTTACCCCCGTGCTATAAATACATGGCAGCCAAAAATGGATAGCGCGGACGAGAAACTACCTCCGACTTCAGCGATTCCGGAATCCCCAGAGCCGGTCTCGCCCGCAATTAAGCCCCCACCCTCGGGGTCGCCCACCGCACATTCCCTGCGCAACGAAATCCGTGTTTGGACGCGCGACCTGCTTATCGCCATCGGGCTTGCCCTGGTCATCATCGTCTTCCTCTATCAACCTGTGAAAGTCGAAGGCACTAGCATGGCGCCGCTGCTTTCCGATCAAGAGCGCATCTTCATCAATAAATTTGTCTATCGCTTTGAGCCCATCGAGCGCGGCGACGTAGTCGTCTTCTGGTACCCTCTGGATCGCACCAAGTCTTTTATCAAGCGCGTGGTCGGCTTGCCCGGCGAGGTGGTCGAGATTCGCCAAGGAATCGTGTATGTTGATGGCGTGCCGTTAGCCGAGCCTTACGTGCCGCCGCAATATGAGGATCTCAGCGATTTTGCTCCTATCCGTGTGCCACGCGACAACTATTTTGTCATGGGCGACCACCGCATCAGCTCCAACGATTCGCGCGTGTTCGGTACAGTAGCCAGCCGCTTTATCTACGGCCGCGCTGTATTCGCTTATTGGCCTGTGGATCATTTTGGTTCGCTCTCCATGACCTCGACTACGGAAGCGAAAACGAAATGAGCGTACAATATCTGCCGATGCGTTCGGGAGGACACACTGACGGAAGTTCCGCATCGATCTGCGATTCTCGCGCTGGAAGACGGGCGCGTATTTAACGGCCGCGCGGCCGGCGCGATCACGCGCCGGAGTGGCGAAGTCGTTTTCAACACCAGCCTCACCGGATATCAGGAAGTATTCACCGACCCCAGCTATGCCGGGCAGATTGTCTGCCTCACTTACCCGCACATTGGAAATGTTGGCGCGAACCTCGATGATGAAGAGGCAAAAAAGCCGTACATCGAGTCGCTGATTGTTCGCGAATTCTCACAGGTCAGCTCCAACTGGCGCTCCGCGGAAACCGCGCAGCTTTACCTGAATCGCCACAAAATTCCCGCCATCTGGGATATCGATACGCGCGCGCTGGTGCGCCACATTCGCAAAGTCGGCGCGCTGCGCGGAGTTGTCGCGACCGACGGCACCCCTGCGGATCAATTGATCCACGAAGCGAAGCAGATTCCCCTCATGGCTGGTCAAGAGTTGGCCAGCCGCGTGAGCTGCGCGAAGCAGTACATGTGGAACACCGGTTCGATCGAACTCGCCACTTCGCCGTGGGCCGAGCAAATGGGTGAAGCGGGAAACGGTGGTGAGGCGCGTAGCTTCCGCGTCGTCGCATACGATTTCGGCATCAAGCAAAATATTTTGCGCCTGCTCGTGGATCACCACTGTGAAGTTGCCGTGGTCCCTGCGCAAACCACCGCCGAGGAAGTTCTCGGCATGGGTGCAGACGGCGTGTTTCTCTCGAATGGCCCAGGGGATCCCGAGCCAGTCGATTACGCCGTCGAGAATATTCGCAAACTCATCGGGCGCATCCCGGTCTTCGGCATTTGCCTAGGGCATCAGCTCTGTGGCTTAGCGCTAGGCGGAAAAACCTTCAAGCTCAAATTCGGCCACCACGGCTCCAATCACCCGGTTAAGAATCTGCTTACCGAACAAGTCGAAATCACCGCGCAAAATCACGGCTTCTGCGTGGACCCCGATTCGCTACCCTCCAAAGAAGTGGAAATCACGCACATAAATTTGAACGATCAAACCAATGAAGGCATGCGCCACAAATCGCATCCGCTCTTCAGCGTGCAATATCACCCGGAAGCCAGCCCCGGGCCCCACGATTCGCACTACTTGTTCACCCAGTTCACAGATTTAATGCAGGAATTTCAGAAGCCCGGAAGCTCGCGGA
>Ga0206902_10113_pt1 | contig 22460 bp, 18 predicted proteins | sample Alteio_BWOrgHeat_44_FD_153242 | JGI IMG/M metagenome (GOLD analysis project Ga0206902, IMG submission 153242) | Enriched cells from forest soil in Barre Woods Harvard Forest LTER site, Petersham, Massachusetts, United States -... | ecosystem: Environmental > Terrestrial > Soil > Temperate forest >... | reverse complement strand
ACTCGATTCTAGCCTTAAGTTTTTTTTCAGATTTCATATTTCAGATTTCAGATTTTCTTTATCACCATTCGTCGGCATCGGGATCGATGATGCCACCTCTTTTCCAACGATTACGATCGCTGAAAGGAGACTCCTCTTCCTCTTCTTCTTCCTCTTTGTCATCACCTTCTTCTACAGTGGCCCCTTCCTCGCGCTCTTCAATCACCGTCGTTTCCATTTCAGCTGTTTCCGTTTCCATGTCAAACCCAGATTCGTTAATCCCACCTGTCTCGCCAATGTCAATGTCTGGAATTGTTGGCATCTCAGCATACCCTGCACGCGTAGGAACACGTTTTGGCGTGACATACTCCTCCACCTCTCCGCTCTCTTTCAAAAATTGTAATCGCTCTTTCTCCTCGTCCATTTTGCTACGCACCGCGCGAATCTCTTCCTTGTGTTTTTCCAAATCCTTTTTCGGAACAAGGCCCAACTTTAACCACTGCTCAAGGTCATTTAATTCTGTTTCCAATTTTTTTAATCGTTCGCTCTTTATATTTCTCATTACCTTCTCTCTAAATTCAAATTGCTCGCGGGCCGATTTTTTATAAGCCCATTATTTTCGGGTATTCTAACCATTGTAGCCTTAATTTCAAGAGTTTTCAATAAATAAAAAAAAGTAGCCAGAAGTCAGTAGCCAGTAGTCAGTAGAAAAGACCTCTAAAGAAGGAATTCTACTGACTACTGGCTACTGACTTCTGGCTACTTTTATCTACTAATGCCTTGACCCATACGTTGAATAATCTGTGTGAGCTGCTGCAATACTGCAGACGCAGATTTGTAATACTCTTGGAAGATATAGAGGAAGTTTCTCACTTTGTCCTGCTGCGATGTGTTGACAGACTGACCAGCCGTAACTGCATTCGTAATGTTCTGTTGATAAAGCCCTGCTTTAGCTCCATCCGGAGTATTGCGCAAATTGTAACGGTCTATTAACCATGCTTGAACTGGAGCCACACAATCTTGCAGCGATGTATTAGCTGTGATCAAGTTACCGTTAACTTGAAGCGTACTTGTCAAATCAGATCTCACTTGTATAAGACTTGTCAACAGTGAAGAATCTGCACTCGCTCCTTGAGCTTGCAATGTAGCAATACTGGTATTCAAATCAGCCATCGCTTTAACCAATGTATTTCTAATATTAAGCGCAATAGCAGGATCATGAGTAGTATCGACTGTAAAGTTTGGATCGGGATTTTGTTTACTGGGATCGAACTTTAACCAAACGGAATTGGACCCAAAATTAGGAGGAATATCGATCTCCTGAGTTGGCGAATAGCCATGGAGAATCATGAGTTCTTGCCATGGACGTATGGGTATCGCTTGAGTATTAGCTCCATCAAGTTCTGGATCGTATGGGGCATAAATTAAATTATTAACAGCTCCATTATAATACCCAGAAAAACTCGGTGATAGCGAAAACTTTTGTGAATTAAGATTATACATAGCACTCAAAGTTGTCATCTCAACTCGCAAATTATAAAATGCCTGCTCAGCTGCAGGGTCTGTACCCACTTGCGAGAAATTATTCTGTGTATTTGGGATAACATAATAGATTTTGTACTCCTCCGTCCGACCAGGCAGACGAATAACCGCTTTTCCAAGCGTTCCAGGTACAGGCGAAGAACTTGTATTGAGATATTTTGCTATAAAGGGATTACTATCATCATAGTTTACAACAGGGAAAAATCTTATTGAACTGGCTCCACCAGGAACATTCGGCAGGCCAAAATAGTTCTGTCCAGCTCCGTCAAACTTCATATCTACAGCAACAGTAGAAGTAGCACCAGTCGAAGGGTTTATTACATTTAAGGTACCAGACGGATTAAAATGCCATAGATCACCTGCGTTAAAGTTAGGTTCTTCACCAAATTCACTCAAGAAATCTCCTCTGATACTATTGGGTCCATTAAGTATTTCTGCACCGAACTGATCTATCCAAGGTTGAAGAGAATTGATGCTCGGCACAACAGTATCGCCGGTAGGAATCGTTGCTAACTCATAACCTGTACCGGGGGCGCTAAAGGCACTAGTAGGAGTAATAGGAACACCGAAGAAACTACTCGCAGCCTTATTATAAGCTGCTATAAAAGCGTCATCACTCGACTGACTCGCTCCCGTCATATCAAATCCTGTTACACTTGTGAATGAAGCTTTACTTACAACGTCCACTTGGTTGTGAATGGATTGCAACTCTCCCAAAGTTGATAAAACACTCTGAGTTGTGTTTAAGGCACCTTGAAGGCTCGTCATCTGCGTCGCCATGACATCGTTACCCGTTCCCACATAATCCAATTCCACAAGGGCTTGGGTCGAACGATTTTTTACGGTAGCAGCAAAGTTTAACAAATTATTCAATGAAACAGGATTATTTAGTACAGCCGTTCTCCATGCATTTAAAGCATTGGTCACTTGAGGCACACCTCCTACAGAAGGATATTGAATCGTGGCCCCTGTAGGATCAATTCCGGCAAATTGTAATGAAATAAATAGAGAAGAGAGTGAATTAGCAATGTCTTGAGTAAAATAGGTCACTCTTCCTGTAGCAGGATCCATTTTACCATTGGCAAACATGTCTTTAAGATCATCCAGTGCATTTTTTAAGTTAGTAGCTTGGACATCGGTTAGTGCAGTGGTTTGTGCGGCTGCCGCTTTTACAATGGCAATATCCGCTAGGTATGAGTCATAAACGACACCACCCGTCGTGTCTAAGCTTTGAATAGCGCCTGACACGCCAGCGACATTAAAACTGGTAGCTGCAGTCATATTTCCTCCTAAAAGCTCTCTATAGACCTTTTAATTCAAAATATCTCTTGCTTATATAATCATTATAACATATTCAAAATTTAATTTTAACAAAAACCCTATAGTAAAAGAGAGGGAAGTCAAAAGTCAGACGAAAATCTGAAATCTGAAATATGAAATCTGAAAAAGTTATTATGGTTCTCTTGAGTAAAATCAAATGCTTACGGGCTGATTCAAAAGCATTTGCCTAAAGAATAAATATGATTTTTTCAGATTTCATATTTCAGATTTCAGATTTTCGTCTGACTTCTGACTTCTGATTCTAAATAATTCGTAATGCTGTGACAGGAATATACCCTATCTGGCCTTCCGAGGTAACGACCTTTAACCATAAGCCGTCTTGGATAGAATCAAGAACTCGAACTTTTTCTCCAGAAATAATTGGCTTCTCCATCGCTTTAGCATATTGCTCTCCAGCATCACGATAGAGTTGCGTGGGATTGATAATGACACCTTCCACAGGAGAAATGAAACGAATATAACTAACACTTGCTAAAACAAATAGCCATAAGGCCAGGAAAATCTTTGCAAGAATTTTCAATCTTTTTGACCAATACCAGCCATAAGCGATGACGCTGAGAAATAATATGATGCTCAATAAAAACAAAATCTGAAGTTGCGTTGGCAATGGGATATAAAAAAAGAGACGAGACAAAAAAGGCTTCTCAGTATATTTTAAACCCACTTTTGATAAAGCAGCTCTTAGATTAGATTTCACTTTCTCATCGCTTGGCCGCAGATTCAATGCTTTGTAATAGTAAAAAATAGCTAAAGGAAATTCCTGAAGCTGAAAATAAGCATTGCCAATGTTGTAGTATAATTTACCGTTGCTATATTCCGGATGAGTGCGAGATTCTAGCTGCAAATATGTTGACAGGGCATTATTAAAAGCCATTTGTCTTTCTGATAATGTTTTTGCTTTTTCACCCTTAGCATATTCCTCATTCGCTTTTTCCCACTCCTCAATACCGCTCAAAGGCAGAAAAGCAAACAGTGCAAACAAAAAGAAGACAGAAGTCAGAAGTCGGAAGTCGGAGTGTGCGTTCATCATACTTTAGCATCCACAAAAATTTTTATTTTTACACACATTTAGCCTTCACGCCAAAGATAGCCTTCAGGCCAAAGGCCTGAAATATATAAGCCTAGGGCATCGCCCTAGGTATACTACAAACAACATTGCAGGCTGAAGGCCTGCGATATACTAGAAGGCCTGCGATATACTATATGGCAGGCCTTCAGCCTGCAATACTCATCCACATTATACCTAGGGCGATGCCCTAGGCTTTTATATTCCAGGCCTTTGGCCTGATATAAACGCATGTTCTATACAATCTCCTGCCACAATTTATTTGCTTCTCTGTTGATTTCTCCATTACCTTGTTTCAACTCTCCGGTAAACCGTTGCTCTTGCAAACGCATCAAAAATTCTCCCACTTTTCCACTCACACCATCGCGTGGAAGCTCTTCTAGCGAAATATCACTCTTTGCAATATACTTTCTTTCTTGCAAACGCGCGAGAAAGGCACGATTTAATAAAGAAAAATAATTATTCGAGTCATATCCCGTTCTGTTCCACCCCTGCCAAAGATCATCGCTCCTGTAATGAGGTATAGAGTCTCTTTTTTTCTCTAAATACTCCTTTAAAGGCATTCCTAACAAACCAAGAATCAATAAAATCGGTATAATCCATAAGACGGACCACGTGCCAAAACGTTTATTATATAAATCTTCTTCACTAAGCAAATAGGATCCAAATGTCTCAATTCCTTCAGGCTCCTTTACAGAGGGCATTTTAATGTTTTCAGGCATCTGTGGGGGCTCTTCTTTCACTTCCTTCTTTTCTTGAACAACCGCCGGAACAGGTTTTGGAACAACTGGAATCGGCTTTGCCACCTTTTCTTTCTCTTCGCTGCCAACCGTTATGGGAATAGGCGCGCTTTTAATCGTTTCATATCTGTTCGCAATGATGTCCAAATAACTAAATTCTAAGGCAGGAATCTCTTCGACAGATGAAGACAACGGATAGAGCTCTACAACGAAATTTTTTGCATTACCCTTAATTTCTCCAACCGGAGGCAAATCTCCAAGCCGAAAAAATGATTTCAACGGAGAAAGATCGGGCAATGACACTGTTGTCAAATCTCCATCTCCACCAATTGCTATCAACATTGACATTTTCTCACCCACAGTGCCTTTTGAAGGCGATAGCAAACTCGTTTTCATTGTAAATTGACCTACAGCCCCTTGGAAAGAGGCCGGCTTACCTTTCTGAGGAAACGCTGTAACGACAACATTAATTGCAGATGCCTCTGCACGTAGTTTTGGGCCATAATATTTTTTCTGATTAGCACTTTCCGTGTATGCATACCCTTCAATGAAAGAAACAGGAAAACTGTACTCGCCCGGTTCAACAGTCCTCACTTCCTGAGCAATCTGCTGAATGCTCAACCCCTCTTCTTGTCCTTCAACAACTTTTTTATCCCCAATTTTTTTAAAACCTTGTGCCTCCAACAATGGCAAAGACTGAGCCACCAAATCGATACTTCCAGTAAATCCAATTTCATACATAAACGTCATTTTTTGCTTTGGATAGACAATCGGAGGACCATTGACAAACCCTTTTAAGACTAATCTCGCTTTTTGTGGAACCCTTGCCTCATCATTTCTCACCTGAGCTTGAACTCCGGTCACTTCATAAGTTGATGGAGTCGTTGCATATTTTTTCCCATCAATCATCACAGAGATCGATGGCAAAATTTGTAATCCCTTGGGCTGACCTGCTATTTCGAATGTGTAAATGGAAAGTTCAAGCGGATCTTTGGGAGAAATCTTAACGTTTTTTACAAAACTCACCTGCAGCGCTTTGCCTTCTAACTGAAATGATGACATGTCAATCTTCATTTTTTCATCATGCGATATCGTTATCGTTCCCGCCAAAGGGCGATTTTCTAACGCTTTATACAGATCAATTTCTGCTGTGATTGTGGGTTCCTCCCCAAAGACTGGAAACACAAAAAGCACACAACACAAAATATAAGTCAATAGACCTCTTGCGTAATTAGCTTTGCTTGAAAAAATTGATGCTTTTTGAGCAGATTTAGCGATAAATTTTGAGAGCATATTAGGGCATCTGGTCGAAAAATTTAGCGATAAATATGCCAAAAAGGGCAATTTTAGCAAGCAAATGTAATTACGCAAGAGGTCTAATACTTTTACCATGGCCTTAACTCTTTTTTCGTTGCTCGCTGTTCAACTTTTGGCTCCATGTCGTCCTGAGCCATCTCCAAAAGGTTTTTCAACACTTGCTCTATCTTCTTATTTTTTTGCTCTTGACCCGGCTGCATATTTTCTAATGGCTTCTGCATCTGTTCCTGAGATTTACTTTGTTCAGGCTCTCTGTTCTCTTGCTGCTGATCTTTTTCCGCTTTTGATTTTGATGCCAACTTTAGAAGCTCCTTGAGGGCATCATCAGCCTTCTGAAATGCTTCTGAGGCTGTTTCTAAGTGATCCGACTTTATTTCTTCAAATCCCTGCAAATAAGCCTCTTTGGCAGCATTGAAAAGCTTGGTTTTCTCTTCCGTTGGGTGGTTGAGAATAACCTCCTCAACCTTGTCCCAAGCCTTCTTCCACCTCAGTTGCTCCTCAGAAAAATAGTCCACATACTTCTTGCGAAGATCTCCTTTCAATTTGTTATCACTCAAAAATTTAACTTCCTCAAGAGACCTCTCAACGCCATTAATTAATAATTCTACTCCTTCCTTAAGCTGCAACGAATCGATGCTAAATTCCTTTTCCTGTACTAACGTCAATGCAATTTGCTTATAAATTGCTGCCTCTAAATCTTCTATCTCGCCAGCTTCATTACAATTCTCATCTCCCTTAGCCTTTTCTAAAAAACAATGCGCTTCCTTAACAGTATTTATCTCTACTAAGGCCTGATACAACAACTGCTTTGCCTCTCGATATTTGTGTTGTTGCGCTTCTGCCATTCCCTGTAAATAAATTCCATACACAATATCGTATTTGCTACGATAGTTTAAAACAGGCCCTAAACTATTGTCTAAAGGCACTTGCTGAAAAATTTTAATCGCCTGCTCAAACTGCTTCTGCGCCAATAACACAGAACCTAAATCATACAAAATGATCGCCCTCTCCCAAGGTTGTAACTCGTCCTGAAGCATCTGTTGATACTTGTCCCTCGCCTTCACATACTCCCCAACATGAAACAATGCCGACGCCTCAGATGCCTCCTCCACCAGATCAACTGCACTTATCCGACAACAACACAACAAAAATAAAAAACTAAACAGAATCTTCATTTACACACTTCAAAAACAGGATAACAGGATCACAAGCGGCACGATTAAAATTTTTCAGAATTCATATTTCAGATTTCAGATTTAAAAAATCCTGTCTATCCTGTTCATCTTGTTAAAAAATTTTAATCTTACTGATCCATGTTCATACCAGGATCGCTCTTTTCTCTTAATCAAATTTCTGCTATAATTATCTCGTGCTGATATACGAATTTTCATAATTCATACTTCAGCTTTCATAATTAACTTTTCGGGGGTGTTACGGTTTCGACTGAGAAACAAAGTATCGATTGCATGCAGAGGACGTCGGTTGGCCTCTTTAATCATCCGATAAAAACATTAATTGCCAACACTAACGTGGCAAGCAGCTCCAAAATTGCTGGTAATGTTCCAATCGTAGGCGCTAACGCTTATGTTTGCGACACATCAGTTGCTTTGGTACCTGTTGCTGCTTAAACCTAACAGTTTAAGTAGCGCGATAGCCTAAGGTTGGACCAAGGACCCTAGAATCTATCGTCATTTTTCTTGGTATGATGTCTTCTCCCGCCGCTTCTAGGGGGTCGCCATCGAGATCAAATGAAGCAGGTTATGCTTAGTGCTGTGTTCTTCATCGAGCCTAACCTAACTAAAGAACACTAAGCATGTAGTGGTCCCTACGTAGTTTGCCCAGGACGAGAGTTCAATTCTCTCCACCTCCATTTAGGGGGACTTTGTCCCCCTAAAAACCCCCTACCAAAGGGCCAAAGGCCCTCTGGACTCCCCATTCCAATTTGTTATGTGCAGAATTGCAGATCATGAGTCTTTTTATTATTTATTTAAATTTAGTTGCTGAGAAAATTGTTGTTATTATAAGATAACAATTTAATTTTTATTGTAAAGGTTGTTATGACGGTGCCTACAGTTACTAGTAATGCTATTGTTTCCAATGCGCAGCCAATTTCTTCGTGTGCTGTAAATGGCGGACGCATCTATTATGCAATCAAAAGGCTTTTGGTTTTTTATCCGCTGTTTACTGAAGCACTTTATAATTTGCTCTGTTTGGAAGCTCTGCGCCACGGAACCAGCATGCGCAATGTCATTTCCATCGTAAGAATCGGAGTCGACCCTGACATTAGCGGTCAGGTTACAGGTAAAGGCTGGGGTCAAAGCGAAAAAACTTTCTATGTCGTCAGGGATTCCAATTTTTTTATCGATAATCCCTCTAACAAAACAAATCCCATTGCCACAACTATTGTCAAGCGATTGGCACCTGTAGAATATAAGGTTGCAGCTGAAGAACACGACTCACAAACAAACTCTTGCATTAATGCCGTTAAAGGGTTTTTTAATCCTACTCTTATCTTTTACTTTGAAAAAAGTGCTGTTCAAACAGATTTCCAAAATGATGAACGTCTGAAAGGTCTTGGACTAGTAACTCAGAAAAAGATCTCAGTAGATCATCAAGGAATTCAAGGAATCATTAAACAAGGTGCCAATGCAAACTGGAGCTCAAGAATCAAGGCCAATCCCACACAATTTGTCATTGGTATCATTCAAATGCTTGTCTCATTTATTTTCATTCCACTCGCCATTCCAACGCTTTGCCTCGTCGGAATCGGACACAAAACCGGCATCGACAGATTCTAAAGTTGTCTGAGGAATAAAGGAAATGTCTAAATCAAAGAGAAAAAACATCTTTTAATTTTCGACGAACATGCTTTTGATCTAGCTCTGATAGCTTTCCAACATGCCCTAAAATTAAGCGATGATCCAGTGTGAACGCTTTGAAACGAACAATAGATGGAATATTTAGACCTGCATTCTCAATATCTTCAATAATATGGTCGGTCGGCCATAAGGTTTTTTCAGGTTTAAAAGAAGTAATCATAACCATGACACTCATTCCAATTTTTGCATTGAAATGTTCTGCTGATGAAATTATTAAGGCAGGCCTAATCTTTGTCGAATTTGCATCAGTAAAAGGAAAAGGTATTTTTACAATTTCATAGATACTATAAGTCATTATACGCATCGTCGTCTTTAGATTCCCATTCATTCAATGTACTATTCAACGCTTTGAGATAATCTAAATCCAATGGAGCTGCCTTTCGAATAAGGACAGTATTGTCTGGAAGCATTTCATACAGAACGACATCGCCAGATTCCAAATGCAAATTATTCCTAACTTCTTTTGGAATAGTCGCTTGATACTTAGATGTCAACCTCGCAGAGAATCTTAGATTTTTCCTTCTTCTCTTAATTTTCATGGTATTACCCTCTCTAGTAATATAGTAATACAGTATTACTTAAAATTCAAGCAACAAAAAAATAGAAGATGGAAACTATTAGGGATTTCTGAATATGATGTGCGTATCATGAGGAAAAATATTATGAAAAGAAAACCAACGTCTCCAGGAGAAATCCTTTTTGAAGAATTTCTTATTCCACTCGACATGAGTCAAAAAGAATTAGCCGACTATCTGCAATGCGATTATAAAGTCATCAATCGTATTATCAATGAAAAGGCAAGTGTCTCTCCTGAAATGGCGATAAAACTTGCAGCTGCATTTGATACAACACCATCTTTTTGGCTAAATGCACAAACAGCTCTAGACTTGTGGATGCTACGTGCGCAAAAACCAAAAATTCGTTCTCTAATTAGAAATCGACGTCACACAAATAGAATCGTATCACGAAAAAGCAAAAGCCATATTTGAGTACTTGCGGTCTAGGGCAAGTACCATTGATCCCTAGTTATCTTAAGTTATACATAGTTATAGCAAAAACCTACTATAACTGTCAATAACTTCCTATAACTGGAAATAAAAAAATTTGGCATTTTCAAGGTTTTTCATGAATTTATCGAAAAAACAGCTTCATGTTATTAGAAATAAGCATTGCCAAACATACAAAAAAGAAAAATGATTTATAAAATCTCGGCGGCGAGGGCAGCAAGCTCTGAACGCTCTGTCTTATCCAAGAACATCTGTCCGTAGATCTTTTGATCGCTAAACCTGCCCACAGTATAGCTTAAACCGTTCGAATTCTGATCCAAATATGGATTGTCAATCTGCGTCGGATCCCCAGTCAAAATCACCTTTGTATCCTCGCCAGCACGCGAAATCACGGTCTTCACCTCATGCGGAGTCAAATTCTGCGCCTCATCCACAATCATATACATCTTCGGCAAAGACCGCCCACGGATATATGTCACCGCTTCCATTTCCAACTTGCGGCTCTCCATCACCCATTTCATCGTTTCATTCTGCTCCGTCCCCGATGACTCACACAAAAACTCCAAATTGTCATAAATGGGCTGCATCCAATTAAACAATTTCTCCTCTTTTGTCCCAGGCAAATACCCAATATCCCTTCCTAGTGGTATTATAGGCCTGCTGACCAGAATTCTGGAATACACTCCTTCGTCAAAAACCTTTCTCAAACCACATGCTAAAGCCAACAATGTCTTTCCTGTCCCCGCAGGACCAATCAATGTCACTAACTTAATATCATCTCTCAACAGCATGTCAATGGCACAACGCTGCTCCACATTCCGCGCTTTTAATCCCCATAAACTTGTCGTCTTTAACAAAGGCTCTATCTGTTCCTTTTGCGGATTGTATTTTCCTACCGCCGATGAGTGCTCCGGAGACGTCATGACAACATATTCATTAGGCCTAAAACCATCGTCTTTAAATGGGATATGCCCATCTTTGTAAAAGAGATCGATCTCATGCTTGCTGATTTCAATGCGTCGAATCCCTTTGTAGATAGACTCATAGGCATGTTTCAGGTTTTCATAATCCTGCGCTTGCAATCCAATCGCTTCCGCTTTAATTCGTGCAGCAAAATCTTTCGAAACAAAAACCACTTTTTCACCGCGCTCAAAAAGCAGATACGCTGCCATAATGATCTTGTTGTCGTTGACCGCTAACGAAAAATTCGAGTTGTAATCCGATTTAAACTCCATCAAAACGCGCACGCTCGATTCGTTTTCAAGAACGACTCCTTGATACAAATTTCCTTTGCCCAGCTTATTTAAGGAATCTAAAAATCGAAAGGTAGCCCTCGCATTCCGGCCAAGATCACTCGGAAGCCTTTTCATCTTATCAAGCTCTTCTAACACTGTGAAAGGAATCACCACATTATGTCGAGGGAACTTGGAGATACATTGAGGATCATGGAGAAGAACATTCGCATCGAGAACAAAGGTTTTTTTTGTACTGGCCTTATTCAAATTCCCTCCGAGCAGCTAATTTTTTATTATCTCAATATTTTCCGGATATTATTTATGAAATAGAATTGTAGCAAGAGAAAGTTTCGAGACAAAAATTAGCAGTTGAACGACGCAAGTGCTAAATTTTCTTGCAGAGAAATTCCTCTTCATTATACAATAGCATTGAAAAATCCATAATCCGAGGTGCGTTATGAAAATAACTAATAAGTTTTTAAACATTCCCCCTTACATCTCCACAAGCTGGAAAAATGTCGCTTCCCTTCGAATGGAAGAAAACACCTTACTGATTTTGCTAATAGATAAAACCCAAATTAAAATTCCCAACCTCAATCCAAGTGTCATAAAAAATATTTTTGAATGCCATGTCGAATCCCTAGAACATGCTCAAATTGAAGAACAAAATCCCATCATCACCCGAATCATCAATGAAGAAATTGCCGCTGGAGAATCCCCTGTGAGTTTCGCCATTGGTTCCATCAATGAAATGGGAACCTTTTTTCAACACAATCCCGCTCAATCCAATCTTCCGCCAATGCCGCAGGAGATCCTCGATAAAATTGTCTCCATCACAAAAATGATCGCTCCAAATGATGAACTCGTTTTGCCAACACCTGAAGAAAACTGTAATTGCGTTCATTGCCAAATCGGTCGTGCACTCGTTGGAACAACAGAAATTCACACAAAAAATCTTCTTGAAGAAGAAGTCAAACCAGAAGAGCTCACATTTCAAGAATGGAACATCCAACAGACCGGAGATAAACTCTATTCCATTCAAAGCCGTCTTGATCCAAATGAACATTATAATGTTTTCCTAGGCGATCCCATCGGCTGCACATGCGGCAACACCAAATGCGATCACATCCTCGCCGTCCTGAAAACCTAAAATTTTTCACCACAAAGACACAAAGAACACAAAGATGAAAAAAATCTGAAATCTGAAATAGGAAATCTGAAAAAAAATTAAGATTAGAATCGAGCAACCTAGCTATCCTTCAGATTTCCTATTTCAGATTTCAGATTTTCTTTTTGTCTTTGTGGTGCAAACTGTCTTGTCAGAAAACGGGTAAATTCATAAAATGCCATTCTTTACACGGAGTTACCCATGCACAAATCTTATATTTTTCTGACCCTGATTTCATTCAGTTTAACGTCTGCTCCAAAAGCATTTGCAGATGCCACTGACCCTGCTGATTTAAACACAGAAACGTTGCAACAGGAAAAGAACGAAAGCTCTTCAGCTAAGCCACAAGCCATTTCAGCACGCCCACAACAATCTGTGAGGCCATTTACCGCGTTCACAGGAAAGATATCAAAGAACAAAGTAAGAATGCGCTTACAGCCGAATTTGGACTCTGCAATTATCCGTGAACTAGGTCCAAGCGATCTCGTTGTCGTCGTCGGAGAAAACGAAGATTTCTTTGCTGTAGAACCCCCTGCAGACATCAAAGGCTATATGTATAGAACATATGTGTTAGATGGAGTTGTAGAAGGCAATCATGTTAATGTGCGTTTAGCTCCAAATTTAGAATCTCCAGTCGTTGCACAACTGAATTCAGGCGATGCTGTAAATGGCAAAATTACTCCAAATGATAAAAAGTGGTTGGAAATCTCTCTTCCAAATTCGACGCGCTTTTATGTTTCCAAAAGTTACATCGAAAAAATCGGTGACGCCTCATTAATTTCAACATTGAAAAAGAAACGTGATGAAGCAAGAGCCCTTTTCAGCGCAGCGTCAACAGATAGCCAATTAGAATTGCAAAAACCTTTCAATCAGATCAATCTTGACAACACAATGCAAACACTAAGCAAAATCATCACACAATACACGGAATTTCCAGATGATGTTTCTCGCGCAAAAGAACTGCTCAACAATATTCAAATGGCTTATTTAAACAAAAAGATGGCTTACCTTGAAGCGCGCTCGAAAACCAATCCAAACGAAAAACAGACTCCACAGCCCATTGTGAACAATAATAATACCCTCGCACAACCATCTGGAAACGACACTCAAGGCAATAAAATGTCTTCCTGGACACCTGTAGAGGAAGAGCTCTATAAAATTTGGGCGTCAGACAATGAGCAATCTTCTCAGGAAGCTTTTTATCAGCAACAATCACAAGACGCGATAACCCTAAGCGGTATTTTAGAGCCTTATCAACGTGTTGTAAAAAACAAACCGGGTGATTACCTTTTGATCAATCCCGCAACACATTTGCCGATTGCTTACCTTTATAGTACTAAAGTCAATCTTCAAGACAAAGTCGGTAATACAGTTATTGTTCAAGCTGCACCACGCGATAACAATAACTTCGCCTATCCCGCTTTCTACGTGATTGCAATCAAATAAAAAGGGTAGTCAGTAGCCAGTAGTCAGTAGAAATCTCCAGCCTGAACATTATATTCTACTGGCTACTGACTACTGGCTACTGACTACAAAAGGTTCTCACATGACATTTGCTAAGCTCTACTCTGTCGCCCTCCTGGGATTAGATGCTCTTCTTGTCGATGTCGAAATTGATGTCAATAACTCAGATAAACAATCACTTGTCATCGTTGGCTTGCCCGATACTGCCGTTAGGGAATCTAAAGATCGCGTTCTTGCAGCTCTAAAACATTCTCACTTCCCCATGAGCACCATGTATTGTACTGTCAATTTAGCTCCAGGAGATCTGAAAAAAGAAGGTTCATTATACGATCTACCCATAGCCCTAGGCCTCTTATGTGCCCTTGGGCGCATCCCAAAAGGCACATTGACTGATGAATATCTGATCGTTGGCGAGCTCGGTTTGAGTGGAGATTTGCGTCCCATTCACGGAGCTCTAGCAATCGCTATGCTTGCAAGTGATTTAGGAAAAAAAGGCATTATTCTGCCAGCAGCTAATGCTAAAGAAGCGGCAACTGTACCTGGAATAAATGTTATAGCCGTCCACAACCTGTCTGAAGCCATTAATTTTCTGAAAGATCCTAAATCGATTAAGCCAGTGCCTTCAGATATCCCTACAGACATCTTTTCAAGCCTTCCTCCTCCTATCGACTTTGCTGACATCAAAGGACAGTTGCATGTCAAACGTGCCATGGAAATTGCTGCAGCTGGAACACATAATGTGGTTCTGTCAGGACCGCCAGGTTCAGGAAAAACAATGATAGCCAAAGCATTGATAGGCATCACTCCGGAATTAACTGTCGAGGAAGCATTAGAAACAACAAAGATTCATTCGATAGCCGGGCTGCTGCCAGAAGGTCAAAGCATCATCTCTCAACGGCCATTTAGGGCCCCACACCATACCATCAGCTATGCCGGACTTATTGGAGGAGGCTTTGTACCACGTCCAGGAGAGGTTTCCTTAGCACATAATGGCATCCTGTTTTTAGATGAACTTCCTGAATTTGCAAGAACCGTATTGGAAGTGTTAAGACAGCCGCTTGAAGACAGAAAAGTCACCATCAGCAGAGCAAATGGGAATTTTACTTTTCCGACAAACTTCATGTGCATCGCAGCAATGAATCCCTGTCCATGCGGTATGTTAGGGCATCCTGATAAGCCTTGCAAGGATACAACTGTGCAAGTGGAGAAATATCGTCGCAAGATCTCAGGACCACTTTGGGATCGTATTGATATGCATATTGATGTTCCTGCATTGCGCTATAAAGATATGATTCAAGGAGCCCATGGCGAAACATCGAAACAGATTCGTGAGCGAGTGATAGCAGCAAGAAAGAAACAACATAAACGCTTTGGCAAAACAAAGACAAATTCGCAGATGAGCAGCAAAGATCTGAAGCAACATGCCATTTTGAACGAAGAGTGTCAGGACCTTCTTAGGCATGCTGTAGACGTTATTGGTATCTCTGCGCGGGCCTGTGATCGATTAGTGCGTGTCGCTAGAACAATCGCCGACCTTGCAGATTCCCCAGATATCCAAACAGAACATATGCTAGAAGCAATATCGTTTAGAAATCTTCAAGTCAGTAGTTAAAATTTCAATCCGGGCACGGGAACGGGCACGTTCACGCATGCTATTACTCAAAAGTCAACCTTAGCTGCGCGAAGCGAACTCCCGAAGGGAGTTATTCAATTGTAGCCCAGGGTTCACATAGCTCTGAAAGAGCATGTTAACCCTGGGTATGTTTGTCAAAAAAATGTACCCCCAAAGCGGGGTACTTCAATTACAGTTATGAAGTACCCCACTTCGGGGGTACAATTTTAATCTCATTTGTCCCAGGGTTAGCTATGCCCTTTCAGGGCATTGCGAACCCTGGGCTACAATTGAATAACTCCCTTCGGGAGTTGCTTCGCGATATTAAAAGATATCCTTCCAAAAACTGCCCTCAAAAGCTTGTATCGAGTCGTTAAAGCGGACTTAAGGGAAATAGCATACGTTCCCAAGCCCGGATTTGTTCTATTCCACCTCCTGCACCACCCTCGGCACAACATCAACAGTACTCAAAACTTCGATGTCTTCAATACTGCCAGCACCTAACTCTTTGAACTTTCGTGCTGTCACCAAAACACGCCCTTCAAACGACCCCACAGCCTTATTATAGGCTTCAACGGTTCTATCTAGACCTTTGCGAATTTCTGAAAAATGCTCTGTCAATATCCTGACTCGCTCATACAAGGATTTTCCTAATTCACTAATGTTTTGCGCATTCTTTGCAATGAGCTCCTGCCGCCATCCATAAGCCACCGAACGCAACAACGCAATCAAAGTCGTGGGCGTAGCCAGAATCACCTGCTGTTCCACTCCGAATTCAATTAATCCAGGATCATGCTCCAAAGCTACACTAAAAAAGGTTTCTCCAGGAATAAACAATACGACAAATTCCGGAGCAGGTTGAAACTGTTCCCAATAAGATTTGCTCGACAGCTGAGAAATGTGTGAACGTATTTGTCGTGCATGCTCTTTGAATTTTAATAATTTTACTGTTTCATCGTGAGTTTCAACAGCCTCTAGATATGCTTGTAGAGGAGTTTTTGCATCAACAACAACCTGTTTTCCATTTGGCAACTTTACAATAAGGTCAGGGCGCAATCTCTTATCATCTTTATTCCCTGATTCTTGTTGCACAAAGTCACAGTATTCCACCATTCCTGCCATCTCAACAACGCGTCGCAACTGCATCTCTCCCCAGCGTCCTCTAACATTCGGCATGCGTAATGCTTTTACAAGATTGGCTGTTTCACTCTGTAAGAAGGCTTGAGCTGTTGTTAATGATTTCACCTGTTCTGACAAACTCACGTAAGCCACTGTGCGTGCTTTTTCCAACTCTTGAATCTTATGATCAACTTTTTCAAGTGATTCTTTGATCGGTTTTACCAGCTCATTAATAGCCTGCTGACGCAAATGGAGATCCCCTTTTGCTCCTTCTTGAAATTTTTCCAACTTTGTCGTTGCCAATTCTAAAAAGGATTGCGTATTGCTTTTCAAAACATCTGAAGAAATAGCTTTAAAGCTATCTGAGAGCTGCTTTTGCAAATTGTTTAATAATTGAATTTTCTCTTGAACATTCTTCTGCTCTTGTTGGAGAGACATTTCTAATTGTGTGCTAATTTTTCTTAATTCATTATTTTCATTGATTAGCAATTGATTGCGATCCTCAAGAACTGGAATACGCAAATTTTTTTCTTCAGCAACAGAACGTCGCTCAGACTCAGACCGTACTTCTTTAAAAAGCTCAGTGTTTTGGGAAATGGATGCCTGCAATTTCGCTTTGCATTCTTTTAAAGAAAGCTCTCTAAACAGTGCCCAAGAGGCAAGAAGAGTAAAAACGACCGCAACAAATATCAACATATTTTTTCCTCTTGAACAACTCAGTATAAAGCAAAGTCATTTATGTTTACAAAAATAGATATAAGAGGCGAAGACTTTTGGGATTACCAAAGAGACAATTGTTAACTTTCAATAAATTGCTTTGAACAAACCAAACTTGTGATCAGGCGAAGAAAACCCCTGAAAGGGGTTTTTTATTTGTAGCCCTGAAAGGGGTACTTCAAGGCATATGAAATTGATGTACCCCTTTCAGGGGTACATGTTTTCTGCGATTCATCCCAGGGTTAACAATGCCCTTTCAGGGCACTGTGAACCCTGGGCTACAGTTAAAAAACCCCTTTCAGGGGTTTCTTCGCTCAATCACAATTTTGATTTATTTAAAGCAATTTTCGATACTTTTGCAATTGTCTCAAACGCGTGCAAAAGCTATGTGAGTTTTTTTCTAGTATTCTTGCCCTTCAAACGTTATGATAAAACTCAAAAATAAGCATGAAAGATCAATTTATGAAATGGTGGCTGCCGATTCTCATCATGGTGATTCTTGCCCCATTCACACCATGGCTTGACAAAGGTATTGAAAATTATTTCTACAACAAAGATGTCGGATTTGTTTCCAATGAATTTATAGCCTTCGTTTACAATTACCTTATTCTTCCTGCTGACATTGTCTTTGCCTTTGCATTGGTGCTATATCTACTTTCTTTTTTTAAAAAGAATTGGAAAACATGGCGCAAACCATCTCTTGCATTGATTCTTGCTTTTGCCATTGGAGCAGGATTTGTTGCACATGCACTCTTGAAAGATCACTGGGGCAGACCACGACCAAAACAAGTGATCGAATATGGAGGAACACAAGAATTTCGCCCTTTTTACAAACCCAATTTTTTCCATCAACCATATCCTTCAAAATCTTTTCCTTGTGGACACTGCCTTTCCGGATTCTATTTCTTTTCTCTAGCATTTGCAGGACAGCGTTTAGGCAAAAAATGGTTGTTTTGGAGCGGAATATTTCTTGCTGTGTCGCTAGGCGGAATCTTAAGTTATACAAGAATGGCACAGGGCGGTCATTTTCTCTCTGACACATTATTTTCAGCCCTGATCATGTGGTACAGTGCCCTCATATGTGATTGGTTTCTCTGGCCTGAGAAAGAGGGAGAAAGGGGTCAGACGTGGAATCATGGAAGTCTAAAAGATTGATTCTGCTGAATTCTTTTATAGTTGACTTCCATGATTCCACGTCTGACCCCTTTCTCTTGCAATTATCTTCATTTTACGTTACACCTAAGATTATAGAAATTATTTTAATTTTAGGGGGTTCATATGAATAAATCTCATCGTGAAGCTATGGTGGAGCAAGAACATGAAGTGGCAGAAGTCATCGCACAATTTTTAGCAGACACTTATGTTCTCTATGTAAAAACGCAAAATTTTCACTGGAACGTTGTGGATCCTCGCTTCTTCTTCCTTCATAAAATGTTCGAAGAGCAGTACGAGAACCTCGCCGAAGCCACAGACTTGCTAGCTGAACAGATGCGCTCCTTAAAATTTAGAGCCTTAGGTTCAATGAAACAATTTCTCTCTCATGCAAGCTTAGAGGAGTCTGAAGGAGATCTCAGCGCAGACGAAATGTTACATGAGCTTGTAAATGATCACCAAAAAATGATGAAAGATCTTGGCACTGCAATCGAAGAAATACAGAATAAAGACCAAGGTGCAGCAGATCTCTTAATCGAACGTCTGCGCTTCCATGAAAAAACCGCTTGGATGCTCCGTAGCCATCTCCAGAGATAGTAATAAAATCTGAAATCTGAAATATGAAATCTGAAAAAGAAGTGGGGCCAGGCCTGAACCCAATTTTCAATTGTGACCCAAATTTTAATGGCCGAATGCCAGGCCTGACCCCACTTTGGCCTGACCCCACTTTTCAGATTTCATATTTCAGATTTCAGATTTTATTTAGCTACTCTTTTCACGATTAGACAGGTCACTGTCTTGTCATTGCCACCCATGCTGATCATCATGCCATACGGTTTTTTAAGTTGCGCTTGATTTGCAGCTTTACCAGTAAGCTGATGAAGAAGATCCACCATTTGTCTCACACCACTCGCCCCCGTAGGATGTCCAAAGCCCCCTAACCCTCCTGACAAGTTAGTAGGAATCGTTCCATCTATAGATGTCTCCCCTTTCATAATGAATTCTGAAGCCTTTCCCTGCTTAGCATATCCAATGGCTTCCAATGCCAATAAGGCATTGATCGAAAAACAATCATGAATTTCCAAGACTCCTATATCCTCTTTCGTTATCCCAGCGCTCTTTAAAGCTTTTTCTATCGCAATTTTTGTTGTTGAAAGTTGTGTGGGATCTTTTGGTGATTCCGTAATGTCTCCTTCGGCTTCTCCAATACCCACAATTTCCACAATATCTTGTTTAGAGATTCCGCATTTATCCAGTCCTTCTTCTGACAGAATCATCAATGAAGATGCGCCGTCAGTAACTTTTGAGCAGTCATATTGATTTAAATATGGAACAAATTGTTCTGGATTCGGTGCGGTCATCCCTAAAGCAAAAAGATCCAGACTTTGATTGTGAAATTCTTGTGCTTTTGGATTTTTCCTCGCATTTAAGATAGATTGTTCATACCATTTGGCCATCCCTTGTCTTGTCTGGTCGTATCCATAGGAATCATAGTAGGCTCCAGCACGTTCTGAAAACAAGTTTGGAAAAAAGAACGCCGCGCCAGCTTTTCTTTCTTTGCTATAATAGCCCGCTCCAGCAAGTACGTCAGCACCATAAACCGCTTTCATGGTGTTTTGTATTTCAAATGCAGCGACAAAAACAGAATTTGAAAGATCAGAAAGAACACTGCGAACAGCTGTAGACATTGCCCTTCCACCAGTACCACAGGCACCTTCGACTCCCGTACATGGCTTACCAAGCAACTCCGGAACCATATAGGGCAAAAACCCAGGAAGGTTTGCCTGCTTTATAAATCTCCCTGACATAAAGCTGCCTATGATCCCTTCATCAATCACCTTGTTGGCTAATTGTCCACGCGTTCCTTCAGCAGTCTCTTTGAGGTACTCTTCAAATCCACGCATCGGTTTGGAAGGGTCAAACTCTTTTCTTCCAGATCCAAAATAGATAGTGTTGTACCCAGCTGCTACAAAAACCCTTTTTCTCATAAATACCCTCAAAAAAAGTAAACAGTACACAGTAAACAGTAAACAGTAGAAATTAACCCGACATGATATCTAGCACTGCTTCCCAATAATGACATAATCTACTGTTTACTGTTTACCGTTTACTGTTTACTTCTTTATTTTTGTTGCACCCCGTATAGGTGGTAAAAACCGTTTTTCAATACGGTGTCGACATCATTCTTATCACGCGCAGCACCACTGAAGACCAATTGTGAAGCAATATGTGTCAAATTATCTAAAAAGTTCCTTGCAATTTGTGCTCCTAAAGATTGCTCTCTTGATAAATTCTGAAAATAGACACTCAGTTTTTCTCCTTTGTGTTGATCTGACAACAATTTTTTCCATCCCACATGACCTTCTGGAATTATTCCTATATTCACTGCATCTTTTGCTTCACTTATAGGAAGGTATTTCTTTTTATCTAGAGAATAAACACCAACTATTTCACCACTTTCATATTGGAAAAATCCATTTTTTTGAGATCCATCTGCGAATTGACCTCCTAAAATACCTTCTGAGACCATTTGATCGAGAAGTTCATCACGTAATGAATCATCAGGCAAATACTGTCTCATCACTTTTGCAATATTTGCACAAACATCAACGCCAACATAATCTATCAATTGAAATATTCCCATTGGTCGAATCAGAAAATCTTGAGTGACGCTGTTAATCACATAGATTGCTTGAGACAACGTTATGGATTGCATTATTGCCAAAAGTTTCACTTGTTGACATGCATAGATCACTTCACGAATGAAGTATCCGTTTCCGATGAAACCAGCAATGTCATTAGCTTGTACAGTAATCTTACGAAATAGTTTTGCAAGTTCATGGGCTAATGTTACCAACTCAGAATCTGTGTCAGCTGGAAAAATGATTTCCACTAATTTTTGAATCGCTGGAGGATTGTAAAAGTGAAACCCAATGATTTGATTATTGAGCTCACACGCACTGTTTAACAAAGCAATGGGTATTGATGAAGTATTCGTCAAATAATACTGATCAGATTTTCTTGTTTCTTTTAACGTTTTAAAAAGTTCAGTTTTTGCAGAAATATTTTCTACCATTGCTTCAAAAATCACTTTCGAATTTCGTGCAGCAATGAGATCACTATCAAAGCGAATCATGTCAAACGCGCCTTCTAAAAAGGCCTTGATCACATCTTCATTGCTGACAATTTTATTGTTATTAGAGAAAAATTTTCTGATGGTATTAATATTTTTTTCTGCATAACGCGTCATCTGACTACGCAAGTATTTTCTTAATGCAGGCAAACCATTTTCGTTCACATCAATTAAGGTAAGTGTGCTTTTACTATTGCTAAAACCATTCTTTTCTGCTTCATGCATTGCCATAGCTTGCAACAGCAATAATGAAATACCGCTTCCCATTTTGCCTGCAGCACCTATGACAGCTGTCTTTTCAAGCTTGCTATTCTGCATTTCTTCTCCACAGAAGAATTAAAAATTATGAATTATGAAGAGCGTTGTTGCATATATAAAAACCAACGTCAGTATTTAAACCTTGCCGCTAAGCCCATTAGGGCGACTGATTTGCCTGTTTTCAGTCGCCCTACGGGCTTAGCTACATTTATGCAATAATGTCATGCATAATTTAGATTTCATGATTTTTCTTTTTTGCTCTTTTTATTTAAAAAATGTTCAATTGCTTGCTTGCTTTCTTTAGAATGAAAACACTCTGCAAATAAACGATGCTCCTCATCCAATCCTTCAGTAAAACCCATTCTAAATGTATTGTTAATCGCTTCTTTGGCAGCCACCAATGCTAAGGAAGAATGAGTAATTACAAAATGTGCATGCATTTTAGCATCTGCTATTAAGGTTTTTGCATCACATAACCTATTGACTAAACCCATTTCAAACGCTTCTTGAGCGGAGAAATGTTGTCCGCTTAAAATAATCTCTTTTGCACGTGTTATTCCAACAGCTCTGGGTAGCCTTTGAGTACCACCAAAACCAGGTATAAGCCCTAAGGATACCTCTGGAAGCCCAAATTTTGCCTCTTTGCTTGCATAAATAAAATCACATGCAAGGGCCATTTCCAATCCCCCACCTAATGCATATCCATTCACTGCCGCAATCGTTAAAAATGG
>Ga0206902_10104_pt1 | contig 22545 bp, 19 predicted proteins | sample Alteio_BWOrgHeat_44_FD_153242 | JGI IMG/M metagenome (GOLD analysis project Ga0206902, IMG submission 153242) | Enriched cells from forest soil in Barre Woods Harvard Forest LTER site, Petersham, Massachusetts, United States -... | ecosystem: Environmental > Terrestrial > Soil > Temperate forest >... | reverse complement strand
ACCGGTTTACGCGCAGATTGATGGGGAGCCGCTGGCGCGACTGCCCGTCGAATTCAAGATTGTGCCGCAGGCGCTAAAGCTGGTGGTGCCGAGAGACCCGGCCGCGGCGAAGATTCCCGCATCCAAGAATTAAATGGGCAAGAATTAAATGGACGCCTTTACGCACGGGTTGGCGTCTTATTCCGTCACCCGCGTCGCGTTCCCGAGAGCATCGCGTTGGACCGTGCTGCCAGCGATCCTTGCGGGCATGACGGCCAATCTCGATCAACTCAGTGCGTATGGGGGCCCATCGGCGTTTTTCGAGTGGTATCGCGCGGCCACGCACTCCGTGGTGGGAACGCTACTGATCGTCGTCGTCTTCGCGGTTGCGGTTTTACTGGTCAGCAGGCAGAAGCCCAACGCAGACTCGTTTCGCACCGTTGTTCTCGCTTTAGTCAGTGTCTGTTTCCTTCACCTCGCGATGGACCTTACCCAAAACGAAAGCGTGCAGCTTTTGTGGCCCTTTCGCGCGCGACGATATTCGGCTGACTGGGTGGCGCATTTCGATCTGTGGATCTTGCTGATTCTCCTGGCTGGCGTGCTGCTGCCGCAATTGCTCGCTTTGGTCACCGAAGAAATCGGAGCGAAATCGAAGGCTCCGCGCGGGCGCATTGGCGCAATCATCGCTCTGCTGGCGGTGATGATTTACATCGGGGGGCGCGCTATTTTGCATGGCAACGGCGTAGCCATGATGGAAGCGCGCACGTATCGAGGCGAATTGCTGCGGCGGGTGGCCGCCTTCGCGGAGTCCGATTCGCCGTTTCACTGGCGGGGCATGGTGGAAACCGAGCGTGCGTTCCACGAGTTGGACTTAAGCTTGGCGCGGGGGGGCGTCTTTCAATCCGGACGCGGCGGTCGTTTACTACAAGCCGGAATCGTCCGCGACGCTGGACGCTGCGCGCAGCACCGATTCGGTTCGCCGCTTGCTCGCCATCGCAAAATTCCCCAAAGCTACCGTGGAGAAAACGAATACCGGTTACCACGTCCAAGTGCGCGATCTGGCCGAACAACGCGACGCTCGCTCCGGTCCGCGCGTGATCGCGATCGTCCAAACCGATCCGAATGGCAAAGTATTGAGCAACGAGCTCGCCTGGGATCGAAAGTAGTACGTGGAGTGCGGCGGTCTTGTTTACCCTGAGCCTCGAAGGGCCGCCGCTTTCACAGCGTTAAAAACAATGTCAATTCTCCATATGAGCATAGAAATCTCAAACCTTATTCTCTGAATCTTTCCGCTCTTTCAAGACTATCCGCGAGACGGCGTAACTCAGCGCCACGAAACCGATCAGCAGCAGAGTGACTTCCAGCTTGTGCGCCATTAGATATGGCATGGCATTAGCGCCATAGCGCACGGCCAAATAACCCACACCAAAATATCGAATCACTCGCGCTAATCCGATCGCGGAGGCAAAACTAGCTAGCGGAACCTCAAACACGCCGGCCGCCAACACAAAAAACTTGAATGGCGTTGGCGGCGGCAGCATCGCGGCCAGGAGCATGCCGCCGAATCCGTTGCGCTCGACCCAGTGACGGATGGCCGCGGCGCGTGCGCCCACCTTCTGATGGAAAGCAGCTTCTTCAATTTTGCGTGCGAGTAAAAACAGCAGAACGCATCCGAGCAACGAACCGAGGGTGGCCATGCTCGCGTACAAGGGCATGCGTGCGGGCCGCCGCATGGAGAGTTCAATCAGCAGCAAATCGTTGATGACGGGAAAAGTTAGAATTGAGGAATCGAGGAACGAAATCAGGAACAGTCCCGGCGCACCCAGCGCTCCCGCAAAGGCCACAATCTTTTGCTTCCAAGCGCCGAGTTGTGCGGGAAATGAAACGTGTTCTCCCCTGCTTCCCTATTGCGAAAAGGCTCCGCGATCAAAATGGCTCATAAAGACTTGCATCAACGCGGTGCGATGCAAATTCGGCAATCGCGGAATTTCGCCGATGACACGCACGTGCCCGAAGCGCTCAATGGTTTCGCGGTTCTCGCGGTTTTGATCACCGATGAGCACGACACCGTGCACCGGCAACTCCGCTGCGTGCAGCGCGGCGAGCGTCAGCAGCGTGTGATTCACCGTGCCGATGCTGCTGCGCGCGGCCAAAATCACCGGCAGCTTGAATTTCACCATCATGTCCAGCATGAACTGCTTTTGATTTATGGGCACGAGCACGCCGCCCACGCCCTCAATCACGACCCAGTCATTATTTAGACTCGTTGGCAGATTGATTCGACCCAGATCAATCTCCGTACCCGCCCAGCGCGCCGCCAAGTCGGGTGAAACGGGTGGGACAAATTTATAGACTTCGTCAATAGTGCGGTCCGTCCCGATGCCGGCCAGGCGCATCACGCTTACCCGATCCGATCCCTCCAGCGTGCCGGTCTGAATCGGTTTCCAATACACGGCGTCCAATGCCGCGCACAACAGCGCGGCAAGTGTTGTCTTGCCCACGCCTGCGTCCGTGCCGGTAATGAAAAAATGATTCCTCAACCGCGCTTCTCCTCAATATGCGCGGGCAGACCAAAATTCTTCGCGGTCAGCGCTCCGAGCAAGTATCTGATCCTGTATAAATCGTCAGGGCTAAATGGCATCCGATTCGGGGGCTAAAGTCTTCAACGTTCCGCACCTTATGTCCGGGCTGTTCGGCGAATGCAGGTTCGTTACGCACCGCGCGCGGTGCGACCGCCACCGGTATCGCTGCCGACCTGGCTACTTCCCATTCCGCTGCGCGGTCCGTCCTAAACGTCCTAGAACGATGACGCATGTTACCATCTGTTTGCGATCCAGTGTCACTCGCCGTCGCGGGAGCGATACCTTTTCGTTAGGTCTGCCGAGCGAAACCGCCGCTCATCCGCCGTAGCCAAGCGCCGCAAAATCTATAGACGCACGTTTGACCCGCCATTAGCGAAATGTTATAAATCAACGACTTCGGAAAGGGTGTGCCGAGCACATTCAGGGTCCCTGCCCGCGGTGCGTAGTGAAGAACGACGCTCGGCGCCTGCGGTTTCAACAAGTTCCGGTCCCATCTACAAAGTGGGGCTTTCTCGTAGTCTGGTAAGCTCCTCCCGGCGCGCATGCCATGGCCTGGCATAGTGGTGTGCGGAAACGGAAAAGGACGCCCAGAAGCGTACGCTGTGAATTCGAAAACTTTTTTGTTCTCACGGAGGAGTGTTAATGCGCACCTGGCTTACACCTGCCCGGGCACTGGTTTGTAGATTCACAAAATTCGGCATCGCTGCCGCCATCGCTTCGCTGCTCACCGCCGTCAGCGCGTTCGCGCAATCATCGGAAGAAGCGGGAGGCGAAGCCAGCCTCAAGCTGCCCGACCTTACACAGGTGCAATTTCTGAATGGCAGCGTCGACGGCCACAAGCTTTTGCTCTTCGGCATTCTCTTTTGTATTTTCGGACTGATTTTTGGCCTGGTCATTTATAGCCGCCTAAAAAACCTTCCGGTGCACCGCTCCATGCGGGACATCTCGGAGCTTATTTACGAAACTTGCAAGACGTATCTCATCACCCAGGGAAAATTTCTTTTGGTGCTCTGGCTGTTCATCGCCGTCGTCATCGTTCTCTACTTCGGCGTTCTCGCTCCCGTGCCAGGCAAATCGATTGCCGTCACGCTGCCCATCATTCTGGCCTTTAGCCTCATCGGTATTGCGGGGAGCTACGGCGTTGCGTGGTTCGGCATTCGCGTCAACACCTTTGCCAACTCGCGCACGGCCTTCGCCAGCCTCCGCGGCAAGCCCTATCCGATTTACCACACGCCGCTAGAAGCGGGCATGAGCATCGGCATGATGCTGATTAGCGTTGAGTTGCTGATGATGCTGCTCATTTTGCTTTTCGTGCCGGGCGATTATGCCGGCCCGTGCTTCATCGGATTCGCCATCGGTGAATCCTTGGGCGCCGCGGCGCTGCGTATCGCCGGCGGCATCTTCACGAAAATCGCCGATATTGGCTCCGACCTCATGAAAATCGTCTTCAAGATCAAGGAAGACGACGCGCGCAATCCCGGTGTAATCGCCGATTGCACCGGCGACAACGCAGGCGATTCCGTAGGTCCCAGCGCGGACGGGTTCGAAACTTACGGTGTCACTGGCGTCGCGCTGATCACCTTCATTCTTCTCGGCGTGAAAGATCCCGGGATTCAGGTACAGCTCCTGGTATGGATTTTCGTGATGCGCATCGTGATGCTGGTGGCCAGCGCGGCAGCCTACTTCCTCAACGGCATTATCGCCAAAGCTCGTTACGCCAATGTTGACGAGATGAATTACGAATCGCCTCTTACGTCGCTGGTGTGGATCACTTCGTTCGTCTCGATCGGCCTTACTTACATCGTGTCCTACTTGATCATCCCGCAGCTGGGCGGCAACGACACGCTATGGTGGAAGCTGGCCACTATCATTTCTTGCGGCACACTGGCCGGCGCCATCATCCCCGAACTTGTAAAAGTTTTTACGTCTACCGAATCACGCCATGTCAAAGAAGTCGTGCGGTCCGCGGAAGAAGGCGGCGCGTCACTTGGCATCTTGTCCGGATTCGTGGCGGGAAATTTCTCCGCTTATTACATCGGCCTCGCGATGGTTGTGCTGATGTCCGTTGGCTACATCATCAGCACGCATGGCCTCGGCAGCATTATGATCGCTGCGGCCGTGTTCGCGTTTGGCCTCGTGGCTTTCGGCTTCCTCGGCATGGGCCCGGTGACCATCGCCGTCGATTCGTACGGCCCGGTCACAGACAACGCACAATCGGTGTACGAGCTTTCGCTGATCGAGCAAGTTCCGGGTATCCAGGCGGAGCTAAAGCGCGACTACAACATTGACGTCAACTTCGAGCGCGCCAAGACCCTGCTCGAAGCGAACGACGGCGCCGGTAACACCTTTAAAGCCACGGCCAAGCCCGTGCTCATCGGCACCGCGGTGGTCGGCGCCACGACCATGATTTTCTCCATCATCATGGCGCTCACGCACGGCCTCACCATTAACGTCGAAAAACTTTCGCTGCTTCACGCGCCATTTGTTCTGGGGCTCATCACTGGCGGCGCCATGATTTACTGGTTCACTGGCGCGTCGACGCAAGCGGTCACTACCGGCGCCTATCGTGCCGTCGAATTCATCAAGGCGCACATCAAGCTGGACGGTGCGGCCGCCGCGAGCGTTGCGGACAGCAAGCGCGTGGTGGAAATTTGCACACAGTACGCGCAGAAGGGCATGCTCAACATTTTCATCGCCGTCTTCTTCGCGACGTTGTCTTTCTCTTTCGTCGAGCCGTTCTTTTTCATCGGTTACCTGATGTCCATCGCTACCTTCGGTTTGTATCAAGCCATCTTCATGGCCAACGCCGGCGGCGCGTGGGACAACGCGAAGAAAATCGTCGAAGTGGAGATGAAGCAGAAAGGCACGCCCCTCCACGACGCTACCGTAATTGGCGACACCGTGGGTGACCCGTTCAAGGACACTTCTTCGGTCGCGCTGAACCCGGTGATCAAATTCACGACTCTGTTTGGCCTATTGGCTGTGGAACTAGCCGTACAACTGACCGCGTCGCAAGGCGAGAACCTCACGCATGTACTCGCTGCCGCTTTCTTTGCCGTATCCTTCTTCTTCGTTTACCGCTCGTTCTACGGGATGCGCATCCGCGCGGGCGCTTAGACTGACGGCGATTTCGGTTTTTCCAGCGAGGTGACAACGATGAAGAAAATCTTGGCGCTGACCTGCCTTTCGCTTTGCGTCTCCGCGGCTGCTGTGGCGCAAACGCAGGTTGACCCCAAATGGGAAATCCACGACCGCAATCGCCCGGTCCCCGCGGTAGTCGACCCTGGAACCGCAAGTTCGCAAGAAGTAGCGGGCCGGGCTCCGTCCGACGCCGTCGTCCTCTTCGACGGAAAAGATCTTTCCAAGTGGCAGCACAAAGACGGCAGCGCAGCTAAGTGGAAGGTGGAGAACGGGTATTTCGAGGTGGTGCCCAAGACCGGCCAGCTCTACACACGCGACTCCTTCGGCGACTGCCAGCTGCACGTAGAATTCGCCGAGCCAAGTCCGGCAAAGGGTGAAGACCAGGATCGCGGCAATAGCGGCGTCTTTCTTCACGGCCTCTACGAAATCCAGGTGCTCGATTCGTATCAGAGCAAGACTTACGCCGACGGCCAGGCCGCGGCGGTCTACGGCCAATTCCCTCCCCTGGTGAACGCCTCGCGTCCTCCCGGGCAATGGCAAATGTACGACATCGTGTTCCACGGCCCGCGCTTCGACGCTGACGGCAAGCTGCTTCGTCCGGCGCACATCACTGTCGTGCACAACGGCGTGCTAGTGCAAGATAACGTCGAACCAACCGGACCGACAGGCCATCATCAGCGTCCGCCCTATAAGGCCGGACCAGAAAAGCTGCCGCTTTCCCTGCAAGACCACAATCACCCAGTCCGCTATCGCAATGTTTGGATTCGCGAACTGAAATAGTACAGGGACACTCCTGCTTGTCCTGCCCACCGCAGCAGCCAGGATCTTTCGAAATATTGGCGGGATTACTTCCGGATTGCCGACGACCCAGGGGCTATCACGCGGGCGAAAAGGCCGACAGTGGCCATTCTACAGGTTCGCGTTTCAGCCACCACACTGGTGTCTAGTCAGTTATGCAGTGTCTCGACCGTTGGTACCATATGCCTATAGACCAGGGCGGACACCTACCTCAAAGTTGAAACTGTGCTTCAGGGGTGGGTGACAGCGCGCCACCCCCGAGTGAACCTATTGGGAGGGTTAGCGATGCATCGCATGGAATCGATTCTCTTTTTGTTGCTAGCTGCAAGTCTGGCCGCTACGGGGCAAGAAGCTTCGTCGAAGGCCGCCGCCGGGCAGCTATCCCGGACCGCTGCTTCGCTCTCGATAACTTCTCCACTCACCGCGAGACAAATCGAAAGTCTACGGGCGACTATCAACGATCCGGCCGGGGATTACTTCATCGCTTCCCGCGAAGACCAAAAAAATATTGTCAGCGCCTTCGTCGAGGACAATTCAAAGTCGGACCCCACGGGTCTATATCTTGCCGCGAACACGGCCTATCGGATCGGTGAAATAAAAGAAGCTGCGTTTCTCTTTTACGCCGCGCAAATCCGGAAAGCTTTCGACTATAAGCGTTACGGTCTCGGCAAGGCCAACGGCGACAATATTCAGACCTACTGGGGATTTTTGAACCAGACCCTCGTGGAATCTGTTCCCTCGGCGATAACTCGCAAGCCGCAGGAATTTTCTGAGGTCATCGATATGCTCGACAAATGGCAGGTTGTTCCCGCGGATGATGCGCTGTATATCAAAACAATGTATGGCGCCTATGTGCTTCCAAAAAACCAATGGCAAGCCGCCGGTGCTTCAATAAAAAAGGATTTTATGGACAACTACGGCTACAAACATAAAAGATTCTTGAGTAATCCCGAAAACGCCGAAGCTTTGGCCTTCGTTCACGATTACAACTTCAACCAGATTCCCCACACGCCAGAAAACGCCTTGAAGTTTCAGAAGTGTCGGGACACTGTCAATAAAGGACTGAATCAATAGCGCTCGATGTGGAGGTGAAAGCTTAGTCCAACCAGGTCTCAGGAGACTCCGCGACAATGGCAAAGAAAGGGCGATTTGAAAAAGTTACTTAGCGTCTTCGGAGCCCTAGCAGCACTCTTCGTCGTGGGCATCGCGGCGATTTTCTATTTCACGTCGGGGATGGTGGACGTTAGCGATACCTTCTTCAAAGATGTCGCAGCTGGAGACATGCAACGTGCACGTTCCTATTTAGCAGCGGACTTTCGCGCAACCACCTCAGAGGACGAACTCCGCTCATTCCTCGGGCGGAGCGCCTTGCTTGACTATTCACAATCGCATTGGAGCAACCGGCAGGTGAGTATCGGAGGCACTGGCCACCTTGAAGGTGACGTAAGCACAAAGTCAGGCGGGAAGATTCCGCTCACATTGACGTTTGTGAAGGAAAATGGCGGCTGGAAGATTTACTCCATCCAAAAGTCGCAGGCAGGGCTGGTTGCCGATTCTGGCGGTCAAGCTATCCCCTCAAAGACCGAAGCGGCGAAACTGGCTGTTGATACAACACTCTCTTTTGCCCGTGCCGTTAATGCGAATGATTTGAAGGCATTCTACGCGCAGACCGCTGCCGAGTTTCAACACGACGTGCCGTTTGAGAAATTCAATGCAGGGTTCTCTCCCTTCATCGAGCACCACATCAATTTGGCACCTGTAGAGAAGGTCGCTCCTTTGCTTACATCCGAGCCGGGTGTGTCGCCGCAGGGTGTATTGCAAGTGGAAGGCTACTTCCCGTTTGCAGAAACCCACGTCAACTTCTCTTACAAATATGTCTATCGGTTTACGGATTGGAAGATTGTGGGTATCAACGTCCACGTCAAATCTGTTGACCGCTAAGCAGTACTCCAGCTCGTGTTTTTGGCTGTCCGCAGGGTTCCTCCCGAGTCACTGGCAAACCGGCAGTTATATTGAGGGGCAAACCACTGAAATTGATTTGGGAGCCAGGTGCTAATATTGGGGGCGGCGCAAGGATTTGATTCGGGTGGAGAGTTCAAGCACCTCGATGTGGGCGAAGCAGTCATCTTGAAGAAGAGCGGAGGGCCGGCAAGGACGCCCGGCGCTACGACGGAAGATAAAGGCCCGCACGCAGGTACGGCGTGCGGGGCACCCGGCTGCCCCTTTCTCTGCAAGATCACAATCATCCGGTCCGGTACCGCAACATCTGGCTCCGCGAACTGAACTAGGTTCTACGCGTTATGACTTGGGCTTAGCGCTCATGTCCCACACACCAGTTTGTAGCACGGCGCGAGCACGCGCAAAGCCAACTTGTACGGACTGCCTTAACGGCCAAACAGAATCCGCGATGCCGGCTTCCATCAGGTCCTCAGTCTTTCCAGTCGCTACGTTAAAGCCGACTCTGGGTGACGAAGACTTCCGTATCTCCTCAAGCAGTTGCGTGCGGCTACGCCGCGCATTTTCTATCAGCTGGCTGATAGGTTCCTCTAGAACAGACGCCAGCGATTGCCTCACGGCTAATTCGAGCTCGTCTGCGGCCTTCCACTCGTCGAGCGCCAGCGCGGATCTAAAAAGCGCCACACCGCCTCCAACTGTACAACCGTGCTCGATTGCTGAGCGCGCGGAGTACATCGCGCTTTCTAATTTATAGAGCTCGTCGGTGGCATCAAGGTCAGTAACGCCTCCAGCCTTCAGAACGGCGACACTCCCGACGAGCATCGCCAATCTCTCTTGCAATTTTTCTTGTTCCATTGCGTTCGCGGCGGTTTCAATTTGCGTTCGAATCGTCCTCGCCCTCTCGTCGATCGCCGGAGTCGACGCACCTCCTCCGATTATCGTCGCGTTATCCCGCGTAACGATTACCTTTTCTGCTTTGCCCAAATCGCCTATCACTGCTTTTTCGAGGGGAATACCCAACTCAGCCATAAATGCTCTGGCACCCGTCAGCACCGCAATATCCTCGAGGAGGTGTCTCCTTCGATCACCAAATCCAGGACTCTTGACTGCAGCACACGGTAACGTGCCCCGCAGCTTGTTTACCACCAAGGTTGCAAGCGCTTCACCCTCAACGTCGTCGGCGATCACGAGAAGACTACGACCAGATCTCGCGACTTCTTCCAAAACCGGCAAGAGGTCCTTCATCGAGGAAATCTTTCGCTCATGTATTAGTACAAAGCAGTTTTCCAAAATGGCTTCTTGGCGGTCTGGATGCGTAATGAACTGGTCTGAGAGGTATCCTCGATCAATCCTCATGCCTTCGAAAAGCTCCAAGCTCGATTCTGATGCGGTAGACGTCTCAACAGCGATTACACCGTCTTTGCCAGCTTTTTTGATAGCTTGAAGGACCATCTCTCCCGCTCTTGCGTCGCCGTGCGCGGCTGTTTGTGCTACCGCCTTTGTAATGAAATCGTTTGGCCGGACAGAATTAAGGGTTAGATGGCTCAAGACTCTTTCGATGCCTTTGTCAAACAAATCCAACACGGCTTTCGGATGGTATTGTTTCTCGATGAGCTCTTGCCCTCTGGCCATAAATCCAGCCGCAAGAATTGTTACCAGTTTGGTGCCGTCTCCAGCCAAGCCGAAAACACTGGATGCCGCACGACGAATCTCTTCCATCCCTTTCTCTTCAAGTGGATTTGCGGACTTGATGCCCTGCGCTATATCAGCGCCTCTTTGAACAGAAATAGTGCCGCCACCCGCCCCGGCCACGCCAACCCGTTCGCCCAATGGCCCGAAGGCGTTGGCGATTGCGTTACGAACAATTTGGGCTCCTCGAATTACGATTTTTCGTGAATCGCCCGTGGCAATAAGGGCGCTTCCGGAATGAGATTCTTTGAGGGTGTTGGTATCGTAAGGCCAGTCCAATTCGTCAGCGTTGGAGGTATCTTCTACCACTGCCTCAATCGTGGTTGCGAGATCAGTTCGCAGCTTGTCTTCCCATCCGGCATCTTCAACCTTGTAGGTGATACAGCGGCGATGCCGATAATCGAACGGCACATCGTCAATATTCCGCGTGATGATGATCGTCGGGATTCCCAACGCATGGCACAGGCCCAGTTCGTAATTCACGTTGGGATTCTTGTTTGTGACGTCGGCTACGATTACGCGCGCCTGCCAGATTTTGCTCCAAATGTCATGGATGATTGGTTTGGCGCTGTAGATCTCGTCCGAGCGCAACGCGTCGAGACCGGCTTTCGCCGCCGCAGGTTTAATGATCTTCTGATAATAACCGTCAAAGGGCGATCCGAAAGGCATTAGAACAAAGCACAGTTTTTGATCAATTTTAGGTCTATAAACCATGGCCTGGCGCGCCTCGCTCCCAGTTTGCTATTGCCAGCCTTCGAGGACTAGTTCCTTGCCAATAGCATTGAACTGTGTAGCATCCGGTCCTTCGACGATGCTGAAGGAGAGATATTTCCATCCCCATATTCCAGCATCCCCTTTGCGTCCAAGAAGGAACAGGTATTCAGTATCGGGAGCCTCATGAATCGATGGATGGCGTCCCCTAAAGTATCTCTGAAGCGTGGCTTGTAATGTCGAGCCCTTTGCAGCGTTCCCATAAGTGATGCCCACCTTCAGAGGGGCTAGCACACACATCAATTTCTCAATCTCCTCCCCAAAACCTTCGATTTGATTCTCATGCTCGACAACGATGAGATTGCCCCATGGATCGCCTTTGGGGAAAAGAACCAAATCCGAATGAAGGTATTCGTGTTGGTGCTCCAATCCGAGTGCCTTCGCTACTCGTAGCAGGACACAGTTCTCACCGGGCCAATAGCCACCGTTCTTACTCTGCTTACCTGTAATGAAGGCGGTTAAGTTATTCCACGACTGAATTTGGTCGTAGGGATTATCGGGCACGCATTCTATAAACGCCTTGAGGAATACTGAAAGAAACTCCCCGGCGCTTATCCGCTGAAAGTGCTTGCTGATGGCGCTGTCTCGAACGCGAGCCATACGGGTTGAAAAAAGCATTCCTTGTGGCGGAGGAAGTCTACTCATTTGGCTGGTGATTGGAAAGCTCTTAGTCGACGACCCGAAATATGATTTTGGAAGGCCGATACTTACGGATTCGGCTCGGAGTTGCCCGAGGATTTGATGCGGCTGGAAAGCTCGAGGACTCGATGTGGGCGGGGCAGTCGGGCCAGTTGTGGTGCCAGCACACGATCACATCGCAGCCGGTTAGCGGATGGCCGTGGTCGCGGAAATTGCGGCTCTCAAATTCAAATTCGATGTTCACGCGCTGCCAGCGCTTCGGCCCGATCTGGCGTTTCGCCTCGCAATCGGGAAAACCGGCTTGAACGGATTCGACCACGTAGCCCAAATCTTTGGCGAGCATCCCAAAAAGGAGCACGACGCCCTGTTCGTTGACCGGTTCGTGGCGCAGCGTCGGGAAGTCCAGAGGCTCTCCGTAGGTGCGGCGTTCCCGTAAAGGCCGGTGTTGCGCTCTCTCCGGCTGCGTCACGCAAAAAGAGTCTTCCTTCGATTCTCGGCTCTCCTTCTTCTTTCGAGCAGGAACGAGCGCCAGCGCCAGCACATCCGCCCACTCCGGCTTTCCTTCCGCGAAATTGCGAAACGCTTGCGGCACCGCGGCCCAGCACCCAAACCGCGTTTCCAGCGTGTGCGGCGAATGCGTTCCCCTTAGACGATACGCGCGCCGCGAAGGCACCGTCCGCAGTTTTCGCACCGTCTCGCCCCAGCCTTTGAGCAGTTCCACGTCGTCCGGCCGCGCGTAGAACCGGCTGGGCCGGAGTCCCGCCGCCCTGACCGCCTCATTCCATGTGGGAAAGTATCGGAAGACGAAATATTTTGGAATTCCTCCGCGAGCGACGAATTCCGCTACCGACGGCGCGCGGCCAAGTCGCTTTGCCACCGCCGCAATGGACTTTAGGATCTGCTGTTGGTTTGGCATGGGTTTAGGGACAGATCGCGTCAGGGCACGACTTTTAGTCGTGCCGTAAGCGCCGGCAAAAAACTCTTCTTCTTTAGAAGGTCGGGGCTTTCAGCCCCGACATGGAATTGAGGTTGGGTTCAGAGGAAAACAGGTCGACGACGTAATTAGAATAGGTACTATGTATCGAATCCGATGAGTAGTGATCCCGGAAGCTATGTAAGAATTCCTCGGAGGCCGCCGACCGCGCAGGAGGCGGCTTGGATCCGCGATATTGTTCTATCCAATCGCGATTGGGCAGACGTTGATCTCGAGAACCTTCATATAATCGCCGAATGTACCTGCGGTTGTCGCTCAGTAGTAATTGAGCAATCTCCCCAGTCGCAAAATCCCAGGTTCTTTGGCCTCCAAGGATTGGTCGGGGAGATCAGCCTGGGAATTAATGCCGGAGGAAGGGAAGACGTTATCAGCGTGCTTCTGCACTTCGCCGAGGGCAGTCTCAGCCTCCTAGAGGTCATCTGGTACAATTTTCCTGAACCAATCCCCGCAACTTGGGTAGAGACCAGCAGCCAGATTTCCGTGGGTCGTTCGGGAGCGGCGACTCCAGTCACCGCGAAGCACGACGCCTTCAAAAAGGGCCTTAACCCTAGTTCCGGTGCCCTAAAATAAAAAAAGCGGGAGGAATCTCCCGCTTTTTGGACGCATTTTTCTACCAAAACAGTATAACAGAACATTAACGTTCCGTCGAGCGCGACGTGCAGTTGCCACGCGACTCACGTGGAGTGCGGCCCGCCTGCGGCAGGCAGGCAAGCCTCCCGCTCTCCAAAATATTTCCTCGCGTGCCCGCAATCTTGTAGTATGTCCAGCGGCAAAGGGGGCGCATGCGCAATTTGTTTTTCCTTTTTCTCGCGGCTGCCGCATTACTCGCGATGCCTGGTTATTCACAAAATGAAAAAACCTGGCAGCAACTTTTCAACGGAAAAGATCTCAACGACTGGAAGCACGTCGGCCCGGGCAGCATGACCGTCGAGAATGGCCTGATCCAAACGCACGGGGGAATGGGCCTGCTGTACTGGACGGGCGGCAAGGTCGGCGATTGCCGCATCCGCGTGATCTACAAGATGCGCGACCACAATGACAATTCCGGCGTCTTCATTCGCATTCCGGTTGAGCCGCGCGAGCCGTGGATGCCGGTGCACTACGGTTACGAAGTGCAAATCGACAATCAGCCGGAAGATTCCAAGGAAGACGACTATCACGTGACCGGCACGCTCTATTCCCTGACCAAGCCGCTGGCGCGCCCCGGGAAACCCGGCCCCGACTGGAACACGATGCTCATCACGCTCGACGGTCCGCACACGGTGGTCGTATTAAACGACGTAAAAGTCACCGACTACACGGAGGGGCAGCCGGTCCCCGAGAAAAAATTTGACTTCGAGCCGCAGCGCGGCCGGCGGCCCCTCGAAGGCTATATGGGCCTGCAAAATCACAGCGACAACGACATCGTGCTCTTCAAGGAGGTAGCCATACAGCCTTTGCGTTAACCACCGGCCTGTAACTCAGGTCCGGTGTCTGGACCTGAGGCTTTTCGTTCTAGTTTCGCTTTTCTAGTTTCGCTTTTTTAACTTTCGATTCTCCCTGGAGCCCTGATGAAAAAAGATCTATCGCGCCGTAAATTTCTGCAACGGACTGCCGGCGCCGCCGGCGCAGTTGCCGCCGCCAACACGATTTTTCTGCGAGACGAGCGCGTCGAAGCCGCCAGCTATCCCCGCGTCGCTCCCAGCGACCGGCTGCGCTTCGGCATTATCGGCATCGGCATGCAAGGTTCCGGCCTGCTCAACGCCGCCGTGGCACTTCCTGGCGCGGAGTGCATTGCGGCCGCTGATCTGTACGACGGCCGGCACACACTCGCGCGCGAAATCGTGGGCAATCCTAATCTCTTCGTGACGCGGCGCTACAAAGATCTTCTCGACAACAAAGAAATCGATTGCCTGATCGCCGCCGTTCCCGACCACTGGCACAAGCAAGTGGTTGTGGACGCCGTGCACGCGGGCAAAGACATTTACTGCGAGAAGCCCATGTCGCACTCGCCTTCGGACGGCCTGGAAATGGTGAAAGCCGGCAAAGCCACCGGCCGCGTCATTCAGATCGGCTCGCAGCGCGTCAGCTCCGTGCTGTGCGCCAAAGCGAAAGAGCTCATCGCGCAAGGCACGATTGGCGACCTGATGATGGTCGAAGGCTCGCTCGGGCGCAACGATCCCAACGGCGCGTGGGAATATCCGCCGCCCTTCGATCTCTCACCCAAAACTCTGGATTGGGAAACGTGGCAAGGCACCGCGCCCCACAAGCCTTGGGATCCGGACATGTCGCCAAAGTATTTCGCGCGCTGGCGCTGCTGGAAAGAATACGGGACAGGAGTTGCGGGAGATCTGCTCGTGCATCTGGTCAGCGGGATGATGTTTATGCTTGGCCTGAACGAGCCGCCCAAGCGCGTCCTCTCCACCGGTGGGATCCTACGGTGGAAAGACGGCCGCAACATGCCGGACGTTCACGCTACGCTGTTCGAGTACGGCGACATCCCGATTTACTTCCGCCTGAACCTGGGGACGGAGTCTCCGGAAATTTATCGCTTCAGCGGTTCGAAGGGAGTCCTGGAAGTCACCGAATACGCGCTCACCTATTCCCCGCAAACCGGCCAGGACGAATCGCCCAGCTACTACTCTTTCGGTTTCCCGCGCGCGATGCGCGAAGAGTATGTCAATAAGTGGCACGAGGAACATGATCCCAAGCCAGCTCGAGAACCCGGCTTGCAGGGATTAACCTTCCGCAGCGTCTCCTGGGACGAACAGAAGCCGCACATGTGGACGTATTTCGATGCCGTGCGCACGCGCAAACCCAATGTCGAGGACGTAGTCTTCGGCCACCACGCCGCGCTGGCGTGCCATCTGGCCAACGAATCGTATTTCCGCAAAGCAGCTACCACGTGGGACGGCGAAAAAATAAAGACGTAAGCTACGCGGCGCGCATCTGCGGCACAGGGAGCCTAGTCTGCCCCCTCCGCCGTTAACGAATGTTGGAGCCAATCGTGCGCAAGGCGAAGGGTGCTCTATGAATGCCACCGAGCGATATCTTTCCCGGCGAGGTCTGTTGAAGATTTTGGGAATGGCGAGCGGTGGAATCGCCGCTAGCCGATGGTTTGCGCCAGACCTGACGATGGCCCAGCAGCCGGCTCGTCAAAAGGCGATGGAAACTTTCACCGGACCCGGCGCAAATCCTCACTGGAACTCCGTCGGTCCCTACATCACCGAGCCGCAAAAGGTTCCTTTAATTCTGCTCACCGATCGGCCGGTTCAATTGGAAACACCTCGGCATTATTTTCGGACTGCTTTTACACCCAACGAAGCCTTCTACGTACGCTGGCACCTCGACGGTATTCCGAACGCAGTGGATCTGAAAGACTGGAAGCTGCAAATCGAAGGGAATGTCAACAAGACGCTGGCTCTCGGCCTCTCGGAACTGATGCAGAAATTCAAACCGGTCTCACTTGCCGCTGTAAATCAGTGCTCCGGCAACAGTCGCAGCCGCTTGCAACCACGCGTTCCTGGCGGCCAGTGGGGCAACGGCGCGATGGGCAATGCGTTGTGGACTGGAGTGCGGCTGCGCGAGCTCCTCGATCTGGCCGGGTTAAAGAGCGATTCCCAGTGCGTTCAGTTTCAGGGCTTGGACACTGGACAGGGACCGGCGGGTCTTGGCTCGAATCTCTTTCTCAAGTCGCTCGATCTCAAGAATCCAGTCCTTGACGAATGCGTAGTTGCTTATGCGATGAACGGCGAGCCGCTTCCCATGCTCAATGGATTTCCGGTACGCCTCGTCGTTCCCGGATATTTTGCGACCTATTGGACCAAGTGCCTCACGTGGATTCGCGTTCTCAACACCGCCGACGAAAATTTCTGGATGAAAACGGGATACCGCATGCCGGACACGCCGCGTGGCAACACTACTCCTGAGGATGTGAAGGCCGGCAAGGTAAAGACGATCCCGGTCGAGCGGTTTCCTGTACGCTCGTTCCTAATCTCGCCTGACGGATCCTCCAAGATCCCTGCGGGAATGAACGTCACGCTCCACGGGATCGCTTTCAGCGGCTTTGGGGCAATAAATCGAGTGGAAGTTTCCGATGACGGCGGAAAGAACTGGACGGCGGCGAAACTCGGCGAGAACCATGGCGCCTACTCCTTCCGCACCTGGGAGGCGCCGTGGATTGCAAGGTCGCCGGGGCGCTATTCCATCGCCGTGCGCGCGACCGATGAAAAGGGCAACACGCAGCCCGACGAGCCGGTCTGGAATCCGGGAGGGTATCTCTGGAATCGCATCGAGCGGCAAGAACTCGTGGTGGGAAATGCGAGCTAAGGGAGAATTCTCCATGCAAAATAGAGCCCGCGCGATTTTCTTGGTTACGTGCAGCTTGGCGATGGCAATGGTGGTTTACGCCGAAATAAAAAAAGGTTACTACGCTCCAGAGGAGCTCGGCATCCTGCGCCAGGCGGCTGAGATCGAGGCGTCAACCGATTCGAACTTCCAAGGTGCATCCTACCCGGCGCCGCCGGTGGATCTTGTCGCTGGTGATGGCCTGCAGGAGGTCCAGATCTACTGCAACACCTGCCACAGCACACGCTACATCACCATGCAACCGCCACTTCCCGCGGCCACATGGGAAGCCGAGGTAAACAAGATGAACAAAACATTCGGCGCAGCGATCGCCGACGACAACAGCCGGAAAATCATCCTCTATCTGCAAACCCACTACACCCCCGACACCCGCAAACAGTAGAATGCAAAAAGTTTTGAAGAGTCGCCTTGGGCTGCTGACTGGTCCGAAACAATTTCGCGGCAAAGCCACAACGGTAAAAATCGGCTCCTGGCCTGTGTTGCATCAAATCTGAACTGCTCACCTTCTGCGCAAATGCCAACCCGCTCGCTCGCCAGCCTCTTCTCGTCGCCGCCGCAAAGCGTAACCCACTGGCTGTTGCATCTTGGTGGAGTCGGGCTGATTCCCCTTGGATTGATCGATAGTTCGGTAATCCCCGTTCCCGGCAGCATGGACGTCGCCACCATCCTTCTCTCCGCCCGCGACAAGCATCTCTGGTTTTACTACGCTCTGATGGCTACGGCCGGGTCCGTCCTCGGCGGTTTTGTGACCTACCGCCTGGCGCGCAAGGGCGGGAAAGAGGCGCTCGCAAAAAGGCTCCCGAAGCGCAGAGTCGATAAAGTTTTGAAAACTTTTGAGCGCTGGGGTTTCGCGGCTATCGCCGTCCCCGCGCTCCTCCCGCCGCCATTTCCCTTAGTCCCTTTCGTGATCGCAGCGGGCGCTATGCAATACTCGCTGCCAAAATTCTTGACCGCCATGACTATCGGACGCGTCGTCCGCTACACCATCCTCGCCTATCTCGGGGCCACCTACGGACGTCACATCCTCTCGCTGTTTTCCCGTCATGCACATGCGACACTCTTTGTCGCTCTGGGACTCAGCATCGCCGTCGTGATTACAATTTTGCTCGTGCGCAGGTATCGTAAATGACGTTCAGGGCCGTTTGGCCACTAGTCGTCCTCCGTCGAGCACGAAGGATGAATTTCCGAAATGAAGAGACCTGCCGCAGGCCGCTTGCGGCGCTACTCGCTGCGCAGTGCACTCATTGGCGAAATGGAAGCTGCCCGGCTCGCGGGAATTATCGCCGCGATGAACGCGGACACCGCGAGGGCACTCGCGGCTACCACCAGCGCGAGTGGATCCCAACTCGAAACACCGTACAGCTGACTTGAGATGAGCCGCCCCGCGCCTATAGCCAGAGGCAAGCCCAGCAGCAGCCCGCCCAGCACGCGCATTGACGCTCCTCCCATCACAAGCTGCACCACTTTCCCGCGCTCCGCGCCAAGCGCCATGCGAATTCCAATCTCTCGCGTCCGCTGCGCAACCGTATATGCCGTAACGCCATAAAGCCCGATCGCAGCCAGCAGCAGCGCGACAAACCCGAACAAACCCGCCAGGCTGGCCACCGCGCGTTCCTCATCGAACCTCAGCTCGATTTGTTCCCGCATTGTCCTCACGCTGACCATCGTAAGGTTCGGGTCCACCTCAGCGAAGGCTTGCGTCAGCAGCGGCTCGAGCCTTCCCGGCGCAACGTTCGTCACCAGCATAATTCCGTGGATGAAATGCGAGCGCAGCTCGGTTTTCGCCATCAGGTTATTCGCATAATTTACGTTCTGTGCCAGCGGCACATAACACATCGGCCTCGCTGGCTTGCTCAGTCCCCACCCCGCGAACTTCGCGTCGCGCACAACGCCCACGATGCGGAAGGTCCCCGCGTTTTCCGGTAAATCCATCCCGAAGTGTTGATCCAGGGGATTCTCGCCGTTCTTGAAAAACCGTTTTACAAACGCCTCGTTCACGATGGCCACGTTCTCCGTCGTCTCGTTGTCCGCCGCCGTGAAATACCGCCCACGTAATATGGGCATGCCCCAATTCTGCAGATAATTTGCGCTTACACGATCCCAGGACGCGCCGGATTCTTCATCCATCTTTGGCATGGGATGCCCGGCCACAATAATCATTTCGCCCCAGTTGTCGGTCAGCGGGTTGTACAGAGCCAGGCCCGAGCTCTGCACGCCCGGAATGCGATCCAGCCGATCTTGCAGCTGTCGATACAGCGCGCTCAGCTTCGCCGCCGTGTAACTCGCCGGCGGATTGTGCAGGTCCACTTCCACGCGCCCTTGCACTTGATACCCGAAATCCTGCCGCTCCAGCTTATTCAAGCTGCGCGCCAGCATCATCGCCCCCGCGACAAGCGCAACGGACAAAGCCGCTTGCACCAATAACAACGCCTTGCGCGCTAGCGACGAGCGATCGCTCGTCCCGCGACCCGATCCGCGCAGCGCGTCCACGGGATCGGTGCGCGTAGCAAACCAAGCCGGCGCCGCACCAAATATGATCCCCGTCACTAGGGCCATCGCAAACGCGAAACCCAAAACGAGCAGCGACGGCTTAGTGCTGATGGGCAGAAAGTGCGCGCTTTGGAACGCGAGTGTCAGCAACAGCCTCGCCGCGCCAATGGCCACCAGCAAACCTGCCACCGCACCCCCGACCGCCAGCAAAATGCTCTCCGTCAGCGCCTGCGCAATAATCTGGCTCCGCGTCGCCCCTATCGCCATACGGACCGCCACTTGACCCCGGCGCGCCACGCCCCGCGCGAGCAGCAAATTTGCCACGTTCGCGCACGCAATCAGCAGCACCAGACCGCAGACCGCCAGCAGGATCTGCAGGCTGCGTCCGTACTCTTCCTTCATTTCCGCCACACCAGCGCCGGCAGGAACCACGGTCACCACCTGCTTGGGCAGCGCGCGAATCACCTCCGGCATCCACACCGCCGGGTATCCCGAATCGTTTTGCAGCCACTGACGCAGCACTCCGGTCAAGTGCGCCGACATTCCCGCCGTCGTAGCCCCTGGCTTCAACCGCCCCATCATGCGCAGCCAAGCGGAAATGGATTCATGCAGCAGAGAGTTGCCGCCGGTGATCATCGGTTCTTGTTGCAGCGGGATCCAGATATCCGTCGGATCGCTGCGTAACGTTTCGCCAAAAAAGCCGGGCGGTGCGATTCCAATGACCGTTAGAGGATGGCCTTCCACCATGAACGTCGAGCCCACCACGGACGTGTCGCCACCGTATAGAGTCTGCCAGGCTCGATGACTCAGCACCGCCACCGGCGCAGCCCCGGGCCGATCGTCGTTGGGAGTAAACACTCGCCCGCCGAACGCGCCCACGCCCAAGACGGAAAAATAACTACCGGTTGCGTACTCCTCATGTAGCGGTCGCGCGGTCGACTCCACGCCCTCACGCCGCACCGCGATTTGCCAATTACCCGCTTGAAACGCCGTAACTTCCTCAAACTCCGGCGATTCGGCCTTGAGCCGCTCATACAGCGCAAATGAATAGAATCCCCAGCGGTCCTGTGGGCCACCCTCTACGCAGCAGTCATCCCCTTCGCCAACCCGGTAAAGCCGCCCGGGATCGGTCACCGGCAATGACCGCAGCATCACCGCATCAATCAGGGTAAAGATCGCCGTCGTTCCCCCGATGCCCAAAGCCAGCGTGAGCACCGCCGCCGCCGCAAATACGGGCGACGCCCGGAACTGCCGCAGCGCATACCGGACATTGCCAAACAGGTTTCGCATCCTCACACCCCTCGTAGTCTGTCCTGGGTAGATACGCTACTCACCGCTTCCCTGTTCCATTCACCGACCGCCCTTTTTCGCGCCTTGTGGAGGGCCGGCGGACTCGAATCGCCGATCCGAACTGGTACCTATGTCCCTGGCGGTTATTGACGTAACTTGTCGCCTAACGGTCTTGGAAATACAGCTTTCACTGTATAGGCGGTCCAGACCCGCGCCTGCTAGCCTCCGCGCTAAATGTCGAACGGAATCCTCGTTGTCGATGACAACGCCAACATTCGTCACTTACTGCGCGTGTTTGTGGAGTCCAACGGCTTCAAGGTATGCGGCGAAGCGGAAAATGGCGCCGACGCGGTGGAAAAGGCCAAGCTACTCCGGCCCGACTTAGTTCTGCTCGACCTGACCATGCCGATCATGACCGGCACGGAAGCTGCCCCGATCCTGAAGCGCCTGCTGCCTCAAGTGAAGATAATCTTGTTCACCATGCATGCGGACGGCACGAGCAAATCGGTGCCGTCGGCCAACGGAGTCGACGTTGTAATCGCAAAATCCGACAGCATCAAGAGGCTAGGCGAACACCTGAAAACCCTGCTCGCCCCCTCCGGCGTGAGTCCGAACGGCAATACACCGGGAGCATCCGACACCCGGCCTGAGCATTCCTAAGCTCCCGCGCGAAATTTGTCGATATCGCCGCGACTAAAATGGAGCGCCGAAAAGGGGGATGCTTGCCTCCACGAGCGTCCCGGGTTCCGCACGGACAATAGCCAGTTCTCCACCGAGTTGGCGAATGCGCTCCCTCATGCCATTGATGCCCACACCCAATCCAGCAGCCCCCTTTGGACTGCCAAGCTCCGCCGGGACGCCCTTACCGTAGTCCCGAACGCGTACGATCACGCGATCCGCCTGTTTCTCAATCTCCACGCGTGCGCTCTCGCTCCCGGAATGCCGGTATATGTTGGTGAGCGATTCCTGGATGACGCGAAAAATGGTTACCTCCAGGTCTTTCGACAGTCGCGGGAACCTTTGCGGCTTCAAAGAGAGCGCAATCTCCAGATTGCTCCTTTTCGCCAAGCCGTCCACATACCAATGCAGCGCCGGCCGCAAACCCGCCTCGTCCAGCAGTGGCGGATGCAGTAAGTAGGAAATATTTCGCACCATGTTCAAGGCTGTTTCCGCCAGCTGGCTGGCCTCTTTGCTTCCTCCCGTGTCCAAAATCATCTTCAGCCCGCTAAGCTGTTGCCCTAGCTCGTCATGAAGTTCACGCGCAAGTCTGCGACGCTCCTCATCTTGTATCTGAAGCAACTGCGCCGACAGCCTATGCAGCTCCAGCGTTCGCAGCTCAATGACTCGTTGCGATTCATCGAGCTGCTGGATGCGCACGCGCAATTCCTTGTTTAGCTCCTGGATGCGCTCTTCCCACTGCTTGCGTTCCGTCATGTCCTGGGTGACCTTGGCAAAACCGGTGACCCGACCATCGGTGTCGCGCAGTGTAGTGATAATCACCGAGGCCCAGAAAGACGAGCCATCCTTCTTAACGCGCCAACCCTCATCCGCGAAGCGCCCTTCTTTTTCGGCTAGTGCCAGCTCGCGCGCGGGCCAGCCGCTCTCCACTGCTTCCGGTGGGTAAAATTTAGAGAAATGTTGGCCTAGGATTTCGTCCGGCGTGTAGCCCTTCAGCGCGCGCGCCCCCTGATTCCAAGTGATTACGTGCCCCCCGGGATCAAGAACGAAAATCGCATAGTCCTTCACGCTCTCGACCAACAGCCGAAAAAGATCACTGCTGGGAGGCGTCTTTGGACCAGGCGTTTTCGCTGGCTGCTCCAGCCCTGGATCGATGCTCGTTGGCGCTAAGCGATGTTCGGCCAAGATTCC
>Ga0206902_10112_pt1 | contig 22746 bp, 17 predicted proteins | sample Alteio_BWOrgHeat_44_FD_153242 | JGI IMG/M metagenome (GOLD analysis project Ga0206902, IMG submission 153242) | Enriched cells from forest soil in Barre Woods Harvard Forest LTER site, Petersham, Massachusetts, United States -... | ecosystem: Environmental > Terrestrial > Soil > Temperate forest >... | reverse complement strand
ACATTTCCGAAGCCCAATCGGAACCGGTGGCACAAAAAGAGATTGATGAGATCCTTGAAAACTTACAGTATCACTACGCAAAGTGGGAAGATGTGACCGATCGACCTATTCAGGAAGGGGATTTTGTTGATCTGGATATCGATAAAGTTGAAGAGCCGCAAGAAGAGATTTGTCGTGGAGAGCGCTTTGCTGTTTCGCACGATAAGATGGCGCCATGGATGCGCAAATTGTTAATCGGAATGAGCCTTGGCGAAAGTAAAGAAGCTGTGAGCGAAAGAGACCCAGAAAACAAAGAAGAAACCGACAGTTCTTTCCGTGAAACCCTCTGCAAAGTAACTGTGAAAGGGATTAAGCATGCCGTGTTGCCAGAGCTTAATGATGAGATGGCTGTCAAAGTTGGCATCCCAAATTACGAAGCATTGAAAGAACGCATCCAGAAAGATCTGTCGCAACGAAATGCCCGTGAAGCAAGAGAACGTCAATGGCGTGAAATTGATGAGTGGCTATTAAAGAATTACCATTTCGATGTCCCCGCATCCTTAGTCGAAGAGGAAGCAGGAAATCGTCTTGCTGAAGTTTTAGAGTATTATCAACATCAAGGCATGAACGAAGAAGAGATGGCACAGAAAAAGAGCGAATTTGAAAAGAATGTCAAAGAAAAAGTGGAAGAAGGATTCCGTCTTTTCTTCCTGCTGCTCACTTATGCGAGAGAGCACCACCTTACCATAAAACCAGAAGAAATCGCCATGGAACTTTCTCGCAGATACATGCAAAACCCCAACGCAGAGCTGCCCAAAGATTTAGACGATCTAAAAGGAAGAATTTCACAACAGATTATGATGCAAAAAGCACGCGATCATATTTTGTCCCATTCAAAACATGGTCACGCATGCGAACACGATCTTACATGTGGACATGATCATTAATAATGTTACGAGAACAGTCTATTCTTGACTTGTAATCGTCTTCACTTATAAAACAGAGCTTATCATTGTAAAATTAAGGAAAATAACATGTCTGAAAATCAGCAACACAGACCCATGGCTTCACTAACTCCGTACGTTATTGAGGAAGTGCCTGGACGCGGTGAACGCTCCATGGATATCTATTCACGCCTACTTAAAGACCGTATCGTTTTCATCGGCACGGAAATTACGGATCACGTTTCTAACGTTGTTGTTGCTCAGCTGCTTTTCTTAAAGATGGAAGATCCAAAGAAAGATGTGCACATCTATATTAATTCGCTTGGAGGCTACATCACAGCGGGATTAGCGATCTTTGACACCCTGCAGTGGATCGGATGTAACGTCAACACCTATTGCATCGGTCAAGCTTCTTCTATGGGAGCTCTATTGTTAATGGCTGGAACAAAAGGGCGTCGTTACGCACTTCCAAACAGCAGGATCATGATCCACCAACCTTATGGTGGTGTAGGCGGAACTTCCGCAGATGTGGCGATTCAAGCTAAAGAGATGCTGCAACTGAAAAAACATTTAAATGAGATCATGGCAGAATGCACCGGACAAACTATCGAAAAAATTGCCATAGACTCTGAAAGAGACTTCTACATGGGACCCCTTGAAGCTAAAGAGTACGGAATCATCGACGAGGTCGTCATACCAAAGAAAACAAAGCCCGCGCCATCGACAAAATAGAAAGAAGTCAAATAGACAACTAATTTTTAACATGTTATGATAGGCCTTTACCACAAGTCAGGTGGAATATGGGAAAAAAAGTTATGACTCCAAGAGAACCTATCGTCTGTTCCTTTTGCGGCCGTCATGAAGATTTAGTCGATAAATTGATCTCTGGACCTGATGTCTTTATTTGTGACAAATGCATCCGTCTCTGCTCAGGAATCATTGAAAAGAAAACCGATTTTGCTCCGAAAGGCGTAAACGTCTTAAAGCCTCATGAAATTAAAGAGCGTCTAGATGAGTACATCATCGGACAAGAAAGTGCTAAACGCACAATTTCTGTTGCCGTTTATAATCACTACAAACGCATCCAATCTTTAGGCAAATCCAAAAATAGAGATTCCACTGATCCCATCGAGTTTAGCAAATCCAATGTGTTGTTGTACGGTCCCACAGGATCCGGAAAAACATTAATTGCGAAAACGTTGGCCAAAATTTTAGATGTCCCTTTTACGATAGCCGATGCCACAACGTTGACAGAAGCGGGGTATGTCGGAGAAGACGTGGAAAACATCATTGTCCGTCTCTTGCAAGCTGCCGATTATGATGTAGAGAAAGCAGAAATGGGTATCATCTACATTGATGAGATCGACAAAATTAATCGCACAACAGCCAATGTTTCTATCACGCGAGACGTGTCCGGCGAAGGTGTGCAACAAGCGCTACTCAAAATTGTTGAAGGAACCATTGCGAATGTCCCTCCAAAAGGCGGCCGTAAGCATCCTCACCAAGATTATATCAAAGTCAATACCGACAACATCTTGTTTATTGTTGGCGGAGCCTTCGTTAACCTTGAAAAAATTATTGCGAAACGTTTAGGGCGTTCTGTCATCGGATTTAATCTCACAGAAAAAGAGCAGATCGATTCCACACAGAAAAACCTGATTCTTTCCAAGGTCGAACCTGAAGATTTCATCAGCTTTGGGATGATTCCAGAATTCATAGGCCGTTTTAACAGCATTGCGAACTGCAACGAATTAACGACTGATGACCTAATTTCTATTTTGACAAAACCTAAAAATGCGCTGATCAAGCAGTTCACAGCAATGTTTGAAATGGAAGGTGTCAAATTGACGTTCAAAGAAAAAGCCCTCCAAGCTATAGCCAAGAAAGGGATGGAAGCGGGAACGGGAGCACGAGCCCTACGTATGATCCTCGAAAATATGATGAAAGACCTAATGTTCGAAGTGCCTGCAGATCCTACAATTGAAGAGATCATCATCGAAGAAGACAACACCCCTGTCGTGAAACGCACCGAAGCCGCCAAAATCGCTTAAACAAGATAAACAGGAAAAAACAAACAAGATCGACAGGATCGGGCAGGATAAAATAAAAAAAATATCCTAAATATCCTGTTTATCCTGTTTGTTTTTTTCTTCGTGATCTTTGTGTCTTTGTGGTATTTGCTACGCATGATTACAATTGAAAATATTGATCCGCAGCGTCTTGATGAAAAGGGACGCCTGTCATTGCAAAAACTGACAGAACCGAAATATTATCCCTGTTTAGAAGGGCAACACCCTGATGAGGTAACAAATGCTCAGGTTGTGCTATTGGTGGCTTTGCAGAATAATCAGCCCTTAGGATTGCTTGTGGGCAGTTTTGTGCCGATTTTGCGATCAGCCGAATTGCACTCTCTTTTTGTTGATGAAAAATTTAGAAATCAACAAATAGCCTCAACTCTTCTTCAGGAGTTCGAGAAAGAATTAAAAAAGCAAAAAGCTATTGTCGTAACATTTCTTTATCCTGTAGAAAATGCCTTCTCAAGTATATATGAGAACATTTTTCAAAAACAAAATTGGGAAAAACCAATTCCTTTTTCTATCCAGTGTTTAATCAAAAATAGTTTCGATGCGCCATGGTTGAACAAACCCTATCCTTTACCACACGGTTTTCATGAACTGTATTGGCGCGATTTAAACGAAACAGAAAGAGATCAACTTAAGAGCGAAGCTGATAGACAGATTATTCCCGGTTTTCTCTCTCCATTCGGAAGAAATGAAAAAATTATTGAGCCAGCAAACAGTTTGGTGCTCATTAATGAAAAAAGAGTGATTGGTTGGATGATCACTCATCGCATTGCACCAGATACCATTCGTTACTCTTCATTGTATATTTCGCCAGAATGGCAACATAAAGGCCCCGCAATGCGCCTTCTTTGCGATGCCATAAAATACCAAACGCATTCAACTATTCCCTGGGCGTTGTTTGAAACGAATTTAAGCACTACTGACAAAGCCTGGATCAAAGCCTTGAGAGAGCGAATAATGCCTTACGCACACACCACAACCCACATTAACCAGTTGTGGAAGAAACTATAGGGACGAAAGGGACATAAGGGACTTAAGCGACAAAAATAAAACATCTCTTTTCTGTCCTTTAACCTTATGTCACTTTCGTCACTTTCGTCCCTTACGTCTCTTTTTATTTTAAGCAATATCTATTTAACTTAATTAATTTCATTCATATAATTGTCATTTTTAAATTAAAAATAGGTGTTATAAATGTCTACTAATTCAGCAACATCTTCTTCAACTGCATCAACTCTATCCACAACTATCGCAACGACTGGGGCTCCACCGCTCATCACACCTATTACTTCTGCTACAGCTGCAACTGCAACCATAATTGCAAGCTCGATCCTTCCTCAATTTGCAGACTCTAAATCAAAAGATGCTGCATCTGTCACCACAAAATCCGTGAAAAAAGAAGTCATTCAAGCTCCGTTGGTAGACGATAATGTCGTCGTTGTTTTGCTTACGGACATCCCTGAAAATGCCAATGCGAACACAATCATTAACACTCTAGAACAACATTTTTTCGATAAAGAGAAAAAAAGCTGGCCGATTGCTGAGTGCAAGTATGTGATTGAAAAACTTATAGAATTAACTGGCTCCGAAATATTGAAACAAAATTTAATTCAAGCCTCCGTTCAATTCACGACATGTCCTGAAAATCCCTATGTTATTCCTAAAGCTCCACCGCTTCCGACCTTGCCTATAGGGGGTTTCCAATCCATTCTAAATGCAGATTTTACAGTACTTCCCAATGCCTCCTCAAGTACCTCGCCCACAGCGCACTATGTTGTTCCACCACTCAGATCTACACCAGTTAATCCAGCAGAGATTGAAGCTGATGCAAAAAATTTAGGCATAGGGGCAATTGAAGACGATTATTTCTCTGTTAATCCTTCAGAAGTACCTGTCCTCGATAAACAAGAAGCAATAAGAAAATTTGTTCCAACTATTGCAATGGAACCAGATGTTTTCGCCGCCTTTTTAAATGAGATTCAGCCTGGAATTATTTTTGAAAAGCTTAAAACGCACTTTGACTCATGGATAGCCATCGATGACTACATCCTTGTGATTAAGTTTTTAGAGGAAACTCCGGGCTATGAGTATTTAGACACTCTCTTGCTTAAGTATCGCGATGAACTTGACATTCCACGTGAAACACCTATCAGAAAGAAACCTCCTACAAAAACTGCTGCTACTGCTGCCAGCATTGGGAAAAGCACATTAAATTCAAAAGAGCAAGAGGAAAAGTTAAAAGGAATTACGAGCGCTTCTATCAATCCTGCTGCTACATCAGCATCAAAATCTAATCAGACTGCAACGACAACACAGGAAAAGCAAGTTCTTTCGGCTTCACAGCTTAAAGAGAAAGCAGTTTCATTAGTGAAGCAGTATCCTTATCTCATTTCTCCAAACACTCTTCTCGAAATTTATAATGCTATTCAACCAACGGACACCAAAGAACATATTTTGAAACTTTTGGTCAGTTTCTATCCACATGAGAATGATGTTACGTTCAGTGATTCAACAGCCTCTAAAAAAGTTTTAGAATTTTTGTTAGCTGTTTTTGTTGACGGGGCGAGAATTGCACTCGTGAGAGAAACAATGAAAGAGTTTACTGTCGATATTGCATCCTTGGGCGGTATCTTTAGCGACCAATTTAAATTAAGCACTGCTCCTACAGCTGCAACAACCATCCCTCCACTATCTTCCATCAAACGCTCACAAGCAAAAATGGTTTCGGTTTCAACCACTGTTCTTGCCGATAGAGAAAGAGCTTTGCAGGATACCCCTGCGTTTAATGGTTATCGATTTGCAGAATATCCAGAAGTTCCATTAACCGGACCTAACATTAGACCCTCTGATATGCTATTGAGAGCCATTTTTGGCGAAAATCGCATCCCTCGCTCAGGACCTCAGTACGGTCTTTTTAATTTCTGCAATCCGGAAAATTGGCCCTCTGAACGCCTGCAACAACATCTACTAGAAACGGTAACAAGTTATTCTCAAAATCATGTCTATAAATTTTCTGCAGTTGGCGTTAAAGGCACTGTAGTGAATGCTCACGGCACGAAATACGCACTGAAAAACGACTTAACAGAAGTCTATGGAGCCGCAATATCAGAAATGAGCAATAAAGAAGTGCAACAAATTTTGGGTAGCCTAAAAGTGCGCACATCTCCGCAGTTGCCTATGCAATTTTTTTGTGGTTTAAAGGAAGCGCTTCGCAAAGACGGCAATGCGGTCCTTGAAGGAGACGACTGGCATCCCCAACTGCTTCGCTCATTGAAAGGCAATTACTCGTATCCAGAGACAAACAAATTCTTAAGAAATGTAGAAATGGCCCTAGAAATAGGTGTGAAGAGTGAAAAGGATTCTAAGACAGCCATGGCTACAGCTACAACAAGCATAGTAGACCGTCATGAAATGTGGGGTTTTGCCTCCAAGCAGGATTATGAACGTCTTTTAGATCATTCTTTATATCAAATCGGTTCGATGATTGTACGTTCATCGGATTACATTTTACTAGTTGATGAGGAGTTGCGGATTCGGCCAAGAAAAGCAGGTGACAATGATATCATCACACAAATTGATGTTTCTGGAATCCGTGGAATCAACGCTGTTTTATTACCATCAGGCGATCCAAGAATTTTGGATAATTTTATTCACGTGAGATCTCCAAGAGTCATTGAAGAAACATTCCGAGCTTTAGAAAATGATAAAGTTTTGAAACAATTGATTCCAACAACAGATGACCCTATTTTTCAAAATATTCGCAGTATTTTGGAAAAAGAAACTGAAGCAGAAACTATTCAGGGTATGCTCCAAGCGGTGTTGACTGCAACAGGAAAAGAAACTGTTATTTATTATCAAGTGACGAAAATTATGGAAAAAGTGAGTCGTGGATATGTCAATGAAGCGATTATGAGAGATGCGTTTATTATGGCTTTGGCAACAGCTAAGAAGGGTATTATTCTCTTCCCGGCTGTTGGAATGGGAGTTTGGGGTGGAGATCCTGACATCTACTGGAGAGCATTCTTAGATGCCGTGGTTGCAGCTGGAAACGATGTTCAAGAGATCTTTGTGAATCCTTCCCATCGTGCTGTGTTGGAATCACGTAATCCTGCAATGATTGGAAAGAGTGGTGAAGAGCTTGAGTTGTTGATTGAAGAGTATCGCAAGAAATTAATAGCCGAAAACAATGTGCCGGGCGTTGCAAATTTGAAAAAGATTTCCAGTTTGATTAAAATGCAAAAAGATATTTTGCTTTTAGCTCATAATTTGAAAAAAAGGATGCCTGAAGTTGATGTGTCGATTGTTAATGCGTCAGATCCCGATGTGACTCTTGGACGATGCACAGGAATGAATGTAATGAATCAACCTCATATTCCTACAACTGAAGAAAACTATGCAGCAGCGGGTACGTCCCTATTGTTGCACGTGATTAGAGATCTCATCCATTACCTTCCTGAAAGACTCTTCCAAATGGTTGTCGGCAAAGACGGCAAAACATCTTTCATCTCAATGAAATAATGAAATCCAATGGACCGAATGGACGTAATGGACCGAATGGACGACATGGACAAGGATAACATCTTACCCTTGGCTATTTCGTCCATTCAGTCCATACCGTCCATTACGTCCATTCAGTCCATAAAGCTTCTAGACTACAACATTTTTCAGATTTCATATTTCAGATTTCATATTTGTTTTTTTTGGGGGGATCCGCTATGCTTCTCACCTTAAAACTCTTACTCTTAAATTAAGGAGAATCTCTCTATGTCAAAAAAGATTAAACCTCTCGGCAATCGTATCCTCGTTCAACGCTCAAAGGCTCAAACAACAAAAGGTGGAATCCTTCTTCCTGACACTGCAAAAGAAAAACCAAAAGAAGGTGTCGTTGTGGATGTCGGTCCTGGCAAATTAAATGAAGAAACAGGAAAAAGAGAACCGGTAAGCCTTAAAGCGGGCGACAAAGTTCTTTTCAGCTCTTATGCAGGAACAGAAGTTAAAAATCTCGAAAACGAACAGGACGAACTTCTCATTTTAACAGAAGATGATGTCCTTGGAATTTTAGTATAATATTGATCCTCAATCTATTCAGGAGTGACCTATGGCAAAAATTTTACAATTCAATGAAGAAGCATTGAGATCTCTATTAAAAGGGATTCGCACGCTTGCTAAAGCAGTGAAAATCACTTTGGGACCCAAAGGTCGCAATGTTGTGATCAATAAAGGATTCGGAGCTCCACTCTCTACAAAAGACGGCGTCACTGTAGCAAAAGAGATAACTTTGAAAGATAAGTTTGAAAATATGGGCGCACAGTTAGTTAAAGAAGTGGCTTCAAAAACTTCTGACACAGCTGGAGATGGCACCACAACAGCAATAGTGCTCGCAGAAGCCATCTACAGCGCAGGTGTAAAAAATGTGACAGCCGGAGCCAATCCTATGGTTCTTAAGCGTGGTATTGAGCAATCTATCGAAGCGCTTTGCTCTGCATTAACAGCGTTAGCTGTGCCTGTAAACACAGCTAAGGAAGTGAAGCAGATCGCAACCATCTCTGCAAATAATGATGAGAGCATTGGAACCATTATTTCTGAAGCGATGGAGAAAGTGGGTAAAGATGGGATCATTACTGTCACCGAAGCGAAAGGCATCGAAACCACTCTAGATGTGGTTGAGGGGCTACAATTTGATAAAGGATATGTTTCACCTTATTTTATCACTAACCCTGAAACGATGACCGTAGAGCTCAATAATGCTTCTATCTTAATCACAGACAAGAAAATATCCGCCGTTAAAGATTTGGTGCCAATTCTTGAAAAGAGCATCGCAAAAGATAATCGCCCTCTTCTCATCATCGCTGATGATATCGAAGGCGAAGCGTTAGCAACACTTGTTGTCAATAAGCTGAAAGGCGGTTTGTCGTTATGTGCAGTGAAGGCTCCGGGATTTGGAGAACGCCGCAAAGAGATGCTGCAAGATATTGCGGTTCTTACAGGTGCTACAGTGGTGACTGAAGAGTTAGGCCTGAATTTGGAAGACGCTGATGCTCGCGTTTTAGGTCGTGCCAAAACAATAAAAATCACGAAAGAAAACACGACAATTATTGACGGCATCGGTGATGAGAAGAAAATTCAAGCGCGCATAGCTCAGATCAAAGCAGAAATTTCAAATCCAAATACGTCTAATTATGATCGAGAAAAATTGGAAGAACGTCTTGCAAAACTAGTTGGAGGCGTTGCCATCATTAATGTGGGTGCAGCGACGGAAACGGAATTGAAAGAGAAAAAAGCGCGCGTTGAAGATGCGTTGCATGCCACCCGTGCTGCTGTTGCAGAGGGTATTGTTCCTGGCGGTGGTGTTGCTTTACTTCGTGCTGTAAAAGCGTTGGATAAATTAAAGCTGAAGGGCGATGAAGCGATTGGTCAGGAGATCATCCGTGAAGCCGCGTTTGCTCCAGCAATAGCCATTGCGAATAATTGCGGAAAGCAGGGTAATCTTGTTGCGGAAAAAATTTATGAAGCAACAGGAGCCTATGGTTATAACGGGCTTACAGATGAGTTCACAGACCTTATGAAAGCTGGAGTCATCGACCCAGTGCTCGTAACAAAGAGTGCACTTGTCAATGCAGGATCTGTGGCGTCACTATTGTTGACGACAGCAGCCATGATCACGGACAAACCAAAACCTCAATCTGAAGCGCCTGCGATGGGCGGTATGGGAGGAATGGGTGGTATGGGTGGCATGGGCATGGGCGGAATGGGTGGTATGGGCGGAATGGGGATGATGTAACAGTGTATCCTACTAAACTAAATCGTGAACGTGAACGTGCCCGTTCCCGTGCCCGGATTTAAGAGTTGACTCAGCATGCGTCCGAACAGTGAAAAGTAGTATTTACAACGCCTGAATCCGGGTACGGGAACGGGCACGTTCACGTTCACGACTTAGCTTAAAGCTTATGTGTAGGAAAGGTTAAAGGTCTAACATCATGCCCACATACGGATATCATTGCAAAAGCTGTGGCAAAGAAACAGAAGTGTCACAAAAAATTACGGATGCTCCTTTGACGGAATGTCAGTTTTGTCAAAAAAACACCCTTCAGCGTGGTCCTGGAGGCGGCATTGGCCTTTCCTTTACGGGCTCCGGTTTTTACATTACAGATTACGGTCCTGGCAAAGATAAGCCAAAAACAGACTCTGGCGGCGGTTGCTGTCCCTGCGGCAAAAACCCCGGCTCTTGTTCGTAAATATCCTGAAAATCCTGTTTATCCTGTTTGCATTTTTCATAATTCATAATGGCGTATGCATAAATCTGTAACGCCACTTCGTGGCTCAGTATATTTTTTTTTATCATACCGTAGACTCGCTACGCTCATCTACGGCTAGCCTATGTCATCGCTTCGCGATTATTTACCACTTCGTGGTTTACTAATGAAGCTTTAAAGTATGTCAGATATGTAATCGTAGGACGTCCAAACGAAATACTTAAAATCGCGAAGCGATAAAAAAGTCGCGAAGCGACGACATAGGCTAGCCGTAGATGAGCGCAGCGAGTCTACGGTAGATATATTAAGTCATTTGCAGCCACGTAAGTGGCGTTCCAATTTTCATAATTCATAATTCATACTTCATAATTCAAAAAGGTCAGTGTTCTTTCCAGAAGGAGGGCATCAACACGGCAAGAAAAACAAAAAACTCAAGACGACCTAAGAGCATTAGCAGCGAAGAGATCACAAGGCTGAAATTTGTCAAAAAGGCACACGATTCTATTGGCCCGGCAATTCGGAAAGACATTCCCGTATTGTTAATCATGCATCCCACCAGCCCTAACGAGGTGATAGGATCAATCCCGTCAAAAACATACATCAAAACACCCAGTGTTGATACACAAATCATTGTCCAAAAAAATCCCAAAACCAAAACGGCAATTTCCGGTCCAATTTCCTGATCAGAGACTTTGAATTTTCGCACTGTTTTCGATTGAAATAATGACTCTACACGCAGCCTACCAATGTGGAACATGATGTAATGTCTAATCATTTTGATCCCGCCTCCGGTTGAACCAGACATACCGCCAACAAACATCACAATTAACATGATTGTCTGCACAGGATAAGGCCAAAAGTCATAATTCGCTGTGGCAAAACCTGTAGATGTCAAAGCGGAAACGATTTGAAAAGTGCCATGTCGCATCGCTTCGAAAAGATCAAAAGATCCTTGAGAATTCGTTGTAAGCAATGTTTTTTCATATCCAATGAGATACCATGATCCAATTAAGGATGTAACGAAAATGGTTCCAAGATATAGCCAGAGCTCAGGTTTATAAATGCGATAAAACATTCCACGCAAAGAGTAGTAGTAAACAGAAAAATTGGTGGCTCCAAGAATCATAAAAAGAATGATCACCCAATCAGTAAGCGTGTTGTCATAGTAGCCAATGCTGCTATTTCGAATGCTGAATCCTCCTGTGGACAGTGTGGAGAATGTAATTGTTGCTGCATCAAGCCACTCCATCTTGCTGTTAGTAATCATCAACAAGATAAACTGCAAAATGGATAACCCTAGGTAAATCATCCACAATCTCCATGCGGCCTGCGCAACACGCGGAGTGATCGAATCTTTAATAGGCCCCGTCATCTCTGCTTGGAAGAGGAGCTTTCCGCTCACTCCTAATGATGGCAAAATGGCAACGAACAAAATGACGACTCCAATGCCCCCTAACGCTTGCAAGAAGCTGCGCCAAAATAAAAGTGCCTTTCCAACTGCCTCTATACCTTCATAAAGGACTTTTCCTGTTTCAGGATCTTTTACAGGCGCTATTGTTCCGTAAAATGTGTATGTTGTGAGTAGGTCATCTCCATACGCTTTTTGGTAAGGAATTTCCTGACCGGTTTGAGGATCGTAGTTTCTGGCTTGCATGACGGTAGAACCGGTGGTTGTTAGTCCGGATACTGTTTCAAAATACGCCTGGAATGGATTTTTCAAAGTGTCTGAAAAAATAAATGGCATGGCGGCAATTGCAGGAGTGAGGCACCACACAAGAACGACGAGAACCATGCTTTCTTTCTTAAATAAATGTCCTTTAGTGTGTCTGCCAATCCAAAATAAGCCGATTCCCATCACGGCACAAACAAAAATTGTATCCAAAAAAGCAAATGTGGAATGGGGCTGTGGATGCTCTGAAGGGGCAACAATAAATTGGTAATAGAGTGACAAAAATAAGGGGATCATCAATATTGCAGCGAATGCCAGAAAATAAAATCCAAGAATTTTTGCTATTTCACGGTATGACATAAAAGCACATTTCACCACAAAGACACAAAGAGCACAAAGAATAAAGAAAAAAAACAACAAGATAGGCAGGATCGCCTTTGGCGCCAGGATAAAAAGGATAAATAAAATTGATCTTGCCTATCTTGCTGCCGAAGGCAATCCTGCACATCCTGATTGTTTTCTTTTTTCTTTGTGCTCTTTGTGTCTTTGTGGTGTCATATTTTAAAAGATGCGTGATAGGTCGTCAACATGTTGTGGACTGGTTACAACGATCACGGTATCTCCCGGAGAAATGATGCGATTTCCATTAGCAATCATGATTCGCCCTCTGTTTTGAATCATCACAATCAAAAGATCTCGCGGCAGATACGGTCCTAATTCCGATAAAGGAATACCCACAACGCGTGAACTTAACGAAACACTGATTTCAATAATTTCCGCCTGATTTTCGTACAATGAAATTAATGAGGTCACTTTGCCGGCAAATAATTGAGAAAGAATATGGTTTGTAGCGGTAATGTGAGGGGCAACAGTGTTTTTTGCTCCCAATCGCTGCGCCATCGGCATGTAGTGAATGTTGTTCAACATCACCAAAACATCTTCACATCCAATCTCTTTTCCTAATGATGCGACAAGCAGATTTATCTCATCATGCTGTGTGCAGCCAATTAACAAATCTGTCTGTCCAATTTTTTCCGAACGTAAAAACTCTAAATCAGTCGCATCGTGTTGAATGATCGTGCAGTGAGGCAATCGATCGGCTAGATAGCAGCATTTATCGTAATCTTTTTCTATAATCGTCACATCAATAGTGCGATCTTCTAATAGCTTTGCCACATTAATGGCTGTCAAAGAGCCTCCAGCAATAACTATCGACTTGATTTCTTTTTCGTTAATGCCGAAATAACGATGGATCCCTGATATGACAGATGATTCCCCGATAAAGGTGACTTCATCCCCAGGAAGAATCTCATCATCACCATGAGGAAAAATCACTTTTTTTGTGGGAATGTCCTTGACAGTAGTATCACGACGTATCAGGCTGACAATGACATTCTGTGGCAAATCCAAATTTCTCAAAGATGTATCGCGCGGGGCCCTCCACGTTTTTGGAATAAGTATCGTTCTAAGCTGCAGAGCGCCATGAGCAAAATGCTCAACAAAAATGGCTTCCGGATTGATGATGTTTTTGACGATATCGTGAGCAGATAACAGTTCGGGGCTAATAAAATAATCAACATCAAAAATCCTGCTGAAATCAAGTCTAGAGCTGTTTAAGTAGATATTATTTCTGATGCGACACACTGTGCGTGGATATTGCAGTTGCTTTGCCAGTGAGCATGCAACGAGATTCGCTTCGTCATCCCCTGTCAGGGCAATAAATAAGTTTGGAGAAAATTCTAAAAGATCTTCAAGCAACTCCCAATCGGTGCCCAAACCCACGCGGGTCGCAACATCCATATTTGAAGAGATCGATTGGATGACTTTTGGGTCTTTATCGATGAGGACAATATTGTGTTTTTCCTTTGAGAGTATGGCTGCGACATGACGTCCCAGTTCACCACCTCCAACGATCACAATGTTCATCATTTTCTTTTACCTATTATTTCTCCCTTCTTTTACCTATCTTTTGCAGTTTTTGCAATAGCAAGAACCTAAACCTGTAAACTCTGAATTATCGCAAAGGCGCGAAGACACGCAAAGACACAAAGAAAAAATTTAAAAATAGTTCATATTTTTTTTATTCTTCTTTGCGCCTTTGCGTATCTTTGCGTCTTTGCGATTTTTCAGAGTTTAAGAAAAAAGACTATGGTATAAAAAGATATTCTGATTGCCATGTATTAATTGGGTTTGTATAATCTGTTTTAGTTAAAATTTAATAAAATTAAAAGTAGTATAATTATGAAACGAGTTTTATTGGTTTTCTTTCTTTTATTGTGTAGTTGCCAGTTAAATGCCGCAATACCAAGTCAAATATTTGAGTCCGTTAATGTAGTCACAGGCAAGCCCGATAATCCTCCTAAATATGTCACAATAGAGTTATACGACGATAAAAATGCGCCAGATGAATTTTCTATAGGAAAGGTATACAAGTTGGTGGCGCCAATTGGATTGGGCTATCTGCCTCTCACAAAAAATCGTTTTGTTTACCATAAAGATTCGACAGAAATTTTTGACTGCTTAGGTAATAAAACAGAATACAAATTTGAAAATGGTCAAATTGCCGCCATTATCATCTATGATGAAAAAGATCATCCGTATCGCAAGGACGAGTATTATTGGAAAACAGTAAATGGTAAGCCTCAACTTATCTGTGAGGCCGTTTCAGATCGTTCTGGTACAATCCACTCTTGTCAAACATATGCATACAATGCCAATGGAAAAATCACTAAAGAAACACTTTACGGTAATTTGTCAGGAAAAAACAGTGCGCCAATTCTCTTGTCAGAGGAAAAAGTGCCTCTCGATAATGGTGTAGAGCGTTATTCTGTGACATTTGACTATTCTCATGACAATCCTGAACTTTGTATTTCTCAAATAGAAGATAATCAAAACAAAAAACTTTACCACTATTACCCGAATACTAATCTGATAAAAGCCAAATTTATTTGTGACAAAGATCTGATTAAAGCACGTCATTTTTTTTATTACGATGCAGACGAAAACCTCTCCAAAACAATCGTGGACGATGGACAGAGCATTGACGCTGATGACTTGACAAACGTGAAGCATCGCTGGATCGAAAAAAACACCTACTTAAAAGACTCCAAAGAACCCAATACCCAAGAACAGTTGTATTGGGATGTCAAATCGCAAAGAGAAAAGCTATACAAATTCACCAATATTTATAAAGAATCTTCCGGAAACTGTATTAAAGAAATAACGGATGCAAAAGGGCGCGCAACCAAAGAGGTTTTCGATGCTCAAGGTAGACAGCTATCGCTTGTGGAATCAAATGGGAAAACCGTGACTTTTGAGTATGATGAAAATGGCAACGTAAAAACCATGACTCAATCTGAAAATGATGGAATCTATCAAGCCACTTTTACCTATGATTCGTGCGATCAATTGATTATGAGAAAAGAAGTCTTTAAAAACGGAATGATTATTCAAACCACTTTACGCCTAGATGGAAGTGGCAATCCTCTCGTTTTGGAGGATATTAATGGCAATAGGACTTACTGCGATTACGACATTTATAATCGACTAGTAAAGACAACATATCCTCCAATTGGAAATGAACTTGGCAAGAATCAATCCATTGAAAAAATGGAATATGACATTTTCAATCATGTGACGATGTTAGAAAATGAGAAAGGGCAGAAGACATTCACTAAGTACAATGTGCGCGGAAAACCAATTGAAATTAGTTTTGCAGAAGGCATGAAAGAGACCTTTGAATACTATTTGGATGGGTCTATAGCAAAATATACAACCAACGATGGTCTTACAACTACTTATGAGAATGATTTTCTTGCTAGACCACAAATGATTGAAAGGTATGATGCTGACGGTAAGCTTATAGACACCTCACATTATGACTACAGTACATTTCATTTTCTGAATCAAGTGGTAAGTCAGAATGAAAATGAGGAATCCAAGGAAGAGTCAGCTTTAAATGATGTGCAAGAGACATGCATAAAATTTTATCATTCTATAAAAGATGCCGCAAGATCAATCTATAATCATTATTCTTTTGATACCCATGCTTACACTGAAGCGGAACAAGTGGGCCTAGACATATTTGGAAAGACCTTTTTATCTTTATCAGGATTTTATGTGGATCATATGGAGAAAGGAGAATATGGCGAAGTAGAGATGAATGATAAAATTCGTATCACGGCGATCAATGGCATTTTAAATCTGCGCAGCATCTGTATAGAAAATGTCGACGCCCTTTCAAAAGCACATGGCAATGCGAAAGTTCATTATGTATTTTATCCTTCTGAAGGATGGACCAAAGATATCCTTAAAGCAGCAATGGCAAAATTCGGTTACGTTGGTCCTCAAGCTAAGCTGTTAGCAGAAACGTGGAAAAATCTTATTCAGGAAATGGGAGGAACAAAAGGTGGGGGACTCATCATTCACTATGCGCATAGCATCGGTGGAACAAATACGATGATTGCCAAAGATCTTTTGACACCAGAAGAACAAAAAATGATACGTGTAGTGACTGTAGGTTCCTCCACACTAATTCCCAATGAAGGATTCGACAGTGTGATTAATTTTGTAAGCTTGAGAGATGGTGTCACACAGTTTACAGACCCGATAGGCTATTTCAAAGGTCTTTTGACTTCAGAAAATAACATTGTTTATGTGGGCACACATTATGGAGTGCCATTCATTGATCATTTGCTGAATCAGGAAACCTATGCTCGCGTCATGCAAATGCTTGGCGAAGACTTCCAGAAGGCGCACAACAATAGAAGTCAGAAGTCAGAAGACGGAAGTCAGAAGAGTGATATCTAAGACTATTAATATTCTGACTTCTGACTGGCGTTGTTGCATTAATAAATGTAGCTAAGCCCGTAGGGCGTCTGCCTTTAGCCCACAGTGACCGTAGGGAACTGTGGGTAGATTGTAAAAACATTTGAGCCCGTAGGGCGACTGAAAACATGAAAATCAGTCGCCCTATGGGCTCAAATATTTAACTCAGCATACCCACAGTTCCCTACGGTCACTGTGGGCTAAAGGCAGACGCCCTACGGGCTTAGCTGCAATTCTTAAGCTGACTTTGGTGCAAATTTTATTTATGCAACAACGCCCTTTTGACTTCTGACTTCTTAATGTTCCAACCATTACCTAAGAATATGCCTTCACGTATAGCTGCATTTAAACGCGTATTTTTTTGCTGATGAAATACAGGAAATTTTAAAACAATTTCATCGTTCAGCACATGTCTCGTCGGGTGAATAAAACACTCGATTTTGATCAAATAATCGCCTTCCGTAAACATGGCCGGATTAATATTAAAGCGTGCACTGTATTTTCCTGGCTGCACAGTTTCAATATGTTTTTCCATATCGTCACAGGTGTAAGAACGCGCAACAACTTGTTGTCTTTGATTCCACACTCCAAAACCAATCACTAAATCACGAATAGGTTGAACTATTTCATACTCAATTTCAAGCTGACATATATCTTCAGGCGTGAAAAATTCTTTTGTATGGAATGATGAACCAAGTGAAACACTGTGAAAGTGAATATGAGAATCTTCAAAAATTCCATTCCAAGAGCGATGATGAGATTTAACACTTTGCATATACACGCTCATGCACTCCTGAATAGGTCCAGAGGCAATCGATCTTCCCTTGTCTAAAACAATCCCTTTGTTGCATATGCTTAAAAGGGATCCAATGTTATGGCTAACAAAAATTATCGTGCGACCACTATGACTTAAATTGTTCAGTTTTTTTATACATTTTTCCTGAAACTGCGCATCACCAACAGCCAACACCTCGTCAATAATGAAAACATCAGGATCCAAATGAGCGGCAATAGCAAATCCTAAACGCATGTACATGCCGCTAGAATATCTCTTAACAGGCAAATCCAAAAATTTCTCAACTTCAGCAAAGGAAACAATTTCATCGAATTTGCTTTTAATCTCACGCGAAGACATTCCTAAAATGGCTCCATTGAGATAAATGTTTTCTCTTCCTGTTAACTCAGGATGAAAACCAGTTCCCACTTCAAGCAAACTAGAAACGCGCCCATTAATTGTCACACTGCCTTTGGTAGGCTCTGTAATGCGTGAAAGGACTTTGAGCAAAGTGGATTTACCTGCTCCATTTCTTCCAATCAGGCCTACACGATCTCCTTCTTCAATTTTCAAATCAACATCTTGTAATGCCCAAAAATCCTCTTGCCTTTTCTCAGAGGGCTTAGAACGCATTTTAAAAAAATTCACCGCCTGTTTTGCCTTATTGGTTAAAGATTCCACAATCGTGGAATAGGCAATTACAGGGTTATGTTTGAGAGGATATTTTTTGGAGAGGCCTTTGACTTCAATAATCGTTTTCATATGTTATCTGCAAAAGAGCGTTCAGTTTTTTTGAAATAAAAAAATCCAGTGATAAGTAGAAAAGATGTGAAGATTGTGGAATAGGCAATCGAATAAAATATCAAGTTGTGGCTCATGCCAAACAGTGACCACCTAAATCCATCAATAATTCCGACTAAAGGATTTAAGATATACAACCATTGCCACTTTTCAGGAATTACAAATGTTCCATAACCGACAGGAGAAATAAATAATCCAAACTGAATGACAAAAGGGATCAGCAAACGAAAATCCCGATATTGGACTGTCAGGGCAGAAAGCCAAAAACCCATTCCTAAACACAATGTCAACAATAAAATAGTAAAAATAGGGAATGCAAAAATTGTCTGAAAATTAAGATCTCCAAAAAATGAAGCGAGAGTCAAAAGCAATATTGCTGTAACACAAAAATCGACAAGATGCACAATAATTTCGGATGCAGGAATAATCATACGAGGGAAATACACTTTTGAAACGAGGTGTGCATTATTCACAAGACAGTTACAAGTATCGATGGACGCACTTGCGAAGAGTTGCCAAGGTAACATTCCAGCCAAAACAAACAGAGGATAGTTTACGTTTCCAGAAGAAAGATGAGCAATTTTCCCAAATACAAAAGCAAAGACTAGCATATTCAAGAGTGGTCTTACTAATGCCCAGGCAATACCAAAGAAGGCTTGTTTGTAGCGCACTAAAATGTCTCTCCAAGCTAAAAAATAGAACAATTCGCGATAACGAAAGAGATCTTTCAGATACTCTTTTTGCATGCCTGTTGCATCGATAACGATTTGATATTCTGATTGTTGTTCTTGCATTGAAGCCTTATTGGGAAAGCATCCATAATACCTCACTTATCTGCTCAAGTCCAGAGTATATTCACACAAGTTTTCCGAACCCTACAGAGCAACTCTTTACGCATTACTTGCTAATTTTCAAACTGAATATGCTTTTATTCATCGTGCCCGTGTGCGTGCCCGTGCCCGTGCCCGAATTTCTCCAAAAAAAACCTGAAAACAATGCAAGCCTTAATCTGCACCGTTCCCGAAATCCTACAATTTATTTTCAGTTGCAGTCGGGCACGGGCACGCACACGGGCACGGGCACGAAAGTAGCGACTGATTTGGGATCGGAAAGCTATTATGAATTCACGCAGATTGTTTAGCTTAACGCATATGGGCACACAAAAATAAGCAACAATTTCCTGTGCTGCTGCTTTACAGAGAAAATACGCTATGCTACGTTGTCAAAGAGTTTAGCCATAATATTTTCATAGGTTTTATGCATAAAATTATTAATATTCTTGTTTTTTTGTTTCTCTTGTCAATTCCATGCCATGGCCTTATTGCCCTAACAGAAAATCAAGTTCCTATTCAACCCTGTAAAATCAATCGTACTGATCAACGAAAAAGCAAAATTTCTCTGTGTGCTTTATTCAACAATGAAGCCGAATATCTTAAAGAATGGATCGAATACCATCGCTTGATTGGGATCTCGCATTTTTATCTTTATAACAACATGAGCTCGGATGGCTTCTGGAGTGTTCTAAAACCTTATGTAGAGCAAGGTGTTGTGGAATTGTTTGATGTTCCTTTTGACACCTCTGTGATTCGCGATGTTGCTAAAACTCATAATATGGTTCAAGTTGCCTGCTATAACCACGCATTAAAACTATCAAAGAAGTATACAACATGGATGGCGCTCATCGATTCTGACGAATACATTTGTCCCGTCAACAAAGATTTGGTCGCTACTCTCAACAAATATCAATATGCTAGCGGTTTGGTTGTGTTTTGGCAGCTATATGGGACATCAAATGTCTGGAGCCTTAACCCTGGTGAGCTTTTGACGGAAAAATTAACAATGAAATTTCCGCAAGAGTATGGAGAAAACTATCTCTACAAATCTATTGTGAATCCAAAATATGCAACGTGTCATGGTCCACATACTTGTGATTATCCAAAAGGACATTTTGCTGTTTATCCAAACCATGTTAAATTTCATCGCGGACCAAAATTTAACCCATTGCCTGTAGATGTCATTCGTATTAACCATTACACATTTCGTACGGAATCATTTTACCAAAACGTAAAAAAGCCTCGTAGAGCCATTTGGGGATATAATCCATCACCCGAAGAAGAAAAAACTAAAATGGATCTTAGTAACTCCACTTATGATCCGATTATGCTTAAGTTTGCTCCAGAGCTGCACAAGCGTATGTAACCAATATTATTTCCACCACAAAGGCACAAAGAAAACAAAGAAAAAAAATATATAAATTTAAACAAGATAAGCAGGATTGCGTTGCGGCAGAATCGGCAGGATAGAAAATAAATATCCTTTTTTATCTTGCTTATCCTGCCGCTGTGCGATCCTGCTTATCTTGTTTATTTTTCTTTCATCTTTATGCTCTTTGTGTCTTTGTGGTGAAAAAACAAGGAATGAAATGGAATCCCCGATACTGATCGTCAACAACTTGGTGACACAATTAAAAATTGGTGATAGCACATTTAAAGTTGTTGAAGATGTTTCGTTCAAGCTATATCCAGGACGCACTTTAGCTATTGTAGGCGAGTCAGGGTGTGGCAAATCTTTGACCGCTTTATCCATCATGGGAATCGTGCCGACACCTCCTGTACTACATCCACAAGGGGAAATTATCTATCAAAACCGAAACCTTTTGACTCTTCCTGAAAAAGAAATGCGAAAAATTCGTGGCGCACGAATAGCTATGATTTTCCAAGATCCTTCAAGTGCTTTAAATCCTGTTTATACTGTTGGTGAGCAACTTATTGAAGTGGCGGAGCTGCATCTGGGTCTTTACGGAGAAGAAGCTGTAGAAAGAGCTATCACAGCATTGACTGAAGTGAGCATACAAAATCCAAGACAAAGGATGAACGAATATCCTCATCAACTTTCTGGGGGCATGAAGCAACGTGTCATGATTGCCATGGCACTGATGTGTGAACCTGATATTCTTATTGCAGATGAGCCGACGACGGCTCTTGATGTGACAATACAAGCACAAATTCTTAATCTGATAAAAGCCCTTCAGAAACGGATGGGAATGGCGTTGTTGTTGATCACTCACGATTTAGGTATTGTTGCTGAGATGGCTGATGATGTCATCGTTATGTATGCCGCTCAGACTGTAGAAAAAGGAAGCGTATATGACATATTTGATCATATGGCTCATCCTTATACAATGGGTTTGTTTCAATCGCGACCGACATCAGGATCACACAAAGGGCTTTTAAAACCTATCAAGGGCAACGTACCACCGTTGACACACTTTCCAAAAGGGTGTCGATTTCATCCGCGATGTCCTTATGTCATGCCTAAATGTCTCCATGGCAATATTCCTGATTTTCCTGTGCAAGGAAATGCGCAACATATCAGCAAATGTCTTCTGCATGATGGAACCGAAGAGAGTCTAAAACGTTGGCAAGAGGTTTCCGAGCATGCCTGAGCCCATTCTTAAAGTCCAAGGACTGAAAAAATACTTTCCTGTTACTGCAGGCATCTTTCGCACACACGTAGACGATGTCAAAGCAGTCGATGGCATAGACTTCACAGTAGAACCGGGACAAGTTTTTGGATTGGTTGGAGAATCAGGTAGTGGAAAAAGCACTGCAGCACGAGCTGCAATACGATTGATAGAGCCAACATCCGGAGAGATTAGTTTTTTGGGAAGAAATCTTTTAGAGCTAAACCATGAAGAGCTACAACAAGAAAGAAAAAATGTTCAGATCGTTTTTCAAGATCCTTTTGCGTCATTAAATCCAAGGCAAACCATTGGTGAAAGCATTGGAGAGGCGTTGAGTTATCACGGATTGGTAAAAAGCAAGCATCAGCAGATTGAAAATGTGGCTGAAACATTAGTTCAGGTGGGGTTATCGCCGGATGTGATGAATCGTTATCCGCATCAGTTTTCAGGAGGGCAGCAGCAAAGAATTTGTATCGGAAGAGCAATTGCTTTGAGGCCAAAGTTGATTGTGTGTGATGAAGCGGTGTCGGCGTTGGATGTATCGATTCAAGCACAGATTTTGAATTTATTGATCGATCTGCAGAAAAAGTTGAATCTGAGTTATCTGTTTATTTCGCATGATTTATCCATTGTACGGCATATCTGCGATTGGGTTTCGGTGCTTTATAAAGGAAAAATTGTGGAAAGCAATGAAACCGAGGAAATTTTTAAAAATCCGCAACAGGAATACACTAAAGCGCTGATTTCCGCAATTCCGCCGACTAGACCAAAAAAATTATGAATTATGAAGTATGAATTATGAAAAGGTTGTTGCATGAATGTCACGCCACTTACGTGTAAGCGTCAAATTTACCACATATTGAAAAAAATTAATTTTTAAGATTTTTTGCCCACTTATTTGGTAAGAGCTCTTCTATTTTTCGAGCATTGTGAGACATTATTCTGCGCATT